>Ga0206117_100337_pt1 | contig 57878 bp, 45 predicted proteins | sample 3A5Ametagenome_FD_177997 | JGI IMG/M metagenome (GOLD analysis project Ga0206117, IMG submission 177997) | Enriched microbial communities from leaf-cutter ant dump, University of Wisconsin, Madison, United States - 3A5A | ecosystem: Environmental > Terrestrial > Nest > Insects nest > Nest dump... | reverse complement strand
CCTTCGCAGTGATGTTGCCAGCAGCGGTCTGCACCAGGGCGTTCTGGATCAGGTTGGCGCCGGCCTTCAGGTCGATGTTGCCACCGCCAGTGGTCATCTGCTGCAGCGTGGCGTTGTTGCCGGCGCTGTAGTCGAGGTTGCCGTTGCCGATGACGGTGGTGTCGGCCAGGGTGGTCAGGTCGCCATCCGCCTTCGCGGTGATGTTGCCTGCAGCGGTCTGCACCAGGGCGTTCTGGGTCAGGTTGGCGCCGGCCTTCAGGCTGATGTTGCCGCTGTCGGTAGTCACCTGCTGCAGCGCGACGTTGCCAGCGGCGCTGTAGTCGAGGTTGCCGCTGCCGGTCACGCTGGTGTCGGCCAGGGTGGTCAGGTCGCCGCCCGCTTTCGCGGTGATGTCGCCCGCGCCCGTCTGGACCACGGCGTTCTGGGTCAGGTTGGCGCCAGCCTTCAGGCTGATGTTGCCGCTGCTGGTACCGACTTCCTGCAGGTCGAGGTTGCCGCCGGCGTTGTAGTCGAGGTTGCCGGCGCCCAGCACGGCAACCGGAGCCAGGGCGGTGATGTCGCCACCGGCCGACGCGCTGATGTTGCCCTGGCCGCTGATCACCAGGTAGTTCTGGGTCAGGTTGCCCTGGGTGGCGCTGAGGGTGATGTTGCCGTTGTTGGTGCCGATGCCTTGCAGGCTGGCGTTGCCACCGGCGGCGTAGGTGATGTTGCCGCCGGTCAGGGCGATGCCGACCACGCCAGGGTTCATCACGATGTTGCCGCCGGCGGTCACCGACAGGTCACCGTCGAGGACCGAGACATCGACGTTCTGCTGCACATCGCCCCCCGCGCCCAGGCGGACTGCGCCAGTGCCGAAGTTGCGCACGTCTTCGCCGACGACGAGGTTGCCGGCGGTGCTGACCTCGATGTCGCCACCATTGTTGTTGACTCCGGTGATCGCTGCGTAGCCCAGGTTCGGGGTGACGCCGCCGATGACCAGGTCACCGTCCAGGTCCTTGACCTTGATGGCGCCGGCCGCGGAGTAGGCTTCCAGATTGCCGACCTTGACGTTCAGCGCGCTGTCCGCACCGATGCCGCTGCCGGCACGGATGGCCAGGTTGGCGGCGTCGATGTTGCTGCTGCCGTCGCTCTTGGCATTGCTGACGGCGCCGCCGACCATCAGGGTCACGGTGTCGCTGGTGGTGCCGGTGGTCAGCGTGCCGACGTTCAGCGAGCCTCCGGTGGTGACGCTGACGTTGCCCTGCTCGGTTTCCAGGGTGCCGATGGTCAGGTCGTCGACTTCGGCCAGGTTGACCTCGCCGGCGGCGGTGACGTTGACGGTCTTGACCTGGGTGTCGAGGTGACGGGTGGCCTGGCTGCCGGTGGCACCGACGCTGCCGGCGGCCTGGATGTTCAGGGTGTCGGCGACGATCAGGGTGCTGTTGTCCTGGTCATCGTCCACCGCGCCGTCGGCGTGCAGGCCGATGGTGCCGGTGCCGGCGTCCAGGCTGCCGACCACCACTGCACCACCGGCCTTGAGGTCGATGTTGCCGCTGGCGGTCTTCAGGTTGCGCGCGGTCACCGCGTTGGCTTCGCGCACGCTGATGTTGCCGGCGTTGGTCACTTCGGCGTTGAGGGTGTCGACTTCGCTGTCCAGGTCGATGTTGCCGGCGGCCTTGGCCACCAGGGTGCCACCCTGGACGTTGCGCTCCACGGTGTTGCCGTCGATGATCGCGCCGTTGGTCGCGGTCAGGCTGACGGTGTGGCTGTGGGTGCTGTCCTTCACCAACTGGTCGATTTTCAGCGAGCCGTCGGTGGTGACGCTGATGTCGCCGGCACCGCTGATGCCCTTGACCGCGCCCTCGGTACCGATGGTCAGCAGTGCGCCGCCATTGGCGTTGACGATGGCCACGCCGCCGTTGCCGGCATCCGCCGCCACACGGTCGGTCTTGGTGTTGACCGCTTGCAGGGCGCCGATGCCGTTGCCGGCGACCATCTTCAGGTCCGGGGTGACCAGCACGCCGCCCTGGCCGAGGATGGCCTGGCCAGCCTTGAGGCTGATGGCGGTGTCGCTGGTGACGGTGCCGACCACGCCGACATTGCCGGACGCTTCGGCGACGATCTGCTTGCCGGCGGCCACGGTGATGTTGCCCAGGCCCAGGCTGCCGGTGGAATCCAGGTACAGGCTGGAGTCGATGGTGCCACCGTTGTTGATGTCCAGGCGGTTGGCGGTGATGCCCAGCGGCTTGCTGGCCGAGCTGTCGATCATCTGGTTCTGGTCGTAGGCGGCGACGGCCTGCTTGCGCACCTGGAGGGCGGCGTCACGGGCGGTGTTGGCCTTGAACACGGCCAGGTCGGCGGTGGCCTTGGAGGTGGCGGTGGTGTCGCGGATCGCCGTGGTGGTGGCAAGGTTGGTCGCGGCGGTGTAGACCGCGGCGTTGGCCACGTCCAGGGTGTTGTTCAGCTCCACCAGCAGGTCCTGCTGCGGCGCCAGGCTGTAGCGCTCGTAGCTGTCCAGGGCCAGGGAGGCGGCGGACATCACCAGGTCGACCACGGCGAAGGCGGCGTCGGCACCGGCGTCACCGGAGAACGGCACGGCCTGGGCGGCACCGGCGATCACGGCGGCGGCGTTGCGCACCACGGTGGCGGCATTGAGCACCGTGTTCAGCGTATCGGCGGTCGCCGACATGCTGTCCACCTTGGCCGACTGGGCGTTGGCGGCGATTTCCGCCAGGCGCTGGGTCAGCTCGGCCAGGCTGTTCTGCACGGTGGCCGAGGTGACCAGTGCCTCGTAGTCCTTCAACTGCTGGATCAGGATGTTCAGTTGCAGCAGCTTGGCCGCGGCCTCGGCATCGCGCGCCGAGTATTCGGCGATGGCGGTGTCGCGGGTCAGCTCGGCGGTGTGCTGGCTCGGGGTGCTGGCGGTGAGGCTGACGTTGTTGCCGCGGATGTTCTGCGCGGTGCCGTTGCCGTCGAGGATCACGCCGCCGGCCGAGGCCACGGTGACGTTGCCGGTGCTGCCGGCGTCGAGCATGCCGATGGTGATGTTCGACTGCGCCTTGAGGGTGATGTCGCCGCCGTCGGTCTTCAGGTTGCCGGCGATGATCACGCCGTCGTAGCCCGGCACCGAGGCGCTGGACTTGGACATCGCGGTCAGGGTGATGCTGCCGCCACCGGGCAGGTAGAGGGTGTCGTTCTGGTTGAGGAAGACGATGTTGCCCGAGGTCGCGGTCAGGGTCAGCGAGCCGCCATCCAGGGTGATGGTGCCGCCGCTGTTGTCCAGCACGGTGATCGCGGTGGCGACGATGGTGATCGCCGCGGTGCCCTTGCCGGTCAGCGAGCTGCTGTTGACGGCCACGGCGCCGGCGTTGGTGGCGGTCACGCCACCGCTGCCGCCGGCGGCGGAGAGGAAGCTGACGTCGAGGTCGAGGTTGCCCTGCTTGCCGATGCCGCCAGGCGCGCTCATGTCCAGCTCGCGGGCGACCACGTTGGCCTTGCTCTTGTCGCTGCGGCCGTCCTCGATGGTGCCGCCGGCGCTCAGCTTGACGTTGTTGCCGCCCGCGTCGACGTTGCCCAGCTTGATGCTGCCGTCGGCGGCGATCTGGATGTCGCTGCCGGTGCCGCCGCTGTTGGCCTGGACCAGGGACAGCAGGTTGCCGTTGCTCTGGCGGGCGTAGATGCCGCCATTGGCCGCGTCGATCACCAGGGTGTCGACCTGGATCTCCATGGCATCGCCGCTGGTGCCGAAGGATTTCACCGCCGCGCTCAGGCCGCTGGTGATGAAGTTGGCCGCCGCGCCATTGCCGTCGGTGACGTTGCCGCTGACCTTGAAGTTGATGGTGTCGCCGGCCTTGACCTGGCCGACCACGGCGTCGCCGGAGTTCTGGAAGGCGACCTTGCCGCTGGCGAGGACGTCCAGCAGGCTGATGGCGCCGATGTTGGAGTAGTTGATGTCGCCCGCAGTGGCGGTCAGGTTGACCGCGCCGGCCACCTGGCTGGACAGGGCCTTGCTGCTGGTGCCGATCGAGGCACCGCTGACTTTCAGGGAACCTGCGGAAACCGCGGTCCCGACGGCGTCGGCAGCGGTGGTGACGGCACCTCCGGCGCTGAGGTCGACAGCGGTCTTGGCGACGACCGAGTTGACCGCCAGGTTGCCGCTCTGGCTGACCGTGACAGCGCCATTGGTGGCGTTGGCCTTGGCGGTCAGTTCGAGGTCGGCCGAAGTGTTGGCGACGTTGGCAGCGCCGTTGCGGCTGGTCAGGTTGATGCTGCTGGCCTGGGTCTGCAGGGCGGTGCCGCTGGCGCCGATGTTGCCGGAGGCGTCGATGACCAGGTCCTTGGCGACCACGCTGCCGCTGCCCTGGGTGATGTCGCCGGCGGCGGTCAGCGAGACGCTCTTGGCGCTGCCGGCGTCGATGCCGTTGAGCTTGAAGCCGCTGGCGGTGTTGGAGAACGACAGGTCCAGGGCCTGGGTGCGGTTCAGGGTCAGGCTGTTGAGGGCGCGGCTGTACACTAGCGCACCGCCGCTGAAGGCGACGTTGGCGTCACCGTTCGGGGTGGTGACCGAAAGCGCGTTCAGGGCCTTGTTGTTGGACACGTAGACGCCGGCCTGGGCCGCGCTGGTGGTGGCGCTGAGGCTGTCGACGCTGGTGCTCAGGACCTTGTTGACGGCACCGGTGGCGGATTTGCTCGAGGTGGTCAGGTCGCTGGCGGTGACGTTGACGCCCGAGCCGGAGGCGAGGATGCCGCCGTTGCCGGCCGTCAGGCTGACGCTGCCGCCGGTGGCGGTGATGCTGCCCACGGTGAGGTTGCCCTGCACGGCATTGAGCACGACGTCATTGTCGCTGCCGGCGGCGCTCAGGGTACCGATGCTCAGGCCGTTGCTTTCGCTCAGGTACACGCCACCGTTGCCGGCGGCGGCATTGACCGTGTTGCTCTGGGTGCTCAGGGCCTGGGACACATCGCCCACTTCGCCACCCGCCGTCAGGTTGACGGTGCGACCGACCAGCGAGGTACCGGCCTGGGCGGCGAGGATGTTGCCGCTGTCGGAGGTCACGTCGAGGGTGTTGGTGGCCGACACGGTACCGGTGAGGATCACGCCCTCGCTGGCGCGGACCTTGACGTTCTTGCTGCCGGTATTGCCGTTGCTCAGGGTGATCGAGCCGTTGTTGTCGATGGCCGCCGAGCTGCTGGTCTGGCTGTTGACGGTGATCTGCTCGCGGGCGACCACATCGCCGAGGATCAGCGCGCCGTCGTTCCTGACGTTGATGCCACCGTTCTGGGTCGAGGCGGAGAGTACGCCGACCTTGGTGTTGACCGCGGCGCTGTCACTGCCCACGGCACCGTCGGCGACGAACTTGGCCGAGTAGCCGGAGACGTTGGTCTTGCTGGTGTCGGCGGAGGTGATGCTGCCGTTCTGCGCGGTGATCACCACGCTGTTGCCGGCGGCATCGGTACCGGCCTTGACTTCACCCAGGGCAACGCCACCGTTGACGTCGGTGACCAGCACGTGGCCGCTGGCGGCGCTGGCGTTGAGGGTGTCGGCATCGACGCGCAGGGCTGCTTCCTCGGAGCCGATCGAAGCGCCTTCGTCGCTGACCGAGAGGTTCAGGGTGGTGGCGCGGGTCGAGCTGTTGTCGGTGGTGGTGATGGTCTTGCTGGCGTTCAGGGTCGCGGTGGTGGCCGCAGCGGTCGCAACACCCCTGATGGTGTTGTTCTGCACGATGTCGCCGGCCTGGATGGTCAGGTCGGTGGCTTCGATGATGCCGCTGTTGTTGACCACCGAGCTCATCAGGCCGCTGGCCGAGTTGCCTTGCAGCAGCACGGTCTGGGCGGTCACGGTGCCGGTGTTGCTGACGCCGGTCAGGTCGCTGCCGGTGGCGGCGGCCAGGGTGTCGGAAGCGACGCTGAAGTTGATCAGGTTGCTGCCTTGCAGGTTGATGGTGAAGCGGTCGCCGGCGGCCATGGTGACCCGGCCGACGTTGGCGATCACGAAGCCGGAGTTGTCCACCTTCGGCGCCACCAGGTAGACGAAGCCACCGGTGTCGGCGGTGATCTGGCCCTGGTTGGAGATGCTCGCCAGGTCCTTGCCGGCCACCTGGGTGAAGTTCAGCTGGCCACCGTTCAGGAAGCTCTGGTCGCTGACGTCGAAGGTGGTGGCCAGCAGGCCGCCCACGTCGATCTGCGAGCCGGCGCCGAAGACGATGCCGTTGGGGTTGATCAGGAAGATGTTGCCGTTGGCATGCAGGGCGCCCTGGATGTTCGACACCTGGCTGCCCAGCACCCGGTTCAGGGTGATGGAGTCGTTGCCGGCGTTCTGCACGAACTGCACCAGCTCGCCTGCGTTGATGCTGAAATCGCTCCAGGTGATGATGCCTTTCTGCAGGGCCTGGGTGATCACCATCTGGTTGTTGGTCATCGCGCCGATGTTGACGCCGCCTTCAACGGCATTGCCACCGGTCGGACCTGCCAGCGCGACCGAGCTGCTGGCGCCGATCACGGAAACCGAAACCGCCTTGATGAATCTCTGTGTGCCTTTCTTCTTGCGGGACATGAATGCTTACCTGTGCAAAATTGGGGTGGTTTCCGTGACTCAGAAGTGGTAGCGAGCCTGGGCGTAGACGTAGGAGTTGTCCTCGGTCCTGGTCCCGATCGGCACGCCGAAGTCCACGCGCAGGTCGACGCTGTCGAGCGGCCGCGCGAGCAGGCCGATGGCGGCACCGGACAGGTCCTGGTGGTCGTCCTGGCCGACCAGCGGGTCCTTCAGCCACACCTGGCCGTGGTCCAGGCGCGCGGTGGCCTGGTAGCGGTCGTTGTCCTTGAACAGCGAGTAGCGGCCCTCGATGCTGGCGGTGAAGCCGTGATCGCCCGAGTAGGTCGATGGCGCATGGCCGGCCACCGAGTTGAAACCACCCACGCCCCACTGCTCGCTGGACACCAGCGAATCCAGCGAGTACTGCCCGGCGATGCGCGGGATCACCAGGAAACGCGGGGTGATCTGTTGCAGGCGGGCCACGTCGAAGGTGAATTTGGTGAACTTGTTGTCCGCCTTGGCGGCGGCGCGGCTGGACATGATCGAATCGTCGTCCATGCCGCCCAGGGCCTCGCCGAGGCCGTAGTGCAGGCCGGCGGTGGCCAGGGTGCGGCCGTACAGGTCGGAGTTGTCCAGGTTCAGGCTGAAGCGCAGCTTGCGGATCTTGTCTTCGGCGGTACGCACGCCGAGGATGCTCTGCTCCAGGTCCTGGGATTCCAGCCAGGCTTCGGCGGTGAAGATGCTGCGCGCGGAACGCACGAAGTCCTGGGACAGGCCCAGGCCCCAGCTCTGGTTGTCACCCTCGATTTCCAGCACGCGGTAGGTGTTGCCGACGTCGACGTTGCCCTTCGAGAAGTAGGCCCGGGCCTTGGTCCCGCTGGCGTTGAGCGGCAGGCTGTAGTCGAGGTAGCCGTACCACAGGTCGCCCTCGCCCACCGAGGTCAGGGCCAGGACGTTGGCCTCGTCGCCGTGACCGGTCAGGTTGGCGAACTTCAGGCTCGGCATCAGGCGGGTCTTGCCGGTGTCCTTGCTGCCGTAGTTGTTGACTTCCATCGCCCCCTGGATACGCGGCGCCTCGGTGACGTCGACCACCAGGTCGGTGGAACCGGTCTGCACGCCCGGTTGCAGGGTCGAGGTGACCTCGATGCCGGACAGGCGGTTGAGGTGGGTCAGCGCGCGCTCCACCTGCTCGAGGGTGAACGGCTTGCCTTCGACCACGCCACCGGCGGCCAGCGCGTCATGCACCTGCTCTGCGGAGAAACGCTTGGCGCCGGTGACCTGCACGTTGCCCAGCCAGCCTTCCAGGACCACCAGCTTCAGGGCCGGTTCGTTGGCGAAGTCCTGGGCCGGAACGACGACCTTGACCAGGCGGTAGTTGGCGGCCTGGTAGTAGGCCTCGATCTTGGCGGCCAGGGCTTTCATCTCGACCAGGCTCATCGGGCGCCCGATATCGGTGGCGATCTGCGCGCTGAGCTGCTCGCTGCTGAAGGTGCGGTTGCCGCTGAACTCGACGGCCTTGACCAGCACACGGGTCTGCGCGGCCTGGGCGGGCGCGGCCGGTGCGGCGGTTTCGGCGGCCATGGCCGCGTTGGCTGCCATCACGGCAAAACCGAGGGCGCACAGCAGCGCCTTCGCAGGTTTGGGGGAATTGAACATGGGAACCTTGCTGTCAGTGATGGGCGAGGAAGTTGTGTGGGGACGGTAATTCGATCGTCGAGTTACATCCGGCATTTTCTGGTTCTCTAGCGATTGAGCACACTCGAGCACGGCCTCCTTGCGCGAGGCCGAACAATCCTTGGTAAACCGTTGGCATGTTTCGGGCAAAAAGACGCCCAGGCCGAAAAAACTGTCAGCCAATTGATTTTTTTATTGGGCACACACAAGCGGCCTCAATGAAGCTTGCACGCAAAGTTTGTTTGCACTCCCCCCCGCAGGTCCGTCGCAGAAGTGACCAATAGCATGGTCTGAGGTGAGCGAACGCATTAATAGCGCCGTTGTGAATAACGGTCAATGGCAAGTTGAAGTATTTTTTTGGCGCGGGTTATTTGGCGCGACACCTAGTGACGTGTTTGTAAGCGCACAAATAATCCAGGGAACGCTTCAATTCGCTTGAAAACGCTTTGAAAAAATCCTGCGCAGGCGAACACCACCCCTGCAGGCCTTTAAAAACGGGGCTTACCCGTCAAAAAAGTGAAATACCCCAGCGCAACCAGGCAGCCGCAAGCAGGGGCAGCCAATATATTGAAGACCATTATATTGCGCACAAGAAAAATACCGAAACAGCGCCTGAAGTTGCAGGAAGTTATCGAAAACCAAACAAACAAGAAAAATCGAAACAGCCAAACCGGACTTGAAAACATGAAAAACAGGACAACAAGACAAACAAAGACAACCCAAAAACAAAACAGCAAGAAAAGCACAAGAAGAACAAAAATAAACTCAACAGAAAAAACACCGAATCCGGCAGCCACTAAAAAATCAAAGTATTGACAGCACGACAATCCAATCACACCAAAAGTTGCATCATCAGCCTCTGCGGCATGTCACGCAGCGCGCATTCAAGTTAAAGGCAGAACACGCATTAAAGTTTCAGCAAGAGCGGACTGGAAGATCACCCAACTCCTCTATCCGCAGATCATCGGGACAGCCCTTGGTCCGGCCTCGACCAATGGTTTCGGTACTGCGCTCGCGGTGTCAGCGTCGTCGTGAGGGCGCTGTCATGGCGGCGAAATCATCCGGCAAATGCTCGCCAATGATGGCGCAATAATCTCACCGTTATAGCGAAGCAACAGGCATTCGACTGCCTGGTTATAACTAACGAGAAACCCCAAGTGGATGGCTTCGATCGCCGGATCATCTATCCATACGGATAGATATTTCCAAATGTTACTTAGTGACGCAGTTCACATTTTCTCTCTGCCGCACCACTCGACACAGGCGGTGAGCAGTACTGAATACGGCATACCAGAATGTTCCGCGGAGCGCGCGGAGATTACCGGTTGATGGCAAAACCATTGCACTGCTCGGTGGCTACCGAATATCCGAAACAGGAACGTGAAACCGCGTTTCTGGAACTCTTTATCAATTACGTGGTCGCGGGAAGTTGGCGTGCTTCAGTTGAAGTCGTGGCCCGGCATCCGTGGTGGATGATCGAGGGCGTCCCGTGGCTTCGGGAGCCCTGACGGCGGGCTTTGTAAGGCTATGTATCAGGATCGTGCCGGGATACCTGAACGCGACAGTGCGGGCCGGCGCCGACACATGCGGGATACCTGCGTGGCACGAAATGCACCCCAGCCGCGGACCGACCGGTCGGCGGCGCCCCTTCCTCGCCACTGGAGAACGCCATGCTGATCATTGCCTTTCTCGGCGGTCTGTTGACCGTCCTCAGCCCGTGCATCCTGCCCATCGTGCCCTTCGTCTTCGCCCGCGCCGGACAGAGCCGCACCGCCCTGCTGCTGACCCTGGGCGGACTGGCGCTGAGCTTCGCCACGGTATCGAGCCTGGCGGTAGTGGGCAGCGACTGGGTGGTGAACGCCAACACCGGCGGCCGCTACCTCGCCCTGGCAGTGCTGAGCCTGTTCGCCTTGTCGCTGCTGGCGCCACGCCTCGGCAGCTGGCTGGCGCGGCCCCTGGTCGCCTTGGGCAACCGCGTGGCGCCGAACGCCACCGCGTCCGGGCCGCTGGCCGCACTGCTGATCGGGGTCGCCACCGGCCTGCTGTGGGCGCCCTGCGCCGGGCCGATCCTCGGCCTGATCCTCAGCGGCGCCCTGCTGGCCGGGCCGAACGCGCAGACCAGCCTGCTGTTGCTGGCCTACGGGCTGGGCAGCGCGGTGTCGCTGGGCCTGCTGATCGTCGCCGGCCAGGGCCTGACCAGGCGCCTGCGCCTGTCCCTGCCGCTCGTCGAATGGCTGCGCCGCGGCACCGGCGTGGTGGTGCTGCTGGCTGCGGTGGGCATTGCCTCCGGTAGCAGCCGCGAGCTGCTGGCCGGCACCTCGTCGCAACTGTCCAACCGCGTGGAGCAGCAGGTACTGAAATCGGTCTCGGCGCTGCTCGACCGCCTCGTCGCCAAGGCCCAGGCCGCCACCGCGCCGGACCTGACGCCGAAGGGCCGGATGCCCTCGCTGGCCGGTGCGGTGCAGTGGCTGAACTCGCCGGAACTGACCCCGCAGGCCCTGCGCGGCAAGGTGGTGCTGGTGGATTTCTGGACCTTCGACTGCATCAACTGCCAGCACACCCTGCCCTACGTCAAGCAGTGGGCCGAGCGCTACGCCAAGGACGGCCTGGTGGTGATCGGCGTGCACACCCCGGAATACCCCTTCGAGCGGGTGCCGGCCACTGTGCGCCAGCAGGTCGAGCGCCTGGGCATCCGCTACCCGGTGGCGATCGACAACGACTATGCCATCTGGCGCAGCTTCGCCAACCAGTACTGGCCCGCCCACTACCTGATCGACGCCAACGGCCAGGTGCGCTACAGCCACTTCGGCGAAGGCGCCTATGCCACCCAGGAACAGGTCATCCAGACACTGCTGGCCGAAGCCCGCGCCAGCCATTGAACTCCCTTTCTTCAAGGAGCACGCCATGAACACCCTGACTTCCGTCATCGCCGCCGCCGTCCTGCAACTGGGTCTCCTGGGCGGCGCCCAGGCCGCTGAAAGCACGCCCCCCGCACTGGCGCCGATCGTCGCCGGCAGCCATACCTCCCTCGGCCAGCTGAAGCACGTCAAGGCCGGCCTGCTCGACGTCGCCTACGCCGAACTCGGCCCGGCCGACGGCCCGGTGGTGATCCTCCTGCACGGCTGGCCCTACGACATCCACAGCTACGCCGATGTCGCCCCGGCCCTGGCCGAGCGCGGCTACCGGGTGCTGGTGCCCTATGCCCGCGGCTATGGCGAGACCCGCTTCCTCTCTGCGCAGACCTTGCGCAACGGCCAGCCGGCGGCGCTGGCCGAGGACCTGGTGGCCTTCATGGATGCGCTGGGGGTGAAGCAGGCGGTGCTCGGCGGCTACGACTGGGGCGCCCGTACCGCGGACATCGTCGCCGCGCTGTGGCCGGAGCGGGTCAAGGCACTGGTGGCCGTCAGCGGCTACCTGATCGGCAGCCAGGAACTGGGCAGGAAACCCTTGCCACCGGCGGCGGAACTGCAGTGGTGGTACCAGTTCTACTTCGCCAGCGAGCGCGGACGCGAGGGGTATCGGCAGAACACCCACGACTTCGCCCGCGTGATCTGGCAGACCGCCTCGCCGCAATGGCAGTTCGACGAGGCCACCTTCGCCCGCAGTGCGGCGGCCCTGGACAACCCGGACCATGTCGCCGTGTCGGTGTACAACTACCGTTGGCGCCTGGGCCTGGAAACCGGCGAACCGCGCTATGACGCCCTCGAGCGCAAACTCGCGACCGTCCCCTCGATCGGCGTACCGACCATCGCCCTCGAAGGCGACGCCAACGGCGCCCCGCACCCGCCGGCAGAGGCCTATGCCAAGCGCTACACCGGCAAGTACCAGTACCGCCTGATCGAGGGCGGCGTGGGCCACAACCTGCCGCAGGAAGCACCGCAGGCGTTCGTCCAGGCGATCGTGGATGTGCAGCGGCTGTGACCTTCAGCGCAGCGAGCGGAGGTTCTCGTCGATACGGGACTGGATGAAGTCGAGGGTTTCCGGCCTGATCAGTTGCGGCTGCACGTCATCGGCGATTTCCCTGAACCGGCTGGCCACGGTACAGATCCGCTCGATGATCGCAGCCGCATCGCCTGGCAGGATCCCGGCCTCATTTGCCGCCACGCCGCCCGCCTGCGTATGCTGCGGGCGCATCCCGTCCAGCAAGGCTCCCCACGATGTGGCACATCGATCCCGTTTCCCTGCGCCTGTTCATCGCCGTCTGCGAGGAAGGCACCATCGCCCGTGCCGCCGAGCGCGAGTTCATCGCGCCCTCGGCGGTGAGCAAGCGCATCGCCGACATCGAGGTCGCCCTCGGCGTGCCGATGCTGCGCCGCAGCAAGCGCGGGGTGACGCCGACGCCGGCGGGCCAGGCGCTGCTGCGCCATGCCCGCCAGCTGATGCGCAGCATGGAGCGCCTGCAGGGGGAAATCAGCGAGTACGCCGACGGCGCGCGGGGCCACGTGAAGGTCCACGCCAACATCTCCTCGATCATGGAGTTCCTACCCGAGTCGCTGTCGTCGTTCATGATGGCCCACGAGCACATCCGCGTGGACGTGGAGGAGCGCTTCAGCTTCGACGTGGTGCGTGGCGTGCTGGAAGGCCAGGCCGACCTCGGCATCTGCCGCAGGATCGCCAACGCGCAACTGGAGTTCATCCCCTACCGCCGCGATCACCTGGCGCTGGTGGTCAACGCGCGGCATCCGCTGGCCCAGCGCAGCAGCATCACCCTGGGGGAAACCCTCGACTACGAGCACATCGGCCATTCGGCGTTCGCCACCCTCAACAGCTTCATGCTCGACACCGCCCAGGCGCTGGGGCGGGAGTTGCGCATCCGCGCCCACGTGTCCTCCTTCGATGCCGCCTACCGCCTGGTCCAGGCCGGATTGGCGCAGACCATCCTGCCGCGCGAGGCGGTGACGCGCTACGCCGACCTGTTCGGCCTGAAGGTGATTCCGCTGACCGACCCCTGGGCCCGCGGCGAGTTCGTCATCTGCGTGCGCGACCAGGATGCGCTGTCGCCTGCGGCGCGGCGCCTGCTCAACCACCTGCTGGCGGAAATGCCGGGCTGACGCCGCCATCCATCGCGGATCACGATGGATGCCCGCGCCAAACACGTCTTTTCCCGCGCCCTCTCGCTGCCTACCTTAAAGGCACATCGAAGCAACGCCCCGCGAGAGAGCCCATGACAACAACAATAACCATCAACGAAGTCGGCATGCGCGACGGTCTGCAAAGCCTGCAGCGGATCATGCCGACCGACGCCAAGAAGCGCTGGATCGACCAGGCCTACGCCGCCGGCGTGCGCCACATGGAGGTCGCCTCCTTCGTCCCTGCGCGCCTGCTGCCACAGATGGCCGACGCCGCCGAGGTGGTCGCCCACGCCCTGACCTTCCCCGACCTGCAGGTCAGCGTGCTCGCGCCCAACCTGCGCGGCGCCGAGAACGCCCTGGCCAGCGGCGCGCAGCGCATCGTCGCGCCGATTTCGGTGAGCGCCGCCCACAGCCAGGCCAATGTGCGCCGCTCGCCCGAGGAAATGGTCGAGGAGTTCGCCCGCATGTGCGACCTGCGCAGCAGCAGCGGGCGCCACGAGGTGATCATGGTCGCCGGCATGTCCACCGCCTTCGGCTGCACGCGCCAGGGCGAGGTGCCGCTCGCCGACCTCTGCGCCCTGGTCCGGCGCGTCCTGGAAACCGGCTGCGAGCAGATTTCCCTCGGCGACACCACCGGTTACGCCACCCCCGGCCAGGTCGGCGAAACCCTCGACGCGGTCCGCGCCATCGCCGGGTCGAAGCTGCACGCCGCGCATTTTCACGACACCCGTGGCCTGGCCCTGGCCAACAGCCTGGTCGCCGTGCAGCACGGCATCACCGAGCTGGACGCCTCCCTCGCCGGCCTCGGTGGCTGCCCGTTCGCCCCGGGTGCCTCCGGCAACACGGTGACCGAGGACCTGGTGTTCATGCTGCAGAGCATGGGCTACGCCACCGGCATCGACCTGCCGCGCCTGATCGCCTCACGCGAGCTGTTGCGCAGCGCCCTGCCCGACGAGCCGCTGTACGGCCATATCGCCCGCGCCGGCCTGCCGAAGCACTTCAGCGCAAAGGAGGCATGAGCATGCAGCAGTTGCCACTCGACGGCGTGCGCGTCGTGGAAATGTCCCATATGGTCATGGGCCCGACCTGCGGCATGATCCTCGCCGACCTCGGCGCCGAGGTGATCAAGGTCGAACCGCTCAAGGGCGACGGCACCCGCCGCCTGCTGGGCGCCGGGGCCGGTTTCTTCCGCACCTTCAACCGCAACAAGCAGAGCCTGTCCGTGGATGTCGAGACGCCCGAGGGCCGCGACGCGGTACTCAAGCTGCTGGACGGCGCCGACGTGTTCATCGAGAACTTCAAGCCCGGACGCATGGACGCCCTCGGCTTCGGCTACGCCGCGCTGAAGCAACGCAATCCGCAGCTGATCTACGCCACCCACAAGGGCTTCCTCGCCGGCCCCTACGACAAGCGCCTGGCCCTCGACGAAGTGGTGCAGATGATGGCCGGCCTGGCCTACATGACCGGTCCGGTGGGGCGGCCGCTGCGCGCCGGCAGCTCGGTCAACGACATCATGGGTGGCATGTTCGGCGCCATCGCCGTGCTCGCCGCGCTCTACCAGCGCCAGCACAGCGGCCAGGGCCGCGAGGTGCAGAGCGCGCTGTACGAGAACTGCGTGCTGCTCGCCGCCCAGCACATGCAGCAGTACGTGGTCACCGGCGAGGCGCCGGCACCGATGCCCAACCGCATCAGCGCCTGGGCCATCTACGACGTGTTCAGCTTCGCCGGCGGCGAGCAGATGTTCGTCGCCGCCACCGGCGACGGGCAATGGCGCACCCTGTGCACGCTGCTGGGCCAGGAGGACCTGATGAACGACCCAAGCCTGGCCAGCAACAACGACCGGGTCCTGCAGCGTCCGCGCCTGCTGGCGCACCTGGCGGAGATCTTCGCCGGCCTCGAGGCCGGCGAACTGGCGCCGCGCCTGGAGGCCCACGGCATTCCCTTCGCGCCGATCCGCCGCCCGGAAGAACTGTTCGACGACGAGCACCTGATCCACAGCGGCGGCCTTGCCCGCCTGGAACTGGAGGACGGCAGCCAGACCGCGATGCCGCTGCTGCCCTTCTCCCTCGACGGCGAACGCCTGGCGCCACGCCGGCCCATCGCCCGCATCGGCGAGGACACCCTGGCGGTGATGCGCGGCCTCGGCTACGCCGACAGCGAGATCGAGCGCCTGCGCGAAGCCGGCGTACTGCGTACCGACCCACGATAAGAAGAGAGCACGAACATGGCGATCTACCAATATGACGGCCACCGGCCGCAACTGCACGACGACGTCTACGTCGCCGAGGATGCCACGCTGATCGGCAAGGTCGCCCTCGGCCAGGGCGCCAGCGTCTGGCCGCAGGCGGTGCTGCGCGGCGACAACGAGACGATCGAGATCGGCGCCGGCAGCAACGTCCAGGAAGGCGCGGTGCTGCACAGCGATCCCGGCTACCCGCTGCGGGTCGGCGAAGACGTGACCATCGGCCACCAGGTCATGCTGCACGGCTGCCAGATCGGCGCCGGCAGCCTGATCGGCATCCAGTCGGTGATCCTCAATGGCGCGGTGATCGGCCGCAACTGCCTGGTTGGTGCCGGCTCGCTGGTCCCCGAGGGCAAGGTCTACCCCGACAACTCGCTGATCCTCGGCGTGCCGGCCAAGGTGGTGCGCGAGCTGGACGCCGCCGCCATCGAGGCCTTCCAGGACAATGCCCGTGACTACGTGGAGCGTGCCCGCACCCACAAGCGCAGCCTGATCCGCATCGCCTGATGCCGAACCTGCCGCCCTCGACGGCGGCGACTCTCCGCACAATTACAACAATGGAGAACACCATGACCACGTCCTCGACGACGCTGGGCATCGCCCATGCCCCTGCCCACCTCAACGAACTGCTGCTGTACCGCCGCGTGGCCTGGCGGATCATGCCGCTGGCGATCATCTGCTTCCTGTTTTCCTATTTCGACCGCATCAACATCAGCTTCGCCAAGACCCAGATGCAGGCCGAGCTGGGCCTCAGCGATGCCGCCTACGGCCTGGCGGCGAGCATGTTCTTCATCGGCTACGTGCTGTTCGAGGTGCCCAGCAGCTGGGGCCTGAAGAAGTACGGGGCGCCCGCCTGGATCTGCCGGATCATGGTGTCCTGGGGCCTGGCCACCGCCGCCCTGGTGTTCGCCTACACCCAGTACACCCTGTACTTCCTGCGCTTCCTGATCGGCGTGATGGAGGCCGGCTTCGGCCCGGCGATCCTGTTCTACCTGGCCTGCTGGTTCCCGCGGCGCTACCTGGCGCGGATCAACGGCCTGTGGTTCCTCGCCGTGCCCCTGGCCGGCGCGCTGGGCTCCCCGGCCGCCGGACTGATCCTCGGGCGCATGGACGGCCTGCTCGGCCTCGCCGGCTGGCACTGGCTGTTCCTGCTCTCCGGCCTGCCGTGCGTGCTGCTGGGGGTGGCGGTGCTGTGGAAGCTGGACAAGGACATCGACTCGGCACGCTGGCTCAGCGACGCGGAGAAACAGCAGCTCAAGGACAACCTCAACGCCGACCGCAAGGCCGACAACGCCGGCAACGGCTCGCTGTGGCGGGTGCTGCTGACCTGGGAGGTGGCGGTGTTCGCGCTGATCTACTTCGTGATCAAGAGCGCCAGCTACGGCCTGAATTTCTGGATGCCCAACCTGATCCAGATGTCCGGCGTGCACGACCTGCTGCTGGTCGGCCTGCTCAGTGCCTCGCCCTATGTCGTCGCCTGCATCGGCATGCTCATCGTCACCCGGCGCTCCGACCGCACCGGCGAGCGCAAGCGCTACCTGCTCTGGTGCATGGTCGCCTCGGCCCTGGGCTACCTCCTCGCCTGCAGTTTCTCCGGCAGTCCGCTGGCGCTGATGCTGGCGCTGGTCCTGGCCACCGCCGGCACCTTCATCGCCATCCCGGTGTTCTGGACCATCCCGCAGTCGACCTTCTCCGGACTCGGCATCGCCACCGGCACCGCAGCGATCAACTCCCTGGGGCAACTGAGCGGCATCGTCTCCCCGGCCATGGTCGGCTTCGTCAACGACCTTACCGGGGTCAGCTACATGGGCATGCTCGCCATCGTCCCGCTGATCCTCCTCAGCGTGCTGCTGATCGCGCTGTTCGTGAAGAACCCGGCCAAGGGCTGAGCCCGCCCCCACAGGTAACGACCATGACAAGAACGACCTATCGCCTGGCCCGAGCCATGGGCGCCGGGCTCGGCTGCGCCGTGTTCGCGGCGAGCGCCCCGGCCGACGTCCTCGACGCCGGCAAGGGCCGGCTGGAGCTGCGCAACTTCTACTTCAGCCGCGACTTTCGCGACGGCTTTCCCAGCCAGTCGAAACGCGAGGAGTGGGCCCAGGGCCTGATCCTCGACTGGCAGTCCGGCTTCACCCCGGGCCCGCTGGGCTTCGGCCTGGACGTGGTGGGCATGCTCGGGATCAAGCTGGACTCCAGTGCGGATCGCTCCGGCACCGGGTTGCTGCCGCGCAACGCCGACGACCGCGCCGAAGACGACTACGCCAAGGCCCTGCTCACCGCCAAGCTGCGCCTCGGCAACACCGAGCTGCGCTACGGCGGGCTCAATCCGGTGCTGCCGCTGCTGGCCTCGAACAACAGCCGGCTGCTGCCGCAGTACTTCGAGGGCGGGCAACTGACCTCCCGCGACCTTGGCGACTTCACCGTCCATTTCGGCCGGGTGGACAAGGTCAGGCAGCGCGACTCGGCGGACGCCGAAGCCCTGAGCACCATGGCGCAGGTGGGTGCCTGGTCGAGCGCCGTGCGCAGCGACAGCTACCGCTATGGCGGGGTCGACTACCAGCCGTTCGCCGACTTCACCCTCAGCGCCCACGCCAGCGAGCTGGAAGACTTCTACCGGCGTACCTACCTGGGGCTGAAATACGCCGTGGCGCTGGGGCCGGGCAAGGCTTTCAGCGAGATCCGCCACTTCACGGCGCGGGAGTCAGGGGCGGCGCGGATCGGCGCAGTGGACAACCGGGTGATCAGCAGCAACATCGGCTACCAGTTGGCTGGGCACCGGATCAGTGGCGGTTACCAGAAGGTCGCGGGCGACACCGCCTATGCCTATCTGGGCGGCACCGATACCTACCTGTTCAGCGAACAGCAGGCCTACACCTTTTCCCTGCAGGACGAGCGCGCCTGGCATGCGCGCTACGACTATGACTTCGCCGCGCTGGGGGTGCCGGGGCTGACCTTCACCCTGCGCTACGTCATGGGCGACGACGTCGACGTCAGCCATGTGGCCACGCGCAAGGCCGCGCTGTTGCGCGCGCACGGGGAAGACGGACACGAATGGGAACGCACCACCGACCTGGCCTATGTGATCCAGAGCGGCCCGCTGAAGAACCTCGGCCTGCGCTGGCGCAACGCCACGGCGCGCTCGAGCCTGCAGGATGGGGTGGATGAGAACAGGGTGATCGTCAGTTATCAGGTTGGGTTCTGATGCAGCAAGGCTGCCAGGTGCCTGCCTTGATCCATGCAGCGTTCTTGAGATCGAGCGCCGCCCGCGCGGCGCTCGATCCTGAGGGCGCTGAAAAAACACCGGCATGCCCCTCCCGAGGACGCCACAAGGCTCGCCCCAAAACCCTCACCCCCACCCCTCCAAGCGCATCGTCGCCCGCACCAGCCGCTGCTCCTCCTGCTCGATCTCGCGCAGGTTGTCGCGAATCCGGGTGATGTGCTCCCGCGCCGCGCGCTGGGCCTGCTCCGGCAACTGCTCCATCACCGCGTGATACAGCCGGGTGTGCTGGCGATCGATCTGGCGTTTCTGCGCCGGGCGGCAGTACAGGTTGTTCACCGAGGCGAACACCGTGCTCAGCATCAGGTCGTTGAGCCCCTGCAGGGTGTGCACCAGCACCGGATTGTGCGAAGCCTCGCTGATCGCCCGATGAAACGCGTGGTCCAGCCGGGCCTGGGCGCGGGCATCCTGGGCTTGCGGGTCGGCGTGGAAGGCGAGCATTTCCTCGTAGCGCCGCTTGATCAGCACGCGATCGACATCGGTGGCGCGCAACGCCGCCAGCCGCGCCGACTCCCCTTCCAGCAGGGCGCGCACCTCCAGCAGGTCGAACAGGGTCCGTGGCTGCGAGCTGAACAGGTGCATCAGCGGCGTCGCGTCATCGGCGCGGTTCAGGTCGGCGACGTAGGAGCCCCGACCATGCTCGGTGTCGACGATGCCGCGCCCGCGCAGGATGCGCAGGCCCTCGCGCAGCGCCGATCGGGAACAGCCCAGCTTCTCCACCAGGCGCCGCTCCGAGGGCAATGCCTGGCCGACCTTGAGCACACCGTCGACGATCAGCTTCTCGATCCGCGCAGCCACCTGGTCGGCGATCTGCACCTTGCCCTGGCTGGTTTCGACCATAGGAACACTCCTCTCAACTGGTAGGACCAGTAGGAAATTCGACCCTGACGCATGCACCGAGTGTATCGGCGAAATCCACCTTGTAGCCACTCCCGCCAGCGAATCCAGGCAAAAACTGGTAGGACCAGTTTCCGCGCCTATCGACGCCCGGCGCATCCCGCGCGCAGTCTCGGCAGCGTTCAGCCCAACAACAAGAAACGGACGTCCGAGCCTGATGAACATCCTCTACGACGAGCGCGTCGATGGCGTGCTGCCGACGGTCGACAAGACCCACCTGCTGCACCTGTTGCGCCAGGCCCTGCCCGACCTGGAAATCCTCCACCGCAGCGAAGACCTGCGCCCCTACGAATGCGACGGCCTCTCCGCCTACCGCGTGGTGCCGCTGCTGGTGGTCCTGCCGGAACGCCTGGAACAGGTGCAGAGCCTGCTCAAGCTGTGCCACGCCCAGCAGGTCCCGGTGGTCGCCCGGGGTGCCGGAACCGGCCTGTCCGGCGGCGCCCTGCCCCTGGAAAAAGGCATCCTGCTGGTGATGGCGCGGTTCAACCGGATCATCGAGATCAACCCGCAAGGTCGCTTCGCCCGGGTCCAGCCCGGGGTGCGCAACCTGGCGATCTCCCAGGCGGCGGCGCCCCATGGCCTGTACTACGCCCCCGACCCGTCGTCACAGATCGCCTGCTCCATCGGCGGCAACGTCGCCGAGAACGCCGGCGGCGTGCATTGCCTGAAATACGGCCTGACCGTGCACAACCTGCTGCGCGTGGACATCCTCACCGTCGAAGGCGAGCACCTGAGCCTGGGCAGCGATGCCCTGGACACGCCGGGCTTCGACCTGCTGGCGCTGTTCACCGGTTCCGAGGGCATGCTCGGCATCGTCACCGAGGTCACCGTCAAGCTGTTGCCCAAGCCGCAGGTGGCGCGGGTGCTGCTGGCCAGCTTCGACGCGGTGGAAGCGGCCGGCCGTGCGGTGGCCGACATCATCGCCGCCGGCATCATTCCCGGCGGCCTGGAGATGATGGACAACCTGTCGATCCGCGCGGCCGAGGACTTCATCCACGCCGGCTACCCAGTGGACGCGGCGGCCATGCTCCTGTGCGAGCTGGACGGCGTCGAGGCCGACGTGCACGAGGACTGCGAACGGGTCGAGGCAGTGCTCAGGCAGGCCGGTGCCAGCAGCGTGCGCCTGGCCCGCGACGAAGCCGAGCGCGTGCGCTTCTGGGCCGGGCGCAAGAATGCCTTCCCCGCGGTCGGGCGGATTTCCCCGGACTACTACTGCATGGACGGCACCATCCCGCGCCGCCAGTTGCCGGCGGTGCTGCGCGGCATCGAGGAGCTGTCGCGGGAATTCGGCCTGCGCGTGGCCAACGTGTTCCATGCCGGCGACGGCAACATGCACCCGCTGATCCTCTTCGACGCCAACCAGCCGGGCGAGCTGGAGCGCGCCGAAGCCCTCGGCGCGCGCATCCTCGAACTGTGCGTGGCGGTGGGCGGCAGCATCACCGGCGAGCACGGGGTCGGCCGGGAAAAGATCAACCAGATGTGCGCCCAGTTCAGCAGCGCGGAAATCACCCTGTTCCATGCGGTGAAACACGCCTTCGACCCCGCCGGCCTGCTCAATCCGGGCAAGAACATCCCCACCCTGCACCGCTGCGCCGAGTTCGGCTCGATGCATGTGCACCAGGGAAGACTGCCCTTCCCCGACCTGGAGCGCTTCTGATGAGCAACGATCACGATCACAGCGCCGCGCTGCTGGAGCAGGTCGAACAGGCCCTCGCCGAGCGCCGCGCCCTGCGCATCCAGGGCGGCAACAGCAAGGCCAGGCTCGGCCGCCCGGTCGCCGGCGAGCTGCTCGACACCCGCGCCCACCGCGGCATCGTCAGCTACGACCCGACCGAACTGGTGCTCACCGCCCGTGCCGGCACGCCGCTGGCGGACATCGAAGCGGCCCTCGACGCCAGGGGCCAGATGCTGCCCTTCGAACCGCCGCACCTGGGCGACGGCGCCACCCTCGGCGGTGCCATCGCCAGTGGCCTGTCCGGACCGCGCCGGCCTTGGTCCGGTGCGGCCCGCGACCATGTGCTCGGTACCCGGGTCATCAGCGGTCACGGCCAGTTGCTGCGCTTTGGCGGCGAGGTGATGAAGAACGTCGCCGGCTACGACCTGTCGCGCCTGCTGGCCGGCAGTTTCGGCTGCCTGGGGGTGCTGACGGAAGTGTCGCTCAAGGTCCTGCCGAAACCGCGGACCTGCGTCAGCCTGCGACTGGAGATGGACAGCGCCACCGCGCTGTGCGAACTGGCGGAATGGGGCCAGCAGCCGCTGCCCATCAGTGCCGCCTGCCACGATGGCGAAGCCCTGCACCTGCGCCTGGAAGGCGGCGAAGGCTCGGTGCGTTCCGCCTGCCAGCGCCTCGGCGGCAGCCGCCTCGACAGCGGCTACTGGACCCTGCTGCGCGAACAGCGCCTGGCGTTCTTCGCCAGCGAGCAGACGCTGTGGCGCCTGTCCGTGCCCAACCACACGCCGGCGCTGGAACTTCCCGGCCGACAGTTGCTGGACTGGGCCGGGGCGCAGCGCTGGCTGCTGTCCGACGCCCCCGCCGCAGAGATCCGCGAGGCCGTGCACGCGGTCGGCGGCCACGCCACCTGCTACGGCAACAGCGACGCGCCGTTCCAGCCCTTGCCGCCCTTGCTGCTGCGCTACCACCAGCGCCTGAAGCAGCAACTCGATCCCCAGGGCATCTTCAACCCTGGCCGACTCTACGCGGAGGTCTGAGACGTCATGCAAACCCATCTGAGCGAACAGGCCAAGCGCCTGCCCCGCGCCGCCGAGGCCGAACGCATCCTGCGCGCTTGCGTGCACTGCGGCTTCTGCACCGCCACCTGCCCGACCTACCAGTTGCTGGGTGACGAGCTGGATGGCCCACGCGGGCGCATCTACTTGATCAAGCAGGTGCTCGAAGGCCAGGAGGTCACCGCCAGCACCCGCGAGCACCTGGACCGCTGCCTGTCCTGCCGCAACTGCGAGAGCACCTGCCCGTCCGGGGTGGAGTACCACAACCTGCTGGACATCGGCCGCGCCGTGGTCGAACAGCACGTGCCCCGCGGGCTGGGCGAACGCCTGCTGCGCGAGGGGTTGCGCGCCGTCGTGCCGCGACCGGCACTGTTCAAGGCGCTGAGCCGCACCGGCCAGGTGTTCCGTCCGCTGCTGCCGCAGGCGCTCAAGGCCAAGCTGCCGCGCCAGGCGCCACAGGCGAAGGCCCGCCCGGACAAGCGCCACCCGCGCCAGGTGCTGATGCTCGAAGGCTGCGTGCAGCCATCGCTGTCACCCAATACCAATGCCGCTGCGGCGCGGGTCCTCGACCGCCTGGGCATCAGCGTGGTCAGCGCGGCCGAGGCCGGTTGCTGTGGCGCCGTCGACTACCACCTGAATGCCCAGGAACAGGGACTGCAACGGGCCCGGCGCAACATCGACGCCTGGTGGCCGGCCATCGAGGCCGGCGCCGAAGCCATCGTGCAGACCGCCAGCGGCTGCGGTGCCTTCGTCCGCGACTACGACCACCTGCTGCAACAGGACCCGGCCTATGCGGCGAAGGCCGCGCGGGTCAGCGCCCTGAGCCGCGACCTGGCCGAGGTGCTCGGTGCCGAACCGCTGGAGAGCCTGGGCATCCAGGCCGAACGCCGCCTGGCCTTCCATTGCCCGTGCACCCTGCAGCACGCCCTGAAGCTCGGCGGCGCGGTGGAAGCGATCCTCGGGCGCCTCGGCTTCAGCCTCACCAGCGTACCCGACGGCCACCTCTGCTGCGGCTCGGCCGGTACCTATTCACTGACCCAGCCAACGCTGTCCCGACGCCTGCGCGACAACCGCCTCAACGCGCTGGAGAGCGGCAATCCGGACGTCATCGTCACCGCCAATATCGGCTGCCAGACCCACCTCGACGGTGCCGGGCGAACCCCCGTGCGGCACTGGATCGAGCTGGTGGAGGAAGCCCTTGACCAGGAGCAACGCCATGCAACGTAAAGCCGTACTGGAACACAGCGACATCACCCGCCTGCTCGCCGCCGCCCGCGAGGAGGCCCGGCGCAATGGCTGGAACGTCACGGTGGCGATCGTCGACGACGGCGGCCACCCGCTGGCCCTGGAGCGTCTCGACGGTTGCGCGCCGATCAGCGCCTACATCGCCACCGAGAAGGCTCGTTCCGCCGCCCTCGGCCGGCGCGAGACCAAGGGCTACGAAGACATGGTCAACGGCGGGCGCACGGCCTTCGTCAGCGCGCCGTTGCTGACCTCCCTGGAAGGCGGCGTGCCGGTGCGGGTGGACGGCCAGGTGGTCGGTGCCGTCGGGGTGTCCGGGGTCAAGGCGGAACAGGATGCACAGGTCGCCGCGGCAGGCGCGGCAGCCCTTTGAACAACGAGTCGTGAAGGAGTACTCACAGTGACCCAGCGTATGCAGTGCCACCGCTTGCAGGTGGCGCAAACCCTCAAGCGCTTCATCGAGGCGGAAGCCTTGCCCGGCACCGGTGTGTCGACCGACGCCTTCTGGCAAGGCCTGGACCAGCTGGTGTACGACCTGGCGCCGAAGAACCGCGCCCTGCTGGCCGAGCGCGAGCGCCTGCAAGACCAGCTGGATGACTGGCATCGCCGTCATCCGGGCCCGGTGAGCGACCTGCCGGCCTACACCGCCTTCCTCGAACGCATCGGCTACCTGCTGCCGCAGCCCGCCGAAGTGCGGGTCGGCACCACCCAGGTCGACCACGAGATCACCACCCAGGCCGGCCCGCAACTGGTGGTGCCGGTGATCAACGCACGCTACGCCCTCAACGCCGCCAATGCGCGCTGGGGCTCGCTGTACGACGCGCTGTACGGCACCGACGTGATCGGCGAGGACGCTGGCGCGCAGAAGACCGCCGCCTACAACCCGCTGCGCGGGGCTCGGGTGGTCGCCTGGGCACGGACCTTCCTCGACCGGGTCTTCCCGCTGCGCGGCGCGTCCCATGCCGATGCCCGGGCCTACCGGGTGGTCGACGGCGAACTGCAGGTGGACCTGGCCTCTGGCGCTACGGCGCAACTGGCCGACCCGGCGCGCTTCGCCGGCTACCAGGGCGAGGCCCAGGCGCCGGTTGCCGTACTGCTGGAAAACCACGCGCTGCATGTCGAGATCCAGATCGACCGCGCCAACCCGATCGGCGCCAGCGACCCGGCCGGGGTCAAGGACCTGCTGGTGGAGTCGGCGCTCACCACCATCATGGACTGCGAGGACTCGGTGGCCGCGGTGGATGCCGAGGACAAGGTGCGGGTCTATCGCAACTGGCTGGGGCTGATGAAGGGCGACCTCAGCGAGCAGGTCAGCAAGGGCGGCAGGTCGTTCTCGCGCACCCTCAATGGCGATCGCCATTACCAGCGGCGCGATGGCGGCAAGCTGGTGCTGCCGGGGCGCTCGCTGCTGTTCGTGCGCAATGTCGGCCACCTGATGAGCAACCCGGCGATCCTCGACCAGGACGGCCGGGAAATCCCCGAGGGCATCCTCGACGCGGTGGTCACCAGCCTGGCCGCCCTGCACGATCTGCAGCGCAAGGGCAACTCGCGCAGTGGCAGCATGTACATCGTCAAGCCGAAGATGCATGGCCCGCAGGAAGTGGCCTTCGCCAACGAACTGTTCGGCCGCGTCGAGGACCTCCTCGGCCTGCCGCGGCACACCCTGAAGATGGGGATCATGGACGAGGAACGGCGCACCAGCGTCAACCTCAAGGCGTGCATTGCCGAGGCGGCGCAGCGGGTGGTGTTCATCAACACCGGCTTCCTCGACCGCACCGGCGACGAGATGCACAGCGCCATGGAGGCCGGGGCCATGCTGCGCAAGGGCGACATGAAAGGCAGCGCGTGGATCCAGGCCTACGAGCGCAACAACGTGCTGGTGGGTCTTGCCAGCGGCCTGCGCGGCCGGGCGCAGATCGGCAAGGGCATGTGGGCCATGCCGGACCTGATGGCGGCCATGCTGGAGCAGAAGATCGCCCATCCGCAGGCCGGCGCCAACACTGCCTGGGTGCCCTCGCCCACCGCCGCGACCCTGCATGCCCTGCACTATCACCAGGTCGACGTGCAGGCGGTGCAGGCCGGGCTGGAGGCCATCGATGCCGAACAGGAGCGCCCGGCGCTGCTGCAGGGCCTGCTCAGCGTGCCGGTCAGCCCGACACGGGACTGGAGCGCGCAGGACATCCAGGCCGAGCTGGACAACAACTGCCAGGGCATCCTCGGTTACGTGGTGCGCTGGGTGGAACAGGGGGTGGGCTGCTCCAAGGTCCCGGACATCCACGACGTCGGCCTGATGGAAGACCGCGCGACCCTGCGGATCTCCGCCCAGCACATCGCCAACTGGCTGCAGCATGACGTGGTCGACGCGGTGCAGGTGCGCCAGACCCTGGAGCGCATGGCGGCGGTGGTGGACGGGCAGAACGCCGGGGATGCGGACTACCGGCCGATGGCGCCCGGGTTCGAGGCGTCCCATGCGTTCCGCGCGGCCTGTGACCTGGTGTTCAAGGGGCGCGAGCAGCCGAGCGGCTACACCGAGCCCTTGCTGCATGCCTGGCGGCAGCGCTTCAAGGTCGAGGTCGCCGGTCAGCGCTGAGCGGCAGGGGTAAAAAAACCGGAGCCCTCGGGCTCCGGTTCCTGTTTGTCGCATCCGTGACTCAGAACACCGTGGTCAGCACCTGCTTGCTCACCGCTTCCTCGATGCTCAACGCCGCGAGCCACGAGGTCTTCACGTTGTCCGGCAGCGGGTTGTTGGCCAGCCAGATGCCCAGTTCGCCGAAGGCGCCCTTGACCTTGACCTCGTGGATGTTCTTCTGCACGGTCGGGTCCGCCACCAGTTCCACCCGGGTCGCCTCGAAGCCGACCCCGGACAGCGCCACCGCGGCGGTGACGTTGGCGTTCTTGGGAAACTTCAACGACGCTTCCGCCGCCGTGCCACGGAAGATGGTGGTCGGCACGCGGATGCCGGCCAGGTCGAACTCCGTCTCCGCTGGCGTTCCCGCCCAGGCCTGTGGCGGCTTGCGCCCGGTGTAGAGCACCTCGTCGAGACCGGCGGCGCGGGCCGAGCGCATGGCGTCGAGACCGCCGATCGCCCCGGACACCAGGATCAGCCGCGCGCCCCCCGCCTGCGCGGCGTGGTCCAGGGTGGTGGCCAGCGCCTTGTCGGCCAGCGCGCCGATGGAGGCGATGACCACGTCCACGCCCGCCTTCAGCAAGGGCGGCACGACCTGGACCACGGCAGCGTGCCCGGCACACTCGATCACCAGGTCGGGCTGCCAGTCGAGCAGGCCCTGGGCCTCGCCGAACAACTCGACGCCGTGCTCGGCGGCGAACGCAGCCGACGCCGCCGACGGGTCGAGCGCCGCGTAGCGGGCCGCAGGCAGGTGCTGTTGCTGCAAGGCGGCGAGGACCCGCTTGCCGATGGCGCCAAGGCCGATCAGACCGACCCGGTTGATGGATTTGCTACTCATGCGTGTGACTCCCAGAAATCGCGCAGCAAGGCGGTGTAGGCGCAGGTACGGGTGACCGGGGCGAAGTGACCGCCGCTGAGTTCGACCAGCCTGGCACCGGGGATCAGCCGGGCCAGTTCCTGCGAGTGATGGAAGGGAATGACGAAATCGTCCTCGGCACCGACCACGCAGGCCGGCAGGCCGATGCGCGACAACTCGTCGCGACGGCTGTAGTGCTGCAGCATGTTCATGCGCGCCTGGGTCATGGCCACGTCCACCGGCGACGGCGCCGCATAGTCCAGCGCGTCGTCGACGGCGAAGTGCTCGCCGTACCAGGTCGAGGGATAGGCCACCAGGCGGGTCATCGCGTTGTAGGCGGTGCCGCCGAGCTGACCGAGGATGAACTGGCGATAGCCGAAGAAATCGCGGAAACGCTTGTCCGGCCTGGCCCAGCCGCTGCTGAGCACGATGCTGCGCACCCGCCCGGGATGGTCCAGGGCCATGGCCTGGGTCACCAGCGAACCGGTGGAATGACCGACGATGTGCGCGCGCTCGACGCCTCGGGCGTCGAGGACCGCGAGCAGCGCCTCGACGATGCCGGGAATCGTCGGCGCACCGACGATTCCGCTCTGGCCGACACCCGGGTGGTCGAACGTCAATACACGGTAGTCGTCCGCCAGTTGCGCGATGACGGGCGCCCAGAAGGCACTGAGACCGCCCAGGCCGGAGACCAGCACGACCGCGTCGCCGGCACCCCGTTCCTCCGAGTAGATAGTCTTGCCCATGGTGAGATCACTCAGTTCTTCGTATAGGCGAACACGCCGCTGGCTTCGATCTGCTCGATGTTCGCCGGCCGTTCGAAGGGCTCGGGCGCCGGTTCGCCAGGGCGACGTGGACGGCCGACGTCGCGGAAGAAGTCTTCCAGACCGCTCGGGTTCATGAACCACACCCAGTGCAGGTCGACCTCGCCGGTGTTGGTGAAGGTGTGCGAGTTGTGCTCGCCGAGGAACAGGGTCACCCCGGGTTCCAGCTTGTATTCCTTGCCATCGACGAGGGCGGTGCCGGTCCCCGAGATGAAATGCAGGACTTCCTCGTTGGTCGCATGGGCGTGCTCGCGCACCCGCCCGCCGGGCGGCATCATCTGCGTGCCCACGGAGAAGTTGCGGTTCATCCTGAACAGGTTCGGCGACACCGCCACCGAGACATAGCCGTTGGCCGGCTTGGGTTGCCAGTAGCTGGCCTCGGTCTCGCGGGTGACATAGACCAGGCTGCCTTTCTGCGGGTCGTTCTCGTGCTCATTCACTGCCGGGTTACTCATGATTGTTCCTCTTGTTCAAACCAATGCAGGACGGGATACAACACTTTTTTTGGTAATCGATTACATCTCAATGCGCGAAACGTCCGTCTAGAGCGGTTCGTGCAGGCTTCGGGGCGTCTCGCTCAGCAGGCAGTCACCGAGGAACCACAGGGTCGTGGCCTTGGCACTCAGGGCTGCGCGCATGGCGTACGCCGGGCGCTCGGGACAGGCGAAGCCATGACCGACGCCCTGGTGAATCTCGAAGGACACCTCGCCGCTGCGCGCCATCAGCGGTTGCAGCAGGCGCATCTGGGCCAGGTCGATCAACTGATCGTCACTGGCGAAGTGAAACAGGTACGGGCAGGCCAGGCGCGACACGCGCTGCACGGTCTCGGCGATGGCGCTGCCGTAGTAGCTGACCCCGGCGCTCAGGCGCGGGTGGTCGCCCAGTTCATAGGCGAGCTTGCCGCCCATGCAATAGCCGACCACGCCGAGACGGCCGTCGACCTGCGGCAGGTCGCCGAGCGCCTCCAGCGCTGCGCCCAGGTCCGCGCGGGCCTGGGCGATGTCCAGCGCCTGGTAGAGCGCACGGGCCTGCGCGGTGCCGGCCGCGTCATAGGCCAGGTCGACCCGCCGCTGGCTACGCCAGAACACGTCCGGGGCCAGCACCACGAAGCCTTCGGCGGCGAACTGCGCGGCCAACTCGCGAATGTGTCGGTTGACGCCCCAGATCTCCTGCAACAGCAACAGACCGGGGCCCGTGCCGCCGTGTGGCAGGGCCAGGTAGGCGGAGAAACCCTCCAGCCCCGCGCCTTGAATCTCGATCCACTGGCCCATGCCGGCTCCTGAAAAAAAGCCGCCCGTGTGGCCAGGCGGCGAGGTAGGAAAGCGTTGAAAATGCCCGCCATGGGGCGGGCCAGGGTGTGAATTGCCTAACGAAGCCACGACGCCTGGAGTCTCGAGCAGCGGGTGACCAAGCCCGGCAAGCCTTTCAAGGTTCCGAAGGCGCGTGTGCAAAACAACTGTAATCGATTACATAAAGCGAATCAACCATGCTGCTCGACTCGACGACCTGGAGTTCCGAGCGCGGCGATCCTCCGCCGATTGGCTCGCCACGTGCTGCCGATCAACGGAGATGGCGAAACGATATCGCCGCATGCTATGTATTTCCGCGCCATCGTTCTGCAAGGGAATGCACATGCCTGGGTCAAGGAGCACGCCACCGCCCTCCCCGCCCATGCGCCTCACGTTCCCCTGCCAGCCCGCGTCGCTGCTCGCACCACCGCCCCGCCGTCCGCCCGGCTCGACATCAGCGACGGACCGGGCGATTGACCGACACGCACCCGCAAGGAGCTTCACCATGTTCGACGCCAACAAGCACGTCATTCACCTGGTCGATGGTCGCCTCGGCCCTGGATCCCCCAAGGCCTCCACCACCCGCGAGACGGTTCGACACATCGTCCAGTCGGCGCTGCAGTCCGAGGCCCAGGCCGGGATCGTGCTGCATTTCCATGGTGGCCTGGTCAGCCAGAGCAGCGCCCGGGAAACCGCGGAGGAACGCCTGTATCCCTTGTATGCCAAGCGGTCTTCTGCCTACCCGGTGTTCTTCATCTGGGAATCGGGCTTTCTCGAGTCACCACTGAACAATCTCCGGGAGATCTTCAACGAAGACCTGTTCAGGGAGTTCATGAAAAAGGTGGCGGAGTGGGCGTTGAAAAAACTGCCTGCCGCAGGCATCCAGCGAGGCAACGCCGGCATTACCGTCAACGAGGCCAGACTGCGCGATCAGTTCGATCAGTGGTTCAACGGCCAGCGGCAGTCGCTGCCCGATCAGTTGAAAGCGTTCGAGCCGACTGCAAAGCCGGGAGCGGATGTCAAGACAAGGGGGGCCGAGCTGGACGAAGAGGCGCTCGAGAAAGACATCGAAGACAGCATCCAGGGCGATCCGCGCTTTCAGCATGCACTGCAACAGGCCCTCAACGGCCTCTACCCTGCCGGGAACGCTCGCCCCGCCAGCCGAGGTGCGGGTACCCAGGTCGCGACGGACTCGTTGATCAGCAAGGAAGCTGCGGAACGACTCTTCGAGGTCCGGAAGAATGCTACCCGGGGGCTTGGCCCGATCAGTTGGTTCAAGGTGGCGAAAGTGCTGGCCGGCATCGTGATCAGGGTCATCCGCCGCTTTCGCAGCGGACGTGACCACGGCCCATACGCCACCCTGGTGGAGGAAGTGCTGCGCGAGCTGTACATCGACAAGATCGGCCGCATCGGCTGGTGGGACCGGATGAAGAAGGATACCGCCGACGCGTTCGAAGACGGCCAGGAGTACGGCGGCAGCGCGTTCCTGAGCGAACTCGAGCAGCAACTGGAGGACGTGGAAAAACCACCACGCATCACCCTGGTAGGGCACAGCACCGGCGCCATCTATATCTGCAACCTGTTGAAGGCAGCCGCCCGGCATCTGCCGAACCTGCATTTCGACGTGATCTTCGAAGCCCCCGCCGTGACCCACGCCCTGCTCGCTGCGACGCTAGCGGAACACGCCAGCCGGATCCGCAACCTGCGTCAGTTCGCCATGAGCGACACCCGTGAAGCACAGGACCAACTGGTGCCCCTGCTCTATCCCAGTTCCTTGTTGTACTTTGTCTCCGGCATGCTGGAGCACGAGCCGGACGAGCCGCTGGCAGGCATGCAGAGATACTTCGACAAGGCGGCCGTCTATGATCCCGCCAGCTTCCCCAACATCGCCGCCTGCCGCGAGTTCTACGCCCGCTACCCGAACAGCCTGGTGTGGTCGCCCAGCGCCGACGTAGCTGGAGACGGCTTGCGTAGCGACGGACGCCGCCACGGCGATTTCGACGATACCGACACGGCGACCCTGGACAGCGTCCAGCACATTCTGCTGCACGGTTTCTGAACGCCATGGCCGAGAATGACCACGCCATACTGGTCGGCATCAGCCGTTATGCAGACCCCTCGCTGCGCCAGCTCGATGGCCCGGTACACGACGTCCGGCTCATGGAGCGATGGCTGCTGCAGCCCTCCGGTGGAGGACTGCCCCGGGACAACGTCACCGCCATCGTGTCGGACGAGAGTCCCGGAGCATCCTTCGCCAACGAGACCATGCCCCCGTTGTTCCAGGACTTCCTGGACGCCTTCATGAAGCTGGTGCGCACATCCGACAGGAGCGGCTATATCCGCCGCGAAGGCAGCCGCTTGTATCTCTACTTCGCCGGCCATGGCTTCTGCGAGAAATACAACCGCGATGCCCACGCCGCGCTCTATGTCGCCAACGCCGACCGCACCCTCAACTGGAACATCTACGGCACCTATTTCGCCCAGTGGGTGAAGGACCAGGGCCTGTTCGGCGAGATCGTGCTGATCATGGACTGCTGCCGGGACGCGGAACTGGCCAGGATGCCCCTCACCCCGCCCCTGAGCAGAGCCACCGATGTCGGTGCCGGGCAGGACGTCCGGCTGTTCGAGCTGTATGCCGCGCCCCGTGGTGGCAAGGCCCAGGAACGTCGCATCGCAGCACGGAACAATGAGGTCCACGGCCTGCTCACCCATGCCTTCTTCGACGCGTTCCACCACGCCGCCCCCGGACAGACCAGCGTCTCCACCCAGGCAATCAAGCACTACCTGGAACAACGCTGGCAGGATATCTGCGGCGACGAACCCAGCGATCCGCCCGAAGTGATACTGCCCAGCAACGGAGAGATCGTCTTCGAGCGCGGCGCCGCCAACGACCTGATCCAGCGGTTCAGGCTGATTGAACTGGCTGCTGGCGACATCTTCGAGGTACTCGACGGAAAGTTCGCGGCGATCGCCACGGTGACCCTCGTCGCAGGCATGGCGCAGGTCGAACGACCGAACGGCCATGCGGAGACAGTCGCCATCCAGGACGGCGTGCTGACCCTGCCGCTGCCTTCGGGCCTGTACATGGCAATGAGCTCCAGGCCTGGCGAAACGATCAGGCGCACATTCCAGGCAGGAGGCCCCGATGTCGAACTCTAAGACCCCGGTCACCATCGAGCTCAAGGACGCCCTGGGCGAACTGGAAGTGGTCGACGGCCAGTACCAGGTCGTGCAGCGCGGCTTCGGCTCGCTGCAAGCCCAACTCGATCCAGGCATCTACAAGGTACGGGCACAGGCCATCGATGCCGTGCAGGAACACCTGTTCGTCGTCGACCCCGAATCAGGCCCCATCGACATCCACATGGGCGCACTGGAGTTCTCCTCGCCTCTGTCATTGCAGACGTCGCCCGACACTGATGCCCTCGACCAGGACCTCATTGCCCACGCCAGAATCAGCCAGCCTGCCACGCTGCCATCAGGGCCTGGCGGCCTGCTGCTCTCCCTGCAATTGCCAGCGACCGCCCAGCCGGTGACCCATCTGCATGTGTACGATCTGGCCGATGTTCACCTCCTGGACATCGATGAACATCTCAGGCACGCACCTGGAGAGAGCGTCGCGTTGCTGGACCTGAGCATTGCGCCGGGCAACTACCTGCTCTGCCATCAACCCCCGGACGATGACCCGGTCGTGATGCCGTTGACGATCGTCAAAGACTGGAAAACCTGTTGTTTCCTGCAGACCGCTCGATCAGGCGGCACGTCGCAGGCCGCTGACCGCATCGACCTGAGCGACCGGGCGGTCTTGCTGGTCCCCCTCGCCGAAGCGCCCCTTTCCCGGGTTTCGCAACTGCGCATGACGGAGATCGCCCGTCATGCGCTGGCCCAAGGCAAGCGCTTGCCCGACACCGCCCAGATCGCCCCGCTGCTCGAGGACACGTCGACAAACCCCATGCTTGGCTTGCTCCTGGCCCATGCCCTGCTGCTGAAGAAAAAGCCGCCCAGGGTCCTGCTGGCGATTGCCATCGAACACCTGGAACAGGTATTCGGCGCCGACTTTCCCGATGTATTGGCGCTGCGCATGGCCCTGGCGGAACTTCAAGGCAGGAAATTCCCCCTGCCCGCCACGGCGGTGAAACATCCCCCGCTGCTGCTTTCCAGCTGGAACATCCTTGCCCGCCATCCGGACTTCTGGCGCGGGGACTACGCATTGCGCGCCGTGGCCATGCGCACGATCCGCCAGGGCGTCTGGCTGGCATGGGAGAAGGAGCACACCGGGGACGTGAAGATCCCCCGGTTCATCCAGGTACTGAACACGATCGGCCTGAACCTGGAAGCGCTGGCGAACAGATTCGACGCATATGCCCTGCAGTCCTGGGAGGAAGCCCAGGAGGCCCTGGGCGGGCGCACGGGCAGAGCACTCGAGTTGCTGCTGCGCCTGGCCATGAATGTGCCGTGGCGTGAACTGGGCGAACGCGCCCGAACGGAAGCCGTCCAGCACGACGCTTTCATGCGCCTGTCGCCGTTGCAACGCACCTTGATCCCGACGCTGCAACTGCTCGCCGAGCGCCTCGCGGAAGGAGAGGAGTTCAGCGCCGAGGATCTTGAAGATCTGTGCAAGGGCCTGAAGGTCCCGCTACCGGTGCTCTACGACAGCCTGAAGGGCCTCACCCATACCTTCCTGCAGGCTGGCGTGGAGTCGCTCAACCCGCCAGACGAGTGAGAACGGCCCGGCATCCGTGCCGGGCCCTCGCCTTCAGGCGTTCTTGCGCCAGGTATCGCTCAGCGTATACCCCGTCGGGAACGGGTCGTTGGGGTCGAGCACGTACTGGTGGAAGCCGGTCAGGAACGCCTGCCCGGTGATGCTCGGGCGAATCCCCGGTTGCCCGCCCACCGTCAGGGTCTCGGCGATCTCGCCGATGAACTCGGTGCCGAGGATCGATTCGTGGATCAGCTTCTCGCCGAGCCTGATCTGGCCACGGGCATGCATCACCGCCAGCCGCGCGCTGGTGCCGGTGCCGCAGGGCGAACGGTCCATGCGCCCCGGCGACACCACCACGCCGTTGCGCGCGCGCTTGCCCTGGGGATCGTCGCGCAGCGGGCCGGCGAACAGGGTCTGGTTGATGGTGTGGATCTGCGGCTGCTCGGGATGCACCGCCGGCAACTGCTCGGCCGCCGCCGCCTTGATCCGCTCACCGACCGCCACCAGTTCGGCAGCCTCGTCGGGGGCGATGGCGAAGCCCAGGGCCTGGGCATCGGCCAGCACGTAGATCATGCCGCCGTAGGCGACGTCCACCTTGAGGCTGCCCAGACCGGGGACCTCGATGAACTTGTCCAGGCCGAAGACGAAACACGGCACGTTGGCGAACGTCACCCCGGTGACCTTGCCGTCACGGCAGTGCGCCTCGACCCGCACCAGCCCGCCCGGCGCCTCCAGGGTCAGCCGGGTGACCGGCTCGACCATCGGGATCATCCCGGTCTCCAGGAGCACGGTGGCGGTGCACAGGGTGTTGCTGCCGGACATCGGCGGATAGAACTCCGACTCCATGATGACGAAGCCGGCATCCGCTTCCGGGTGGTTCGACGGCAGCACCAGGTTGACGCACTGGGTCACGCTGCCCCGCGGTTCCTGGAGGATCAGCTTGCGCAGATCGTCGCCCTGGGTCTGCAGGTACTGCATCTTGTCGAACATGGTCTGCCCGGGGACGTCGAGCACGCCACCGGTGATCACGTCGTTGCGCTCGCCGGCGACATGGGCGCCGACCACGTTAACCATTCGCTTGAATTTCATCGCTCGTTCTTCTTGTCGGTGAAGCCGTCGGACGAGAGGCGGCAGACGCCGCCCCTCGTCGTGTCAGCCAAGGGTGTTCGGCAGCACGGGAACCCGCGCGCCCAGCTTGATGAAGGTGGACTTGGTTTCCATGAACTCACGCAGCCCGTCCACGCCGTTCTCGCGCCCGTAGCCGCTCTGCTTGAAACCGCCGAACGGCAGTTGCGGCGAGGTTTCCAGGTAGGTGTTGACGAACACGGTACCGCTTTGCAGCTTCTGCGACACCTTGATCGCCTTGTCCACGTCCTTGGTCCACAGGCCGTTGCCCAGGCCGTACTCGGTGTCGTTGGCCAGGGCGATGGCCTGCTCGACGGTCCGGAAGGTGGTCACGGTGAGCACCGGGCCGAAGATCTCCTCGCGGAAGATGCGGTGCTCCGGCTTGACCCCGGTGAACACCGTGGGGCCGACGAAGTAGCCCTGGTCCAGACCCTCGCCGGTCAGGCGCTCGCCGCCCAGGACCAGGCGCGCGCCCTCCTGCTTGCCGATCTCGATGTAGTTCAGCACGCTTTCCAGGTGCTGCGCATGGATCAGCGCGCCGATCTGGGTCTCGGCCTGCAGCGGCTGGCCCACCACCACGCGACGGGCGCGCTCGACCAGTTGGGCGACGAAGGCATCGGCCACCGATTCTTCGATCAGCAGACGGGTCCCTGCCACGCACTCCTCGCCCTGGTTGAGGATCACCCCGAACAGCACGCCGTCCAGCGCGGCGTCCAGGTCGGCATCGGCGAACACCACGTTGGCCGCCTTGCCGCCCAGCTCCAGGGCCACGCGGGTCAGGTCGGAGGCCGCCGTGGCGGCGATCTGCTTGCCGACCCGGGTGGAACCGGTGAAGGAGATCATCGCCACGTCGGGATGACGGGTCAGGCGCTCGCCGACCTCGGCACCAGTGCCGGTGACCACGTTGACCAGGCCCGCCGGGAAACCGGCCTCGGCAACCAGCCGGGCCACTTCCAGGGCGGTACCGGACGTCAGCTCGGACGGCTTGATCACCACCGGGCAACCGGCCGCCAGGGCATAGGGCAGCTTCTGGAACAGGCAGACCAGGGGGAAGTTCCACGGCACGACCAGGCCGACCACGCCACGGGCCTCGTGGGTGACCAGGCCGAGCTTGTCGTTGCCCAGGTGGCTGTAGGCCTCGCCCTGGATATTCCAGGCCAGCGACGCCGCGTAGCGGGTCAGTTCGGCGGACCACAGCACCTCGCCCCGGGCGTAGGCAATCGGCTTGCCCACTTCCTCCGCCTCGATCACCGCGAGACGCTCGGCGTCGCGCTCGATCAACTCGGCCAGCCGGCTCAGCAGCTTGCCCCGCTCCGAACCCGGCAGCGACGACCAGGCGCCGGACTCATGCAGCGCCCTGGCCACCGCCACCGCCGCGTCGACATCGGCGGCGGTGCCGGCGGCGAACCGCGCCAGCAGCGCGCCGTGGGCCGGCGAATGCCGCTCGACATAGGCCTGCGCGGCCGGCGCCTGGGCCGCGCCATTGATCCAGTGCTCGTACTGGCGAACGCTCATGATTGATACCTCGAAGTCAATGTATACGTTTACATTCCTGACCGGCAGAACGCCCGGTCAGATACGAAAATCCAGGGGTTGCAGGCGACGCGTCTCGATGGTCACGGCGGTGCTCAGGGTAAGCAGCGGCGCAGCATCCGTCGAGGTCATCGCCAGCACCTGGTTGGGATCGGCGAACTCGGTGGCCCACAGGCCGCGCAGCTGGCTGCGGGCCGGTTCCTCGACCGCGGCGATCTGCTGGATCACCGCGCCGGCCTTGCCGGTCGGGCAGCGATAGCGGTGCAGGTAGCGCACGCCCTCGAGGCCGCCCTCGCCCTCCTCCAGCTTCGGCACCAGCACCTGGAGAAACTGCTCGCTGACGTGCGGGCCGGCCTGGGGCAGAAAGCCCTCGCGCCAGTCGTCGACCTTGATCAGTTCGGCGCGCAGGTGCGCACGGGCCTCCAGCGAAGCGTAGCGCCAGAGATGGCGGAAGCTCACACTGTCGCCGACGCGCTCGTACCACAGGCCGCGCAACTGGCCGAAGGCATTGCCGCGAATCGGCAGGCACAGGTCGGTGAACAGTGCCCAGTACTGGTCCCAGGCGTCGGGGGTGAAGCGGTAATGGCGCAGTTCGTCGATCATCCTCGCGTCCTCACCAGGCGGTGTAGCCGCCGTCGACGGTGAACATGCCACCGGTGGCGAAGCTGGAGTCGCCGGAGGCGAGGAACAGGATCATGTTGGCGATGTCGATCGGCTCGCCCATCTTGTTCAGCGGCGAACGGGCGGCCAGGCCTTGCTTGAACGCCACCGGGTCGGCGACGGTCTCGAACATCCTGTCGTAGTAGCTGGAGGCGATCACCCCCGGCGCCACGCTGTTGACCCGCACCCCTTCGAGCGCGTGGTCGAGGGCCATGGCCCGGGTCAGCGCGGCCACGCCGCCCTTGGCCGCGACATAGGCGGCGCGGTCCTTGATGCCGACCACGGAGATGGTCGAGGCCAGGTTGACCACCGACCCGCCACCACGCCGGACGATTTCCGGGATGGCGTACTTGGAGCAGAGGAACACCCCCTTGAGGTTGACGTCGATCACCTGGTCCCAGGTCTCCTCATCAAGGCTCACCACCGTGCCCAGGGTGCCGAAGCCGGCGTTGTTGACCAGGATGTCGAGGCCGCCGAAACGGGCGACGGTGGCTTCCACCATGGCCCGCACCTGGGCCGCGTCGGAGACGTCCACCTGCACGGCCAGGGCGGCTTCGCCCAGTTCGTCGGCGACCTTGCCGGCCAGTTCGAAGTTGCGGTCGGCGATGACCACCTTGGCGCCGTGCTCGACGAACAGTCGCGCGGTGGCCTCGCCGATGCCGGCGCCAGCGCCGGTGATCAGGGCTACTTGGTTGTTCAGTTTCATTGCGGTTTTCCTTGGAGTGAATCAGGCGGGCACGTAGTACTGGGCCTTGGCCCCGGGCAACGCATGCTTGCCGCGAATGTCGTCGGCGATCTTCTCGGCCATCATGATGATCGGCGCGTTGAGATTGCCGCTGACGATCTCCGGCATGATCGAAGCGTCGACCACCCGCAGATTGTCGAGGCCATGCACCCGGGCCCGGGCATCGACCACGCTGCTCGCCGGGTCGACGCCCATGCGGCAGGTGCAGGACGGGTGATAGTTGGTCCCGGCCAGCTGGCGCAGGGCGGCGAGGATGTCGTCGTCGGACTGCACCGCGGCACCGGGGGTGACTTCCTCGCCGCGGTAGGGATCCCAGGCGGCCTGCGCCACCACGTTGCGGATCGCCCGCACGGCGGCGATGGCGTCTTCCTGGTCCTGGCGGGTGGACAGGAAGTTGAAGGCGAACTTCGGCGCCGCCAGCGGATCCTTCGAGCCGAGCCAGACCCGTCCGGTGCTGGTCGGGCGCATCAGGCTGAAGAAGTACTGGAAGCCGTTCTCCAGCTTGACGCTGCCGTGCTGGAACTCGCCGAGCATGGGGATGAACTCGAACTGCACGTTGGGCACCTTGAGTTCCGGGCGGGTACGGATGAAAGCCCCCACCTCGAAGAAGTTGGTCGCGCCCAGGCCCTTGCGGAACAGGGTCCACAGCGCACCGAGCTTGAGCTTGCCGAGGGGCGTCAGCTGCTTGGCGATCGACACGTTCTGCGTGGCGCGGTACTGCACCGGCGCGGCGATGTGGTCCTTGAGGCCCTGGCCCACTGCCGGCAGGTCGGCGACGCAGGGGATGTCGAACTGCGCCAGGTGTCCGGCATCGCCGACACCGGACAGCATCAGCAGGTGCGGCGAATGGATGGCGCCGGCGCACAGGATCACCTCGCCCCTCACCTCGACCACCTGCGCTTCGCCGTCGCGCCTGAAGTGCACCCGGGTCGCGCGCTTGCCCTGGAACTCGATGCGGGTGACCTGGGCCCGGTCGCCGACATGCAGGTTGTCGCGGCCGCGATTGGGATGGATGTAGGCCTGCGAGGTGCTCCAGCGGATGCCCTTGTGCACGTTGCGCTGGGTGATGTGCACGCCTTCCTGGCGGTAGCCGTTGTGATCCTTCACATGGGGATAGCCGGCCTGTACGCCGGCGGCGAGGAAGGCCTGGTACAACGGGTTGTTCGCCGCGCAGGTCTGGATGTGCATGGGGCCACTGTCGCCACGGTAGTCGTCGCCCCCCTGGTCGAAGGTTTCCGCCTTGCGGAAGTACGGCAGGCAGTCCTTGTAGCTCCAGCCCGCCAGCCCCATGGCCGCCCAGTTGTCGTAGTCCCAGGGGTTGCCGCGCACCCAGTTCATGCCGTTGATCGACGACGAGCCGCCCAGCACCCGGCCACGAGCCTCGTAGATGGTACGGCCGCCCAGCTCTGCCTCGGGCTCGGAGTGCATGTACCAGTTGAACTTGTCGTCCATGAGCGGGAAACCCAGGGCGGCGGGCATCTGGATGTAGATGCTCTTGTCGGAGGGACCGGCCTCGAGCATCAGCACGCGGCGCTGCGGGTCCTCGGAAAGCCGGCCCGCCAGCACGCTCCCGGCCGAGCCGGATCCGATCACGACGTAGTCGTAGGCTTTGTGGGTGTTACGGCCGTTTATGTCACGCATGTGGCTCACCTGAATCGTCAAGAAGTGGTGCGTTTTTGTAATCGTTTACAAGCGCCAGTAAAGAATACCTAAGCGTCGACGGCTGCGCTAGTGCCGCGTGGCGCTTTCGTTCGGAAAAACGCCCGCCGCCCTGCTCGCGGCGGGCGTCGTTCAGAGGTGCCCGGTACTGCTGACGATGCGCAGCGACAGGGCCTCGAAGGGATCGAGGTTGATCAGCAGGCGCCCGTCCTCGCCCAGGTCACCCTCCACCGTCTCGCTGAGCATGTCCACCACCGGCCCTGGGCTGAAGCCTTCGAGGAGGATGTCCTCGGCGATGACCTCGCGACCGAAATTCAGTACGGTCAGTTGGGTGCCCTTGCCGGCCGGCAACTCGTGGACCATCACCAGCAGCCCCGGGTGCTGCACCTCGGGTACCAGGACCTGGCGGCTCGAGGCGATGCCATAGGCCTGGCGCACGGCAAGCACCTTCTTCACCCGGCTGGCGAAGGAGTCGGGCTGTTGCAACTGCTCGCTGAGGCTGCCGTACAACGCCTGTGCCCGCGGCATGCCGCGCAGCGACTCCCGGGCCTCGGGCGCCAGGTCCACCAGGTCGTAGCCGCCGCGGTGGATCCAGCGGGTATCGCCGTCGAGCATGCGCTCGGCCACCGCTTCTCCGGGCAGCGGCAGCGCGCCGACCAGGTCCCATCCCGACAGGGCCACCACCCCCGGCTGCATGGCGTTGTAGATCACCAGCAGGAGGTGGATCTTCTGGATCAGCGCCAGGTCGTCGGCACCGATCTGCGCCAGGTCGCGAATGCCCAGGGCCGCGGTGATGAGGCTCACCGTGGTGCAGGACACGCCATTGGTGACGAAGCGCAGGTTGTACGGCGCGTGCTCGCCGGACAGCCGTTCGTACATTTCCTCGCGGACATGCTCGCGCAGGATGCTGCCGGGAAAGGTCTGGCCCTTGTAGAGGAACATGTCGTTGGCGTGCAGGGTCCAGAAATGCACCAGCTCGAGGGTCAGTTCGTCGTGGTTCTGTAGGGCGTGGATCAGCGAGGCCGGATCGATGCCGAAACGCTGCATCTCGCCGAGCATCAGGCGCAGGAAGGCGGTGTCGCCGGTCAGCAGCGCATGCTGGTAGGCCGGGCGGGTGACGAAGTCATAGGACAGGTCGGCGCCGCCTTTGGACATCTGCGCGATATCGTCGAGGGTCAGGTTGAGTTCCTGGAAGCTGAAGGCGCCAGCCTTGCGGATCATGCCGCCGAGCAGCTGGTTGCCGGTCAGCGACAGCGGATGGCTCTCCGACCAGGCGCTGTCATCGGGGCGCAGTTCCACGCCGAGAAAGCCGTTGGCGTCCAGGCGCAGGCCGCGGGCGCCCAGGCAGTCGATGGCATGCAGGGCGTCGCCGATGATCAGTTGCTGGGCGGCGAAGGTCGGGTCGAGCCAGTTCAGCGACGGCTGCCCTTCCTTGAAGTAGTGCAGGTAGACCCAGCGCCGGGTCTTGCCGTCGACGCCGGTGATCGGCGCGGTAGCGCTCCAGTCGGTTTCCTTGACCCCGGGCTCGAAGAAGATCACCCGCTGCAACTGGCCGACGATGTAGTGACGCAGCTTGAGCTCGTCGCACTGCGCCGGGCTCAGGTTGACCGCGTCGCGCCCTGGCGGCACCTCCGGCAGCAGCGCCCAGTCCTCCTCGCGGATCTCGACCATGTGGTAGATCCCCGGGTATTCCTCGTAGGCCAGTTCGGCCAGGCGGAAGTCGGCGCCCTTGCCGGTATGGGAGGGAATCGAGTCGTCGATGGTCACCGCGTTGTGCGCCGCGGCCATGCGGCTCAACTGCACCAGTTGCTGCTCGCTGCCGTACAGCGGGTCGATGTCGAAGCTGATGCGGTCGAAGTTGCCGTCGATGCTGGGGGTGAAGGCTTCGCCGCGCAGGCCGCCGGCGCGCTTGATCGGGCCGGTGTGGATGCCCTGCACGCCCAGCTCCGACAGGCCCTTCCACAGGCTGTCGGCGCCCAGCGCCTCGAGCACCGTGCAACCCTCGGGGGCGATGATCGAATCCGGGTACACGGTGAGCCACACCGAGGCGATCTCGATGGCCCGCCGCGGTCGCGCCTCGCCGTACGGGTTCTGCCACAGGCGCGCCTGGCCGGCGTAGGTCTTGGCCCGCTCGCGGGCCGCCCTGAGCATCGAGCGATCCACCAGCCAGGCCACGTAGCGCGGGTCTGGAGCCGTCATCACCACCTCCTTGGAGCCTCGTGTCGTTGCTTACTCTGACGGTACGCGGCGGCAAACGTTCTGTGCGCCTGCGCCATGCACGGTGCTCGGAAAAGCCGCCGGTAATCGTTATCATGCGCCATTCGCGCCGCGCGCCTGTCGCCCCGCGCAGGGATCACCGGAGAGGGAAAAGCGTGTCCAGCACTACGAAAACAGCAGCCCGGGTCAAAGTCACCGACGTCGCCAAGGCCGCCGGCGTCTCGGTGGCCACGGTCTCGCGCAGCTTCAACCTGCCGACCCACGTACGCGACGATGTCCGCGAGAAGGTCCTGGCCATCGCCGCCAGGCTCGGCTACAGCCCCAACCCCGCGGCCAAGGCCCTGCGCCTGCAGAAGACCAACCTGATCGGTGCGATCATCCCGACCCTCGACCACGCCATCTACGCGACCATGGTCAAGCGCTTCCAGGACAAGCTGGCCGAGTACGGCTACGTGGTCTACGTACTCAGTTGCGGCTTCGACGCCGGTTCCATCTTCGACAAGGTCAGGCTCCTGGTGGAGCGCGGCGTCGAAGGCCTGCTGATCGTCGGCGAGGTGGCCGACCCGGCGCTGAAGAAGTACCTGCAGGAATCGCGCATGCCGGTGATCTGCACCTACTCCTACCTCAAGGACGACGACTTCCCGTTCATCGGCTTCGACAACTACCAGGCCACCCGCCAACTGGTGGAGTACCTGCTGGGCCTGGGCCACCGCCACTTCGCCATGCTCACCGGGCCGATGCAGGGCAACGACCGCCAGCAGGCCCGCTACCGGGCCTACAGCGACACCCTCGGCGACTTCCGCGAGCCGTGCACCGGGGTCAAGTACGAAAGCGAAGGCGGCTACACCATCGAGTTCGGCGAGCGCACCCTGCGCCGCATACGCCTGGAGCATCCCGAGGTCACCGCGGTGATCTGCAACAGCGACGTCATCGCCTTCGGCGTGCTCAGCGCCTGCAAGAAGCTCCAGCTCGACGTGCCGCGACAGATCTCCGTGGTCGGCTACGACAACCTGGAGTTCGCCGAATACCTCGAGCCGCCACTGACCACCCTGGCCATTCCCGCCGGCGAGATGGGCGTGCGCAGTGCCGAAGCGCTGATCGCCAACCTCAAGCACGGCAGCGAGATCAAGCCGGTGCTGCTCGGCACCCAGCTCATGGTGCGGCAGTCGAGCCACTCGCCGGGCTGAACGCACAGCCGGCGATCAGGCGCTGGCCACTGAGCTTGTGCCAGTGGCTGCCCATCAGCAGGACGAAGGTCAGGCAGGGCAACAGCATCGACAGTTGCAGGCCGAAGGTGCCGGAAAGCAGGCCGATCACCGGCGGCGCGAGAAGAAAGCCGGTGTAGCCGAGGGTACCGTTCATCGCCAGGCCCAGCCCTGGCGCACCGGGAAAGGCCCGGCTGGCCTGGCTGTAGAGCAGCGGCGTCATGTTCGACAGGCCGAGGCCGACCAGGACGAAACCGAGGATCGAGGTCGCCGGCACCGGCAGCAGGATGCTCAAGGCCACGCCCAGCGCGCCGACGGCGCCGGACAGGGTCAGCACCCGGTCCGGGCCGAAGCGCCGGATCAGCGCATCGCCGCCCAGGCGCCCGAGGGCCATGGCGAAACTGAAGGCCGCGAAGGCGAAGGCGGCGATGTTGGCCGAGGTATGGGCAACGTCGGTGAGGTACAGCGAACTCCAGTCGATCACCGTGCGCTCGATGAACAGGGCGAGGAAGGTCAGGCCGGCGATGCACAGCAGGGTACGGTTGGGCCAGGCGAAACCCTTCGTCGGCCTGGCAGGCAGGCCCTGCGGCACCAGGGGTTGCAGATCGCCCAGCCACGCTGCCGCAGCCAGGATCAGCAGGGCGATGAACGCCGCCGACAGCGCCAGGCACTGCAGCAGGCCGAGCTGGCTGGACAGCAGGGTGGCCACCGCTGAAGCCCCGGTCAGCCCGCCGATGCTGAACAGCGCATGGAACGACGACATCAGCGCGCGGTCCTGGTGCGCTTCGACCAGGGCGCCGTGGGTGTTCATCGCCACGTCGAGGATGCTGTTGCCCAGACCGAGGGCGAAGATCGCCGCGGCCAGGCTCCAGACCGAGGTGGCCAGGCCGCACAGCGGCAGCAGCGCCGCCACCAGCATGCCGCCCAGCAGCAGGGCACGGCGGCTGCCGATGCGGGTCACCAGGGCGCCGGCCAGGCACATCATCAGCATGGTGCCGGCGGCGAAGGCGCCGAGGGCCATGCCCAGTTCCGCGTCGTTCAGTTGCAGGGCCTGTTTCATCCCCGGGATATTGGTCGCCCAGATGGCCAGGACCGCGCCATTGCCGAAGAAGACCGCCGATGTCGCCACGCGCGCGCGGCGTAATTGTTCTTGTTGTTTCACCTCTACCTCTCTTGTTACCACTGCAAGCGAAACCTTTGCCTGCTCGAAGAAGCAGGAAGCATTCCAGAGGGGTGGCCGTCGGTCTTGCACATGACCCGGCAGCCGGCGCTCACATCCAGCCCAGCACCAGCGGCAGCAGCACCGCCGTCCCCACCCCCATCAGGCTCATGGCCAGCGCCGCATAGGCGCCCTGCTCCTGCCCTTCTTCCAGCGCCCGCGACGTACCCACCGCATGGGCGCTCAGGCCCAGGGCCATGCCCACTGCCGCCGGGTGCGTCACCCGCGCCAGCTTCAGCAGCGGCGGCCCGAACACCGCGCCGAGAATCCCGGTCAACAACACGAATACCGCCGCCAGCGCGGCGATGCCGCCCGCCTGCCCGGCCACCAGCATGGCGATCGGCGAGGTGACGGACTTCGGCGCCAGGGTCATCAGCATCTGCGGCTCGAGCCCCACCACGCGCCCCAGCCACAAGGTCGACGCCGTGGCCATGACCCCGCCGCACGCCACCGTCAGCAGGATCGGCCCGAGCAGGCGGCGGATCCGCGCCAGGTTCTGGTACAGCGGCACCGCCAGGGCCACGGTGGCCGGGCCGAGCAGCAGGTTGAGAATGCCGACGCCGGCGAGGTAGTCCTGATAGGAGATCCCGGCGCACACCAGCACGCTGATGATCAACCCGGCACTGACCAGCACCGGCTGCAGGAACACCAGCCCGCTGCGCCTGGCGATCTGCAGTGCCAGCTGGAACGCCAGCAGGGTCAAGGCCAGGTGGAACAACGGATGACCAAGCAACGGCTGCAGGAAGGCGTTCATCGCTCACCCCGCTGCCGACGGCGCACCAGTACCTGCATCAGCCAACCGCTGAAGAGCATCGCCGGCACCAGCGACGCGCAGAGCACCAGCAGCAGCGCACCGCCGATCGGCCGCAGCACCGCGAACCAGGCCATCACCCCCACCGCCGCCGGTACCAGCAGCAACGGCATGCAGCGCAGCAAGGCACCGGCGGCCTGCTCGATGGAATCGCTCAACTCGCCACGCAGGCACAGCCACAGCAGCAACAGCACCAGCCCGGCAATCGGCCCGGGCACGGCCCCCCGCAGCGTTGCGCTGAGCAGCGAACCGAGCAACTGGAAGATCACCAGTTCCGTCAAACCCTTGAGCACCTGCACCGTCCTACCTCCGACTGGCTACCACTGACACCGGTGACCGGCACATCGCCGGCAACACCACCAACAGACCGCTGCACAGGATCAGCCCGATGCCCCACCACGCCAGCGCCCCCGGCAGGCTGGCGTACAGCACGAAACCCAGCAGCGCCGAGCAGGGAATCTGCACATACGTGAAGGGCGCCAGACTGGCCGGCGTGGCACGGGCGTAGGCCGCGGCGAACAACCAGTGCGCAACGGTGCCGGCCAGGGCCATGCCGCCCAGCCCCAGCCATTGCTGCGGCGACGGCAGGGTCCAGAACCAGGGCAGCAGCACGCAGCACAGGCCCAGGGCGAACAGGCCCAGCCACAGCGTTGCACTGGCCGGGCTGTCGGCGCCGGCAGCCAGGCGCGTGGCCAGTTGGTAGCAACTGAGGAAGAACGCCGCCGCGCACGGCAGCAGCGCCGCCCAGCTGAACAGCCCGCTCGCCGGGTTGACCACCAGCACCACCCCCACCAGGCCCAGCAGCACCGCCAGCCATTGCCCGGGGCGCACGCCTTCGCCGAACAGCAGGCGGCTGAGCAGCAGGACGAACAGCGGCGCCAGGAAATTCAACGCCGTGGCTTCCGCCAGTGGCACGTGGCGCAAGCCGGCAATGAAACAGAGGCTCAACGCCACCAGGAACAGCGCACGCAGAAAATGCAGGCCTGGACGCCGGCAACGCCACGTCCCGGCCTCACGCCGCAGCAGCGCCGCCGCGCCCATCAATACGGCCTGGCCGAGGTAGCGCGCCCAGATCACCACCACCACTGGCAGGCCCTGGATCAGGTGCCGGGCGATGGCGTCATGCACGGCAAGACCGGCCACGGCGCAGACGATCAGCAGCATGGCGGCCCTGGAAGCATTCGGATTCATGTCACTCCCGGCGCAGGGTGGGTCCCGCCGTCTGCGCCTGGACAAGCGCAAGACCACGGGACCGGAAGAAAAAAACCCACGGCAGAACGTGGGCAAAGGTGCCGATTACGGTGCCTTGCCGGAGGACCCGCAGGCCGCCCGGCAATCTTTGTAAACGATTACATTCAATGAACGCAGATTACCGTTCGAGCCGGACGAACGCAAGCGCCACGGCAGAAACGCTTCAATTGGCCAGCGGCCTGACTGCGGTGCGCAGTTCCAGCTGGCCTTTCCAGGCCACCAGGCTGACCACCAGCATCGCCGCCAGCGGCAGCAGCATGCTGTAGTGCAGGCCGACATGGTCGGAGGTGGCACCGATGATCGGCGGGCAGACCAGGAAGCCCAGGTAACCGATGGTGCCGTTCAGCGCCAGGCCCAGGCTCGGTGCCTGCGGACAGGCCTGGGCGGCCTTGCTGTAGAGTATCGGGGTCATGTTCGACAGGCCCAGGCCCACCAGCATGAACCCGGCGATCGCGGTCAGCGGTGCCGGTGCCAGCACCGCCAGGGCAAAGCCGGCGACCCCGAGCAGCCCGGAGCAGACCAGCACGCAGTCGCGCCCATGCCGCAGGATCAGCGGGTTGCCGGCCAGGCGCCCGACCGCCATGGCGAAGCTGAAGCCGCCGAAGGCGAACGCGGCGATGCCGGTGCTGGTACTGGCGACGTCGGTCAGGTACTTGGCGCTCCAGTTGATCATCGAGTTCTCGGTGAACAGCGACATGATGGTCAGCATGGCCACGATCAGCAGGGTCAGGCTCGGACGGATCGTCACCTTGTTCTTCTGCGCCTCGCTGACCTGGGCAGGGCGCAGGTGTCGCAGCGGCACCGCGCAGGCCAGGCTGGTGAACAGCATCAGCAGCGCGGCGAAGACCAGGTTGAACAGCGCGCTCAGCGCATAGGCGTCGAACAGCGAGACCACCCCTGCCCCGGCCATGCCACCGAAGCTGAAGGCGGCGTGGAACCACGACATCAGCGGTCGCCCCTCCTGCTCCTCGATGATCGAGGCATGGGTGTTCATGGAGATGTCGATCACGCTGTTGCAGATGCCGAAGAACAGCAGGATGGCGAAGAACACCTCATAGGACGGCGACATCACCAGCAGTGGCAGGGAGATCGACAGCAGGATGCCGCCAAGGACGATGGCGGCCCGGCTGCCCAGCTTGTTGGCCACGCTGCCGGCAAGGAAGATCATCAGCATGGTGCCGGCGGCGAACATGCTCAGTGCCGCGCCGAGCTGGCCGTCGGTCAGGCTCAGGGCCTGGCTGATCGCCGGGATGTTGGTGGCCCAGATCCCCAGCACGAGGCCGTTGACGAAGAAGATCAGGGTGGTGGCATAACGTGAGGAGCGCAAATCTTTGATCGGGCCCATGGGCAAACTCTCAATGGCGGGACGTTCTTGTAGTCGGGCGATGCTGCACGCGGCCCGATGGGTTCGACGATACTGGCCGAAGCGGCAAAGTAATCGTTTACATTTCTCTTGACCCCTATGGTTATTGGCTTATCTCGATGAGTGCCTTGTTCTTTCGAAGATCAAGAAAAAGCACCCATCAGGAAATCAGCACCACATGGGGAAAAGACCTATGTAAACGTTTACAAAGCAGGCTTCATGCCAGCCTACGGAAAGCTCCCTCGCCGTCGAGGCGCGAGCCTTCTGTCACGTGGCCATGGAGGATTGCGCAGCCGCCCGGCAGCAACGACAGAGGCCGCCAGGCTTGTATGCTTTGGTAACACTGGGGAACAGGACTGCCCTGAAGTGGGCCGATTTCACCCAGCCTGGCACCAACAGCGTGCAATGCGGGCGCGGCCGGCCTCGTCAGCCGATCAGCTGCGTCGCTGCCAGGCAAAGACCAGGGTCTCGCCCGCCGCCGCATTGCGCTGCAGATGGTCGACGATCACCACTTCCAGTTCATCCATCTCCTCGGCCGGCGCCCAGGCCTCGACCCACAGCCCCTCGGCCACGGCTTTCAACAGGCAGCCACTGCCGCCGAAATCGATGCGGCTCTGCCCGTCCTGCTGCTCGACCTGGAACTTGTGCGCCCAGTGCCGCGACAGGCGGTTGATCAGGCGTTGCGGTTGTTCGGTGGGGGTGGTGGCCTGGCTGTACAGCATGGGGAGCGCTCCTGAGGGGATTTAAAGTTAATACATTAACGATATACCCGAGCGCTGTCATGGGGTAATGCTCCGCCCCTCACCCGGCCATCACGCCGGCCGGGTGAGGGGCGAGCGCATCAGTAGCGGATCATCACCGACTTCAGCTCGGTGTAGTCCTCGATGAACGCCGAACCGAACTCGCGACCGATGCCCGACGCCTTCGAGCCGCCGAAGGGCACCGCCGGGTCGAGGAAGGTGTGCATGTTGACCCACACCGTGCCCGCCTCGATCTGCGGGATCAGGCGCAAGGCCTTGGACAGGTCGTTGGTCCACAGGCTGGCGGTGAGGCCGTAGGGGCTGTCGTTCATCAGCCGCAGCAGTTCGTCCTCGTCGTCGAACGGCAGCACGCAGAGGATCGGGCCGAAGGCTTCCTCGTGCAGCAGCGGGTCGTCGGCACCATTGGCGAGGATCACCGTCGGCTCGACGAAGTAGCCCGGACGCTGTACCTGCCGCGCCCCGCAGATCACCGTGTTATGGCTGCGCGCGCGCTCGAAGTAGCCGAGGATCTTGCGCAGGTGCGGCTCGTTGGCCAGTGGACCGAACTGGGTCTCGGGGTCCAGCGCCGGGCCGATCTGCAACTGGCCCAGGGCCTCGGCCAGCTTGCGGGTGACCGCCTCGACCTTGCTGCGGTGCACGTACAGGCGCTCCGGCGAAGCACAGACCTGGCCCTGGTGCACGTAGGCGGTCTGCACGATGCCGGCCACCGCCGCGTCGACATCGACGTCGGCGAGCAGCGCCGCCGGGTTCTTGCCGCCCAGTTCCAGGGTGGCCCGGGTCAGGTTGGCGGCCATCGCCGCCTTGCCCACGGCGATGCCGGTGGGCACCGAGCCGGTGAAGGCGACCTTGGCCACCTGCGGGTGCTCGATCAGCGCCTGGCCGACCTGCCCCGTGCCGTTCACCACGTTGAACGCGCCTGCCGGCAGCCCGGCCTCGATCGCCAGCTCGGCGATGCGCAGCAGGGTCAGCGGGGTGAACTCGCTGGGCTTGATCACGACGGTGCAGCCGGTGACCAGCGCCGAGGCGATCTTCCACAGGCCGATCATCACCGAGAAGTTCCACGGCACGATCCCCGCGACCACACCCACCGGCTCGCGCAGGGTGAAGGCGGTGTAGCGCTCGCCGGCGAACGATGGCAGCGACGGGGTCATGGTCTGTCCGGTGATCTTGGTCGCCCAGCCGGCGAAATAGCGCAGGAACACCACGCTCTGGGCGATCTCCAGGCCGCGGGAGAGGTTGATCGACTTGCCCGAGCACAGGCTTTCCAGCTGGGCCAGCGCCTCGCCGTTGGCTTCGATCAGGTCGGCCAGGCGGTTGAGGACCACGCCCTTCTCGTAGGGCGACACCGCCGCCCAGCTGCCCTTGAAGGCCTGGCGGGCACCGCTCACCGCGCGCTCGACGTCCGCCACGCTGGCGTTGCCGACCTGGGCGATGACCTTGCCGGTGGACGGGTCGTGCAGGTCGATCAGCGTGCCATCGCCGCCCGCCTGGTACTGGCCATCGATGAAATGCCCGTGGGCCCTGCCGAGAAACTCGACCACCGCGGGCAGCAGCTGGATATCGCTCATGACGTCACTCCTGGATGAGAACTGCCGGTGGCAGCCAAAAAAGTCCAGGCGGATAGTCGGCGCCGCGCCCCCCCCCATGCCAGCCCCGCACGGGCTTTTGTCAGGCAGCCGCAACAGATTGTCACGCAGGCCAAATCGTGCCGCGGACGCAGGCGGCACACTGCGCCGAACGCACTTCATACATAACCAAGAACAACAGCGGAGACAGCCAATGCGTTGCGTAGACAGGCTCAGATTCCCCCTCGCCCTGGCCCTGGTCATGGCGGCGGCCAGCGGCGGGGCGCGTGCCGACCTTCCCGCCGACGAGATCGGCAGCACCGTCCTGCCCTTCCCGCCCGACCCGCATCGGGTCTATGTGCTGGACGTGGACTTCAAGAACCCCATCGCCGGCAAGGTGGTGGTGCTCGACCCGCGGGAAAAACGCATGCTGGGCATGACCACCAATGCCTTCGTCGCGCCCACCACCCTCAGCCCCGACAACCGCACCCTGTACTCCGCCAACCTGTTCTACTCCCGCGGCACCTACGGCGAGCGCACCGACGTGCTGGTCGCCTGGGACACCCAGACCCTGCGCCCGAGCTGGGAAGTGGTGCTGCCAAGCAAGCGCGCCAGCACCCTGACCGAGAAGTACGCGATCGGCGTCAGCAGCGACAACCAGCTGACCTACATCTTCAACCTGACGCCCTCGACCTCGGTGACCGTGGTCAACAACCAGACCCGCCAGGTCGCCGGGGAAATCGCCATCAGCGGCTGCGTCCTGACCTACCCGGTGGGCCCGCGCAGCTTCGCCTCGCTGTGCGGCGACGGCCAGTTGCAACTGGTCACCGTCGACGACGCGGGCAAGGAACGCAGCCGGACCCAGACGCCGTTCTTCGACCCGAACAAGGTGCGCCTCAACGAACGGGCGATCGCCGACGGCGACACCTGGTACTTCACCACCACCACCGGCGAGATCCACCCGGTGCGCTTCGCCGACGGCAAGACCCAGGTGCTGCCGACCTGGTCGCTGGTCAGCGCCGACGAGCGCAAGCAGGGCTGGGCTCCCGGCGGCTGGCAGGCGCTGGCCGTCGCTCCCGGCCTGAATCGCCTGTACGCGCTGATGCATGACCAGCACAGCGACGGCAAGTGGGAAGACCCGAGCACCACGATCTGGTCCTTCGACCTGAAGACCGGCAAGAAGGTCGGCGAGCTGCAATCGCCCAAGCCGGTGTGGAGCCTGCAGGCCAGCCGCGACGCGGCGCCGATCCTGGTGGCCACCGACCTGGAAGGCGGCGTGCAGTTCTTCGACCTCACCCGCGGCACGCACAGCGGGGCGATGGACCAGGTCGCCGCCACCCCGGTGCTGACCCTCGCGCCCTGACCCTCGGGAGGTCCCATGCTCGACCCACTCCTGCTGACCACCGGCAGCACCACCCTCGCCGCGCTGCTGGCCGCGGCCGCCAGCCACAAGCTGCGCGACCGCCGCGCTTTCCAGCGCATCGTCCAGGCCTATGAGCTGCTGCCGGCCGCCCTGGCGCCGCTGGCCAGCGCCGGCCTGGCCGTGGCCGAACTGGGCCTGGCCCTGGCCTTGCTGCTGCCGGCCACGCGCACGGCCGCAGCGCTGGGCGTGGTCCTGCTGATGCTGCTGTACGCCGCCGCCATCGGCCTCAACCTGTGGCGCGGACGCCGCGACATCGACTGCGGCTGCTCCGGCCCCGGTGCCGCCCAGCCACTGCGTCCCGTGCTGTTGCTGCGCAACCTGGCGCTGGCCCTGCTCGCCGGGGTCGTCGCCCTGCCCGCCAGCCCGCGGGCGCTGGATGCACTGGATATTTTCGTGGTGATCGCCGCCAGCGCCGTGGCGCTGCTGATGTTCGTGGCGGCGGATGGCCTGCTGGCCAACCAGCCACGCCTTGCCAAATTGACCGGGAGATAACCCATGGAACTGCTTATCGCTTCGAACATCCTGCTGTGGCTGCTGCTGATCGCCGTCACCTTCACGATCATGGCCCTGGTGCGCCAGATCGGCGTGCTGCACGGGCGCATCGCGCCGGCCGGCGCGCTGATGGTGGACAAGGGCGTGGCGGTCAACGACCCGGCGCCCCAGGTGACCGCCGCCGACCGCCTCGGCAACCCGGTGAACATCGGCTACCGCAACCCGCGCTCGCAGCTGCTGTTCTTCCTCGCCCCCGGCTGCCCGGTGTGCAAGTCGCTGCTGCCGGCGGTGAAGTCCATCGCCCGCGACAACGCCGAGACCCTGGAGGTGATCTACGTCAGCGACGGCGATTTCATCGAGCAGCAGGCGCTGATCGATGCCCACGACCTGCACAAGGCCAGCTACGTGGTCGGCCCGGAAGTCGGCATGACCTACCAGATCGGCAAGCTGCCCTACGCCGTGCTGATCGACCAGGCCGGCACCCTGCGCGCCAAGGGCCTGGTCAACTCCCGCGAGCACCTCGACAGCCTGTTCGAGACCGTGCACCTGGGCAGCGCCAGCCTGCAGCAGCACCTCCACGGCCAGCCAGCCGCTCATACCCACACTCACAGCGCGCAGCACTGACCCCGGAAGCCCGACCATGAAGCTGATCGACAAACTGTTCGAACGTTCCACCCGGCATGTCGCCGACACCACCTCACGGCGCAAGCTGCTGTCGCGCCTCGGTTCGTTGATGGTGGCCGGCGCCGCGCTGCCGCTGCTGCTGCCCATCGACCGCACCGCCAAGGCCCTGGCGGCCGACCAGCCGAAGATGGGCGATCCCGGCGATCCGACCAGTTGCGACTACTGGCGCAACTGTTCCATCGACGGTTTCCTCTGCTCCTGCTGTGGCGGCTCGATCACCTCCTGCCCGCCCGGCACCGACGCCTCGCTGGTGACCTGGATCGGTACCTGCCGCAACCCGGCGGACGGCAAGAACTACATCATTTCCTACAACGACTGCTGCGGAAAACACGCCTGCGGCCAGTGCGCCTGCTCGCGCAACGACGACGAACAGCCGCTGTACCGGCCGTTCAACAACAACGACATCAACTGGTGCCTGGGCGCCGAATCGAAGATCTACAACTGCACCGTGACCATCATTCGCGGCGTCGCGGTGTAGCCGTGAAGCTGCCTGCACGGGCAACCGCCCTGCTCCTGGCCTGCCTGCTGGCCTCCGGCGCCGCGGCCAGGACGCTGCCCGACCCCAACCGCAAGCCGGCCCAGGGCAACGAGGTGCCGCCGCTGCCGATCGCCGAGGCGGGCTACTCGACACCGGTGAACTACCAGTTGCAGTGCGCCGGCTGCCACCTCGACCACGGCCAGGGCTCGGCGGCCAACGACACCCCGCGCATGCAGGGCTTCGTCGGCAACTTCCTCAAGGTCGAGGGCGGCCGCGAGTTCCTGGTGCGGGTACCGGGGATTTCCCAGTCGGCCCTCAACGACCGGCAGATCGCCGACCTGCTCAACTGGCTGCTGGCCCGCGACGGCATGGCCGGCGCCAGTGCCCCGGCGGACTGGGCGCCGTACAGCGCCGCCGAGGTCCAGCAGGTGCGCGCGCGGAGCATGCTCAACCTGCCCGACGTGCGCGCCGGGCTGATCCAGGCCATGCGCGCCAAGGGCATCGTCATCGACGACGGCATGCCGCACTGATTCATCCTGTGGTCGCACTTGTGCCCGCCTGGTCAGCGGGCTTTTTTTCGTCCGGTGTTTCCAAACGTTGCAAGGTGTGTCCGATTTTGCGACAGGGGCGCTACATTTTGAATCAACGAGATGACATCGGCTTGGCATAAGCTTGCGAACGCGCCTTACAACTCAATAAAAAATACTTATATATCAACTATTTAAAATAACACCTCATAAAACAGCAGCTTATTCAGGCGCAATTTTTGCTTGAATATTCAAGTGAATAGTTACGTATAACAACACCGAGAATCGCTCAAGCGTTCCGTTTCGTGTCCTTCCGTGCGAGGCCTCCATGAACCCTGCAACCCGCGTCTCCGACGATCACTTCCACCGCTGGCTGCACCAGGTCAACGAAGCCTGCGGCCAGTTCAGCGGGCGCAAGCTCGACCCAGGCTTCAGCGGCAGGCTCGACAAGCGCCAGCTCGGCCAGATCTCCCTGAGCATCGTCGACATGACCCAGGTCAACCTGTTCCGCGGACGACGCGAGATCGCCGCCAGCGGTGCCGACAACTACTACGCCGTGCTGCAGATGTCGGGCACGGCGCTGATCGAGCACCAGGACATGCGGATCGAACTGCAGCCCGGCGACCTGACCCTCATCGACGCCGCGCGGCCACTGGACATGCACTTCCACGCCCAGGCCCGGCAGTTGTCGATGATCCTGCCCCGTGCCCAGGTCGAGAGCGGCACCCGCGGCGCCGCGGTGGAGTGCGCCAAGCGCCTCTGCGCACAGACGCCACTGGCGCTGGTCGCCCGGCAGATGATGCTGGAGACTGCGCGCATGCAACAGTTGGCCACCGGCGAAAGCCAGGCGCTGCTGGACGCGCTGATCACCCTGCTGCGCCCGGCGATCGCCCAGGACAAGCTGTCCGGCAGCCACGAACGCCTGTTCCGCAAGGCCCTGGCGCTGATCGACCAACACATTGCCTGCGAAGGCCTGGTGCCCGAGTTCATCGCTCGCGAGGTGGGGATCTCGATGCGCAGCCTGTACCGGATCTTCGCCAAGCGCGACCTGGTGATCGCCCAGTACATCCGCAACCGGCGCCTGGACTTCTGCGCGGAGAGCCTGCGCAACCCGGCGATGGACCAGAAGGTCTCGACCCTGGGCTATTCCTGGGGGTTTTCCGATTCCAGCTACTTCAGCACGGCGTTCAAAGCGCGTTTCGGCATGACGCCGGGGGAGTACCGCAAGCGGCATGGGAATTGAGGGGGGCATAGCGCCGATGCTGTGACCGGCCAGGCGTCCTGTGGCAGTCGGCTTGCCGACGACGGCGCCAGACCGGACACCTGCGTCGCCAGTGCCGGCCTCATCGCTGGCAAGTCGGAGCGCCGAACCGCAGCTCCCACAAGTTTCGCGGCGAGCACCAATTCCGTGGCCGACCCGGAACCCTGTGGTCGGCTTGCCGGCGATGGCCTCAGGCAGCCACCCCCGGCAAGCACCCGTCAGCCCTGCAACTGCTCCCGCCCCAGGCTGTCACGGAAGTGCCGGCAGCCGCGATACAGCAGCACGATCGCCAGCAGCGAAGCGCCCAGGCTGACCATCGACATCGACGCCCCCACCGCCAGCGGCGAACCGAAATAGCGGTCGGTCAACAACGCCACCAGGGTCGTGCCCAACCCCAGTCCGATCAGGTTGCTGACCAGCAGGAACACCGCCGACACCTGCGCCCGCACCTGGTTCGGCGCCAGGATCTGCATCGCCGCGGTGGAGGTCGGCATGGGGAACGAGGCGAAGAACATCGCCGGCACCAGCAGGGTCACCGACAGCCACAACTGATCCACCTGGGAATACAGCGCGGCCGGCACCAGCATGCCCACGGCGCCGATCACCCCGGTACGCATCGCCGCATCGGCACGGCCGCGACGGGCCAGGTAGTCGGTCAGCCAGCCACCGAGGAACACCCCGCTGGTATTGGCCAGGAGCATGACGGTACCCAGCATGAAACCGGCCTCCTGCGGGGTCAGGCCGAACTTGCGCATGTACAGCGCCGGGGTCCAGCTCATCATGCAGTACAGGGTCATGGCGTAGAACGAAAAGCCCAGGTAGTGACAGGCAAAGGTGCGCCGGTGCCGGGCGATGAAGCGCAGGCCATCGGCCAGGGCCACCTTGCGTACCTGGCCCTGCTCGTCGAGCTGGGCACCCTTGCGCTCGGGGTTGCGCACGGTCAGCCAGACCAGCAGGCCGATCAGCACCCCGGGCAGGCCGACGATGAAGAACGCCAGCTGCCAGGCCTTGATCGCGCCGAGGAAGGCCACCTCGATCGTCTGGGTGTCCTTGAGCATGGCGATCACGTAGCCGCCGACCAGGAAGGCCAGGCCACCACCGACGAACGAGCCGATGGAATACACGCCCACCGCGCGCCCGAGCTTCTCCCGCGGGAACAGGTCGCTGAACATCGAATAGGCCGAAGGCGACAGTGCCGCCTCACCGACACCGACGCCGATCCGGGCGAGGAACATCTGCGCGAAGTTCTTGCTCAGGCCGCAGGCGGCGGTGGCGATGCTCCAGAAGATCACCCCGACGGCGATGATCCGCGGTCGCGAGAAACGGTCGGCGAGGTAGGCGATGGGCAGGCCCATGAAGGCGTAGAACAGCGAGAACGCCAGGCCGTGCAGGAGGCTGAACTGGGTGTCGCTCAACTGCAGGTCGGCCTTGATCGGCTCGATCATCAGGGCCAGGATCTGCCGGTCAACGAAGGAGAAGATGTAGGCCACCATGCACAGGGTGACCACGTACCACTCGTAGAGATAACGCTTGTTCTGCTGCTGCAGGTCCTGCTGGCGGGAAAGCATGTTCATGTCGATGTTCCTGAAGGAATAGCCCGGGAATACGCCACGGCGCGGCCACGGGCGGGGCCCGGCGCTGGCGCATGACGGCGAGGGGTGAAAGGCAGTGATCTGTCAGAAACAGGGAAGGACACGCGGGGTTGGGTGGGTCATGATCGGCGGCCTTTATTGTTGTTGGACGGCATGGCTGACAGGGGGTACGGCAAGGCATGCGGCCGACGCCCTTGCCACGCGGGAAGGACACCAGCCGGTACGGACAAGCGAGCGCTCTCAGGCCTCCTGCAGGGCCCGTGGGCGCTGGCTGCGGTCCTCGGCGCCAGGCGCCTTGGCGATCTGCAGCTGGAAGTCGAAGCGCATCCGCGCGAAGGTCTCGCCGTCCACGCCAAGGTCGCGGGCCGCGGCGGCGTCGGTGACGAACTGCAGGTCGCCGATCAGGCCGTCGCGGGTGGCGTAGGCAAAGTCATCCCACAGGTACTGGTCACCGGCCAGGTTGATCTGGGTGGTCAGGTGGCGGTGCCCCGGCGCCGAGATGAAGAAGTGGATGTGCGCCGGGCGCTGGCCATGCCGCCCCAGTTGGTTGAGCACTTCCTGGGTGGTGCCGCTCGGCGGGCAGCCATAGCCGCTCGGGACGATGCTGCGGGCGCGGTAGCGACCCTCGCTGTCGGTGACGATGCGGCGACGCAGGTTGTACTCGGACTGGGTGGTGTCGAAGTACGAGTAGGTGCCGTTGGTGTTGGCATGCCACAGGTCCACGATGGCGCCGGCCAGCGGCTGGCCCTCGGCGTCGAGCACCTGGCCGTCGAGGAACATCACGGTACCGGCATCGCGGCCGTCGTCCATCCGCGTCTCGCCTTCCGACAGCGGCGCACCGGCCACGTACAACGGGCCCTCGATGGTCCGCGGGGTGCCGCCGCTCAGGCCGGCCTGGGCGTCCTTGGCATCCTGCAGCAGGTCGAGGAAGTGCTCGATGCCCAGCCCCGCCACCAGCAGCCCGGCTTCGCCACGGGCGCCCATGCGGTTGAAGTAGTCGACGGTCTTCCAGAACTCGTCATCGCTGATGTCCAGGTCCTCGACCAGCTTCGCCACGTCGTGCAGCACGCGCAGGATGATCTGCTTGAACCTCGGGCTGCCCTGGTCGTTGCCCTGGCCGGCCACTTCCTCGAAGAAACGCTGGATCTCGGCAGTATGGGAAATCTTCACGGTCATGTTGCTTACCTCGAATTGTTGTTGTCAGGTAGTTGTTGCGCCGGCTTCAGCGGTCGTCGGCGTGGATGGACGACGGATGGCGGCACAGGCCGTCGATCTCGATGTCCATCCAGGGGAACAGCGGCAGTTGCATCAGGGTGTCGTGCAGCGCCTCGACGCTGGGCAGGTCGAACACGCTGTAGTTGGCGTAGTGCC
>Ga0206117_100335_pt1 | contig 58317 bp, 62 predicted proteins | sample 3A5Ametagenome_FD_177997 | JGI IMG/M metagenome (GOLD analysis project Ga0206117, IMG submission 177997) | Enriched microbial communities from leaf-cutter ant dump, University of Wisconsin, Madison, United States - 3A5A | ecosystem: Environmental > Terrestrial > Nest > Insects nest > Nest dump... | reverse complement strand
CCTCGACGAGGAAAAGGCGACGAGCCTGATGAAGATGGTCGATCTGCTGGAAGACGACGACGACGTGCAGAACGTCTACACCAACATGGAAATCTCCGACGAAGTGGCGGCCAAGCTCGCCGGCTGAGGCTGATCTGATTTCCGGCATTCGCGCCCGCCGTCGCCCTATGGTGACGGCGGGCTTCTCGTATGTGCCTGCCGGCTCGTACACGGCGTACCCCTCTCCCTGGTCCCTCCCCCACAAGGGGGGAGGGGACGATGGGATCTGCCTACCCGCGTCTCGGGCTGGTCGAGCTTTCCAGAGATGGGTAGGTTCCAACCGCGTCCCCTCCCCCCTTGTGGGGGAGGGACCAGGGAGAGGGGTACATGCAGCGCACTCGGCATGTCTGTCCGCTCCATGCTATCGTCTCCTCGGAGGTGCGAGATGAGCGAAGACGGTCATTCCGGCGGCTGCCAGTGCGGACGGGTGCGTTTCCGGGTCGACGGGCCGCTCGGGCGCGCCAGCATCTGCCATTGCCGCATGTGCCAGAAGGCCTTCGGCTCGTTCTTCGGCCCGCTGGTGTCGGCCCCGAACGATCGCCTCGCCTGGACGCGCGGCGAGCCCTCGTGGTTCCGGAGTTCCAACAAGGTGCGGCGCGGCTTTTGCAGCCACTGCGGCACGCCGCTCGCCTACGACTGGGGCGGGCCGGCGCTGGAGCTTGCCATCGGCGCGCTGGACGATCCCGAATCCGTGCCTCCGGTGTTGCAGGTCGGGCTCGAGCATCGGATGAGCTGGTTTGCCCGCCTTGCCGATCTGCCGACGCGGACCGCCGAGGAGCAGGAAAAGGTCGGCCGCTTCCAGGCCGACATCGTTTCCTATCAGCATCCCGACCGGGATACCTGACGCGGGGCGCGCGGCGCCGGTTGCGCATCAAACCTTTGATTACAGGTCATCTTTTCGATATCACGAAAATGTTCACGGCGGAGGGCTAGGCGGCCGGCACGGCGGCCACTAGAAAAGCGTGCATATACCCCTACTTTTGGTCGGTTCCCTCTCCGCCGCAGCATCTCCGCCAGGAGCCTCATCATGCCCACACTCTTCGATCCCGTGCGCCTTGGCGCTCTCGAACTCCGCAATCGCATCGTCATGGCGCCGCTGACGCGGGCGCGCGCCACCGCCGACCGCATCCCCACCGACGTGATGCGCGAGTATTACGAGCAGCGGGCCTCGGCCGGCCTCATCCTCACCGAGGCGACCATCGTCACGCCCAAGGGTGCCGGTTATGCCGCGACGCCCGGCATCTATTCCGACGCTCAGGTCGAAGCCTGGAAGCCGATCACAGAGGCGGTACACCGCAAGGGCGGCAAGATCGTCATGCAGCTCTGGCACGTTGGCCGCATTTCCGATCCGTCGCTGCTCGACGGTGACCTGCCGGTGGCGCCGAGCGCCCTCCAGCCGGCCGGCCACGTCAGCCTGCTTCGGCCGATGCGGCCCTATCCGACGCCGCGCGCCCTCGACATCGACGAGTTGCCCGGCATCATCGAAGCCTATCGCAAGGGGGCGGAAAACGCCCGCGAGGCCGGCTTCGACGGCGTCGAGATCCATGGCGCCAACGGCTACCTGCTCGACCAGTTCCTGCAGGATGGGACGAACAAGCGTACCGACGCCTATGGCGGCCCGGTCGAGAATCGCGCCCGGCTGATGCTGGAGGCGGTGGACGCGGCGATCAGCGTCTGGGGCGCCAGCCGCGTCGGCCTGCATCTCGCTCCGCGCGGCGACAGCCATGACATGAGCGACAGCGACCCGAAGGCCACATTCGGCTATGTCGCCCGCGAGGCCGGCAAGCGCGGCCTCGCCTTCATCTTCACCCGCGAGCACCTTGGCGACGATCGCCTGACGCCGCACCTCAAGGAACAGTTCGGCGGCGCGTTCATCGCCAACGAAGGCTTCACCTTCGATCAGGCGACGACGGAAGTCGCCGCCGGGCGGGCCGACGCGGTGGCCTGGGGCAAGGAGTTCATCGCCAACCCCGATCTCGTCGAGCGCTTCCGGGCCGGCGCGGCCCGCAACCCGCTGGTCCCCGAGACCATCTACGCCGAGGGCGCGCGCGGCTACACCGACTACCCGGCGCTCGAAACCGTCTCGGCCTGACGGCCCTCCCATCGAACTGTCATGAAAGCGCCCCGCGGCGAGGTCGTCGCGGGGCGTTGTCGTATTCGGCGAGGCCGGTCAGGCGTCCTCCGCCTCGCGGCGGTACTTGAGGATGTCCCCGGGCTGGCATTCCAGCGTCTCGCAGATCTTGGCCAGCGTTTCGAAGCGAACGCCGCGCACCTTGCCCGACTTCAGCAGCGACAGGTTGGCCTCGGTGATGCCGATGGCGGCGGCGAGTTCCTTGGAGCGCATCTTGCGCTGCGCCAGAACCACGTCGAGGTTGACGACGATACCCATCGCTCAGACGAAACTCCGGTTTTCCTCGGCCAGGCCGAGCGCTTCCTGCATGATCAGCGAGAAGACGAGGAACAGGAAGCCGAACATCAGGCCGGCCAATGCCTGGGAGTCGATGCCGATCGTCAGCATGCGGTGGCCCGGCGGATTGGCCGAGGTCATGAGCAGCGTCACCACCGTCTTGCAGACGACGGTGGCGGCGCAACTGGAAAACGCCAGCCAGCCGACGCGGCCGAGCTGTCGCGGAATTGCCGGATCGAACACCGGACCGTTGGCGAACCGGCGGAAGAGGCGGCCGAGTTCGGCGAGCATGACGACCAGCAACACGACCGGCGCCATGGCAGCGGCTCCGGCGGCGCCGATTATCGTCGACGAGGGCGTCACCATGATGCCCTCGACCGACTTGGCGAGCCAGTCGGACAGCGCGCCCTCGACCAGCCAAAGGTAGGCGGTCGCAAGCGCCATGAGTGCCGCGGATACGAAGCTGGCCCAGGAGGCGAAGCCGGCGAGCCGCGTCAGTCGACGATGGTGCGCCGTGCCGGCCGTGGCCTGCGGCAGGTCTGTGCGTGAAAGCGAGTCCATGATTTTCACACCTTCTCTGTGGGACTTTCATTATCGTAATTCGATAATTCGACATCGTCAAACAGAAATTTCACTTTGATCTCGATCCGCCGGGCCTCTCGTTCGGCAGGCGGCGTCGGCGATGGCGCTCGCGTCGCTCGCGTCGGCGAGGAACAGGCAGATGGTCTGGCCGTCGCGCGGTGGCCGCTTCAACGCGGAGCGTTCGTCTCCGACGACGAGGCGCTCCGCGTCCGCCAGGGCGACGATCCGGCTGCGGGCGCAGCCGAGTTCGGTCGCCAGGAGACGGTCGAGGCGCATGCCTGCGGCATGGGTGACGACGAGGGCGATCTCGATGCGTGCCGCATCGGGATTGCCACCGACGATCGCCTTTTCCACGTCCAGCCCGTCGGGTTGCACGATCGCCGATGTCTTGCGGCGGAGGGCGGCAAGATCGAAGGCGAGGCGGCGGACGAAGGCCGGGTCGGCCGATCTCAGGGCCGCGAGGTCGGCGGCGGGGATGTCGGCGGCGAGCCGGCGCTCGAATATCGGCCGGTTCCAGGTGCGGTCGCAATCGTCGCACTTGTAGATCAGCCAGGCGTCGAGCCGCTTGCCGTTGGCATTCAGGCGGAGCTTGCCGCTCGGGTGGTAGGGGCGGTCGCCACCGCAGGTCGGGCAGGCGAGAACGGGACGGGGACAGTCGCGTGGAACGATGGTCCAGCGGACGCGGAGACAGTCGGACATGCCAGGGTCTTCCTTGACGGAATTCCAGCGGCATGGCGGACGAGGCCCGACGGAGCGGGCACGGCTTGGCGGGAGCGCGGATCAGTTCGGATGCGGCGGGATGCCGACGGCGACAAGGCCAGGCCGGTCTCGATCCGCCACCCGATGGACGCAAAAAACCATCCGGAAACCGGGGTTTCCGAAAATGCGGGTGCTGCGGGATGAGACCGGCATTACGACGGCAAGGCGACGCCTCTCGATGTCCATCAAACGGAGCGGCTCAGTAGCACGGCGGCCGTTCGGTGCAACCTGGAAATGGTCGATCCGTCATCTTGGGTTGTCGCCTGTGTCGGCGATGCAATGATCGGTCACGCCAGCCTCGGCCGCCGGGTGGACGCCCACATCAGGCCGAGGAGCCCGGCGACGACGCCGGCAAGGGCGACGAGCTGATAGGCTTCGGCCGTCGTTCCGAGAAAGACCATCGACAACAGCAGCGTCACGGCCGGCGCCGGGACCGTTACCGAGCTCGCCACGGAAACGTCGATGTGTCGGACCGCGTGGAACCATAGGATCAGCTCGACATAATAGGCGAGCCCCATGGCGAGCGCGAAGACCTCCGTCATCGGGGCCGTCGCGGCGGCGGCCACCGCGGCTGGACCGTCGACGGCGAGGGCCAGCGGCGCGAGCATCGCGACGACGATGACGAGCCGCGATGTAGTCACCTCGTTTGGGGTTGCCGCCGTCCTGATCAGCGTCTCCCTCAGGATCACGTGCGCCACCGCCCACAGCAGGGGGACGACGAGCGCCACGGCGAACCAGGGGGACAGGCCGGTCATCTGCCAGCGGCCGCCGGTGGCGAGATGGAACAGGGCGCCGACGATCAGCAGCGTGAACGTCAGCTCCAACCGGCTCTTGCAGCGACCGAACAACGCCGCTTCCAGGCTCGCCGCCAACAGCGGATAAATCTGCAGGGCGATGGCGGCATTGACCGCGCCGACCTTTTCGAAGCCCAGCACATAGGCCCAGGCGGCGAGCGCGAACAGCACGCCGGTGAACAGGGCGGTGGCGACGATCTTGCGGCGCTCGCCCCGTGGCAGCCCCTCCCGGAACAGGCCGCCCCGGCCGGCTCGCGCCTCGGCGAAGGCAAGCGGCAGCGAGAAGACAAGCTGCCAGATCGAATAGAGCAGCGCGAAGGTGAGCGCGCTCGCGCCGGCCGGCCGTCCGCCGACGATCACCGGCATGGCGCCGAGCAGAACGAGGCAGCAAAGGGCGAGCGTCACGCCGATGCGCGGCGTGCCGGTGAAGGCGGTCATGGTGCCATCCAGGAAGAATTGCTACGAATGCATTGGTAGAGTTGCTTTCGGATCGATGCAATTTCTATATTGCCGCCATGGCAATCTGGCGCCCCCTTCTCGACCCCGGCAGTCCCAACCGTGCGACGGCGATCGCCGACGCCATCGCCGCCGATCTCGCTTCGGGGCGATTGGCCGCCGGTGACCGTTTGCCGCCGCAGCGCAGTCTCGCCTGGGCGCTCGGCCTGTCGCCCAACACCGTGATGCGGGCCTATGACGAGGCCCGGCGGCGGGGGCTGGTGGCCGGCGAAGTGGGGCGGGGCACCTATGTGCGGGCGTTGGCGCCGGTTTTGCCGCGCGGCGGACTGGCGCCGCTCAGCCGGTCGCTGGACGGCCCGGTGGATTTGTCGCGCAACTTGCCCTTCGCCGGCGTGGCGGCACAGGAGCTTGCCGCGACGCTCTCGGACCTCGCCCGGGAGCCGGGGCTAGCCGACTTCCTCGATCGCGGCGAGGAGCGGGTGCGGGCGCCGCAGCTTGCCGCCGCTGCCGCCTTTGTGGCGCGCCTCGGCCTCGATGTGCCCGCGTCGACCATCGCCCTCGCCAACGGGGGGCAGCAGGGCGTCTTCTCGACGCTGATGGCGCTTGCGCGCCCCGGCGACGCGCTGGTGGTCGAAGCCCTGACCTACCAGCCGGTGATGGCCATGGCGCTTCACCTCGGGCTGCGTCTGGTGCCGGCCGCCATGGATGACGAGGGCGTGCTGCCGGATGCTTTCGACGCGGCGTTGCGGCGCAGCGGCGCCCGCATCGCCTATCTCATGCCGACGCTGCATACGCCGGCCACCTCCACGCTCGGGGAGGCGCGCCGACGGGAGATCGCCGCCATCGCCGAGCGGCGGGAGACGACGATCATCGAGGACGACGTCTTCGGCTTCCTGCCAAGGGAACGGCCGGCGCCGATCGCCGCGCTGGCGCCGTCGCGCACCGTCTTCGTGACGTCGGTGTCCAAGTCGATGGCCCCCGGTCTTCGCGTCGGCTATGTCGTCGCCCCCGCACCGCTTCTTTCGGCCATCGAGGCGGCGATCGCCGTCTCGTCCTGGATGCCGCCGCCGCTGATGGCGGAGATCGCTCGCCGCTGGATCGTCGATGGCACCGGCGCCCGCCTCAACGCCGGGCAACAGGCCCATGCCGCCCGGCGCCAGCTGATGGCGCGCCGGCTCCTCGGCAACCGACCCTATTCGGCCGACCCGGACGGGCTGCACCTCTGGCTGCCCCTGCCGCCGGAGTGGCAGGTGAGTTCCTTCGTCGCTGCGGCGCGCGAGGCCGGCGTGCTGGTCAATGCCGGCGATCTCTTTGCGTCCGGCGCCGACAAGCCGTCGGCGGTCCGGCTCTGTCTCAGCCACGAGGTGGACGACCACCGCGTCGAGACCGGCCTTGCCGTCATCGGCCGCCTTCTGGCGGGTGGCGGCCGGCTCGTCACGTGACGGGGGGAAAGCGTTGGTGCGTCTGTACAAACCATGAACGCGCGGATAGCGTGACGCCATGACCACTGTCACGCGAATCATCGGCATCGATCCCGGGCTCCGCCGCACGGGCTGGGGCGTCATCGACAGCCTCGGCAACTCCGTGCGCTTCGTCGCCTCGGGAGGGGTGACGTCGGACGGCGACCTGGATCTCGCTTCGCGGCTCGTTCAGATCCACGATGGGCTCGATGCGGTCCTGCACCAGTATCAGCCGGACGAGGCGGCAATCGAGATCACCTTCGTCAACAAGGACGCCGGCGCGACGCTGAAGCTCGGCCAGGCGCGCGGCGTCGCGCTGCTGGTGCCGGCCCGGCGCGGCCTGCCGGTCGGCGAATACGCGCCCAACGCGGTGAAGAAGGCGATCGTCGGCGCGGGACACGCCGAGAAAGGCCAGATCCGCGTCATGGTCAAGGTGCTGATGCCGAAGGCGACTTTCGAGAGCGACGACGCGGCCGACGCGCTGGCCATCGCGTTGACGCATGCCCATCATCGAGGTTCGGTGGTCGGGCGGCTCGCCAAGCTGGCGGCCGGGTGACGAGCGGAGGGCAGGGCAGCATGATCGGCAAGCTCAAGGGCGTGGTGGACAGCTTCGGCGACGACTGGATGATCCTCGACGTGCACGGCGTCGGCTACCAGGTCTATTGCTCGTCGCGGACCTTGCAGCGCCTGCCCAAGGCCGGCGAGGCGGCGACGCTCGCCATCGAGACCATGGTCCGCGAGGACATGATCCGCCTCTACGGCTTTTCCAACGACATCGAGCGCGAGTGGTTTCGCCTGCTGATGACGGTGCAGGGCGTCGGCGCCAAGGTGGCGCTCGCCGTGCTGTCGGTGCTCGATCCCGGCCAGCTCGCCACCGCCATCGCCATGCGCGACCTGACGGCCATCTCGCGGGCGCCGGGCGTCGGCAAGCGCGTGGCCGAGCGCATCGCCACCGAGCTCAAGGACAAGGCGCCGGCCTTCGCCGATGCCGACCCGTCGGTGATCCGCGTCGCCGTCGACGTCGCCGAGGCCCGCGTCTCCGGTCCGGTGGCCGAGGCGGTGTCGGCGCTGGTCAACCTCGGCTATGCGCAGTTGCAGGCCGCCGCCGCCGTTCAGGCCGCGGCCAAGTCGATCGGCAGCGAGGCGACCACCACCCAACTGATCCGCCAGGGTCTCAAGGAACTGGCGCGCTGACCCAATGGCGGCAGTCGCCGCTTTCAGTCTACGGACAAGCAGGAGGCCATCATGGCCGATGACATCATCACAACGGGCAAGGTCGCGGTGATCACCGGAGCGGCGCGCGGCATCGGCCGGGCGGCGGCGCTGCGCCTCGCGCAAAAGGGCATGAAGCTGGTTCTGGCCGATGTCGTCGGCGGCGAACTGGCCGCAACCGCCTCGGCGGCCAAGGCGGCCGGCAGTCCCGACACCATCGCCGTGCCGACCGACGTCGGCGATGCCTCGGCGGTGGAAGCGCTGGCCGCCGCCGCCTTCGAGCGCTTCGGCGGCGTCGACTTGCTGATGAACAACGCCGCCATCGGCGAAGGCGGCGGCGTGCTCGAGAACCCCGACAACTGGCGCAAGCTGATGGACGTCAATTTCTGGGGCGTGGTCAACGGCGTGCAGGCCTTCGTGCCGCGCATGATCGAGAGCGACAGGCCGGGCTACGTCATCAACACCGGCTCCAAGCAGGGCATTACCACGCCGCCGGGCAACGCCGCCTACAACACGTCGAAGGCGGCGGTGAAGGTGGTGACCGAGCAACTCGCCCACGAGCTGCGCAGCCGTGGCAGCCGGCTCAGCGCCCATCTCCTCATCCCCGGCTGGACCTTCACCGGCATGACCGCGTCCGACCCCTCGGCCGAAAAGCCGGCCGGTGCCTGGCACGCCGTTGAGGTGATCGACTTCATGCTGGCCTCGCTCACGAAGGGCGACTTCTACATCCTCTGCCCCGACAACGAGACGCCGCGCCGTCTCGACGAGAAGCGCATGGCCTGGGCGAGCGGCGACGTCATCTACAATCGCCCGGCGCTGTCGCGCTGGCATCCCGATTTCAAGGACGCCTTCGCCCGCTACATCGAGGAGTGAGGCCGGCGTCGGAGCCGGTGTCGCGGTTCGGCTACGGATGGTTTGGGCGGTCCCGGTTGCCGGCAATGCTCCATGGCCGATGGGCGGCGCCCATGGTCGGCCATGGATGGCGATGACTCGCATGAGTCCTTCTGGCCGGCGCTGAGCCGGCATGGACTCCGATGAGTCCCTTGCGATCGCTCAGTTGGTAAGCTTCTGGCCGTCCTTTGCCAGCACCTCGACGTCGGCGTTTTCGCCCGAGACGACGCTGACCACGCGCTGGAATTGGCCGTCCTCGTGGTTGGCGATGACGGTGTAGTCGCCCTCGGCGAGGACGAAGGAGGGGAAGGCGCCGACGCCGGTGGTGACGAGGTCGCCGGCCTGGGTCAGGATCGACCAGCGGGTGTCGGCGATGGCCTCGCCGCCTTCGCTGCTCACCAGCTTCAGCGTGATCTTGGCGGCCTTCTCGGTCAGCGTGATGTCGGTGAGCTTGCCCGCCTTGACGTCGATGTCGGCGGTGGTGCGCGCGTTGGCGTCGCCGTAGTTGGCGATGACGTTGTAGACCTGGGCCGGCAGGCGCACGATCTGGCCGGGGGCAACGTCGAGGGCGACGGCCTTGGGCTCGCCATGCGAATCCAGCTCCTGGGCGAAGATGTCGAAGCTGAGATCGCTGCTGTCGAGCGGCGGGCGGTCCTTGCCGGTGACCGCGGCAAGGCGGACGCCACCGGCGTTGAGAATGATCGACTCCGCCTTGAGGCCGGTGCCGACCACGACGTGCTCGGTGGTGCCGGCGTAGCCGAAGCCGCAATAGACGAAATAGCCGCCCGGTTTCAGGACGAAGTCGGCCGAGCCGCCGTGCCGTTCGGCCACCAGCTCGCGGCTGCCGTCCGGTCCCTGCGCCTCGCCGAACACCCGCCAGACGACGCCGGCGCCGAGCGGTGGGCCATCGGGCGTGAGGCGGGCGGTCAGCGACAGCGTCGCCGTCTCGCGCGGCGCGACGGTGGCGAGCGGCTTCGTCTCGACAGCCGGCGCGGTGCTGGGCGCGTAGGGCGTGGCGGCCTCGGGAAGCGGCGCGGTCGAAGGGCTGCCGGGCGCCGGCAGGAGATGCAGCGGGCCGGATCCGGGCTGCATGAAGCCCGGCATCGGCTCATCGCTTGGCCCGCCGAGCGGCGGCGGCTCCTGGGCAAGGGCGGGTGTCGCAACCACGGTTGCCAGGACGATGGCCACGGCCATCCAACCGTCGCGGGCAACGGTCCACCATGCCATGCGTCGCACTCTCGCGTCAGCCAAGCTCTTCATGGGCGCCAGTCTTGGCCGATCATCGTGTTGATTTCAAGTCCGGGCTCGGGGTTGTGGGCTAGCCCATGGGCGGGCGGCGTCGATCTTGTCGGGCAGAGGTCCGGGCGCAAAACCGGTATCCTCATTTGCGGGGCCTGCTCTAGGTATTTCCATGCAGGTCGAACGGGGCTATGCCGTTCTGCCAATGCAAATCCTTCCGGAGTTCTCCGTTCATGAACGCCACCCTCGACCTGCTGCTCACCCGCCGCTCCGTTCCGGCCCAAATGCTGGCCGCGCCCGGCCCGAGCGCCGATGAGCTGCGGACGCTGCTCACCATCGCCTCGCGGGTGCCGGACCACGGCAAGCTCGCGCCCTGGCGCTTCATCGTCTTCGAGGGCGAGGCGCGGGTCGAGGCCGGGCGGCGGCTGAGCGAGATCGCCGCGGTGCGTCGGCCGGACATATCCGAGGCGAGGCTCGAGGAGGAACGGCGCCGGTTTTCCATGGCGCCGCTGGTCGTCGCGGTGGTCGGCCGGGCGGCCGAGCACGTCAAGATTCCGGTGATCGAGCAGATCTACTCGGCTGGCGCCGTTTGCCTCAACCTGGAGATCGCCGCCCATGCCATGGGTTATGCGGCCTGCTGGCTGACCGACTGGCCGGCCTATGACGCCGAGGCGCGCGCCGCGCTCGGACTGGCCGAAAGCGAGACGCTCGTCGGCTTCATCCACATCGGCACGCCGACCATCACGCCGACCGATCGGCCGCGCCCGGCGCTGGAGGACATCGTCAGCCGCTTCGGCGACTGAGCTCCGGCCCCGCCGCGCGGATCATCCGGCCGCGCGGCGGGGCGACACGCCGCCCCTTGACGTCGCTCGTTCTTCATGTAGGTATACCGACCTACCTACTTGAAGCGAGGTGTTCGATATGAAGTCCGATGGCCCGAGCGCCCGGGAGCGGCTGCTGAACGCGGCGCAGGTTCTGTTCTACAACGACGGCATCGGCGCCACCGGCATCGATGCCATCGTCGAACGAGCCGGCGTGGCCAAGAAGAGCCTCTACAACAACTTCGCCTCCAAGGCCGATCTGGTGAACCAGTATATCGAGGCGCGCCATGCGGAATGGCTGGCGCTCTACGAGGCACGGCTTGCCGGGGCGTCGAGCCCCAAGGAGGGCGTGCTCGCCGTGTTCGACGCCTACCAGGATCACGCGGAGTTCGCCTATGAGCGCGGGTTTCGTGGCTGCGGCCTGCTCAACGCGGCGGCCGAACTGGCGACGGGCGATGCCGGCCGGCAGGCGGTCCGGCGGCACAAGCAGGAGGTCGAGGCCATTCTCGCCGGGCATCTCCGTCGGCTGCTGCCCGACGACCGGGCCGCGACGATCGCCAAGCACATCTCCTTCCTGCTGGAAGGGGCCATGGCGAGGGCCGGGCTGGACGGCACCGGCGCAAATGTCGCCACCGCCCGCGTGATGGCCTCCGACATGATCGACGCGCTATGAGCGGAACCCCGAGGGATCACCTGCTGGGTGTCGCCGCGGTCCTGTTTGCCTCCATCGTCTGGGGCACCACCGGCACCGCCGCGACGTTGGCCCCCGACGTGGGCTCCGCCGCCATCGGTTCGGCGGCCATGGGCCTCGGCGGCTTGTTGCAGGCGCTGCGCGCCGGCGGCAGCATCGCCCGCTCGCTCCGCCTGCTGATGCGATATCGCGCCCTGCTGCTGCTCGGCGGCGCCTCCGTCGCCGTTTATCCGCTGGCCTTCTACGGGTCGATGCGCCTTGCCGGCGTCGCCATCGGAACGGTGGTCACCATCGGGTCGGCGCCGTTGTTCTCGGCGCTGATCGAGCTGGCCTTCGACCGGACGCCGCTGACCCGTCGATGGATGGCCGGCGCGCTGGTCGGTGTCGCCGGCATTGCACTGCTCGCCTCGGCCAAGGGCATGCCGGGCGGCCCCGTCGGGGGCGAGGGCGTCGTCGCCGGCATCCTCTGCGGTATCGTCGGCGGCCTGACCTATGCGCTCTACTCGTGGGTGGCGCGGCGACTGATGCTGCGTGGCGTGCCGTCGCCGGCCGCCATGGGGGCGACGTTCGGCATCGGGGGGCTTCTGCTGATGCCGGTGCTGATCGCCACCGGAGGCCCGTTCCTCGCCTCCTGGACCAATCTCGCCGTCGGCACCTACATGGCCGTCATCCCGATGTTCATGGGCTATGTCGCCTTCGGCTTCGCCCTGGCGCGCATTCCGGCCAGCATGGCGATCACCATCACGCTGGTCGAGCCGGTGGTCGCCGCCGTTCTGGCCGTCGCGATCGTCGGCGAGCGGATGCAGCCATCCGGCTGGCTCGGCGCGGTGCTGGTGATTTCCTGCCTGGTGTTCGTCACGCTGCCGGTGCGACCGCGCGCCGTTCGCCGTGCCGAGGCCGCCGCCGGAGAATGAACGGCAAACGGCGCCGTGGGGGCACGACGCCGGAAAAAGAAATCGCCGTGCGTCCGTCGGGCGCACGGCGATTCGAACCGTTGATCGATCAGCCCCGGGCGAGGCTCGCAAGCGCCGAGAAGCGCGGCGCCGGCTGCGCGATGGCGGCTGCGGGAACGTAGAGGCCGCGCCGGTCGGGAGCCGGCTTGAAGGCGTCGGTGAGGCCGACCACCGTCTCGGCGGCGCCCAGCACCAGGTAGCCGTCCGGCGTCATGGTCTTGGCGATGCGGCCGAGGATGTCCACCTTGGTCGCCTGGTCGAAGTAGATCAGCACGTTGCGGCAGAAGACGATGTCGAACTGGCCGAAGCCGGCGAAGCTGTCGAGCAGGTTGAACTTCTTCCACTGCACCATGGAGCGGAGCTGCGGGGAGATGGTCCAGCTTTCGCCCTGCTGGGTGAAGTATTTCAGCAGCAGCTGGATCGGCAGGCCGCGCTGCACCTCGAACTGGGTGTAGGTGCCGGCCTTGGCGCGGTCCAGCACCTCGTTGGAGATGTCGGTGCCGAGGATCTCGATGCGCCAGCCGGCGAGCTTGCTCTCCATCTCCTTGAGGCACATGGCGAGCGTGTAGGGCTCCTGGCCGGTGGAGGCGGCGGCGCACCAGATGCGGATCTTCTTTTGCGATGCCCGGGCCTTCAGGAGCTCCGGCATCATCATCTGGGTGAAATGCTCGAAGGGCGTCTTGTCGCGGTAGAAGAAGCTCTCGTTGGTGGTCATCGCCTCGACGACGGCCTCGGCGAGCACCGTTTCGCGCGGCTCCTTCAGCTTGGCGACCAGCGCGGCGATCGACTGCAGACCGGCCTTGCGGGCCACCGGCAGAAGGCGGCTTTCGATGAGATACTGCTTCTCGTTCGACAGGACGAGGCCGGAACGGCTCTTCAGGAACTGACGCAGGTAGTCGTATTCCGCCGGACTCATGGACGGCCTCCGAGCAGGATCTTGGACACCTTCCGGCCGATCTCGTTGAGCGGGAGAACGTCGGAGCACATTCCGGTATGGGCGGCGGCGCCGGGCATGCCCCAGACGACCGACGTTTCCTCATCCTGGGCGATGGCGCTGCCACCGATCTCGCCGATCTTGCGCACGCCCTCGGCGCCGTCGGAGCCCATGCCGGTCAGCACGACGGCTAGCGTCGCGGTGCCGTAGATTTCCGCCACCGACTTGAACAGCGGGTCGACGGCCGGCTTGCAGAAGTTGACCGGCGGCGCGTCGGAGAGCTTGACCACGACATCGTTGCCATTCTTGACCAGGAGCATGTGCTTGCCGCCGGGCGCCACGTAGATGTGGCCGGGCTGGATCACTTCGCCGTCGCGACCTTCGCTGGCCGGGCGACCGGCTGCCTTGGTGATGTGCTCGGCCAGGATGGCGGTGAAGGTCGGCGGCATGTGCTGGGTGATCACCACCGGCACCATGCCGATGGACGACCCGATCTCGCCGAACAGCGTGTTGAGCGCCTGCGGGCCGCCCGTGGACGAGCCGATGGCGAGGATGCGCGGACGCACCGAGGAATAGGAGCGGATGGTGAAGCTCGTCGGACGCGAGGCGCGCAGCGCGCTCGGCGCGGCGGCAGCGCCCGAGTGCATCGCATTGGTCAGCGATCGCGCCATCGGCCGGCCGCCGGGGGCGGCGCCGGGCATGCCGCGCTTCCTAGCGCGCTGACCGAGGTTGGTCACCTTCTCGATGAGCTCGCGGCGGAACTCGGCCGACGTGGTCACCCCGGAGTTGGATTCCGGCTTGGGCACATAGTCGGCGGCACCGAGCGACAGGGCCTTCAGCGAGATCTCGGCATTGCGGCGCGTCAGCGTCGAAGCGACGACCACGACGAGATTTTTCTTCTTCTCGATGAGAAGGGGCAGGGCGGTGAGGCCGTCCATGTCGGGCATCTCGATGTCGAGGATCACGACATCGGGGTTGGATCGCAGGACATCGTCCACGGCGAGGCGGCCGTTGCGATGGCTGGCCACCACGGCGAGGTTGGGATCCTCGTCGAGCCAGCGGCCGACCAGGCCGCGAATGACAACGGAGTCGTCGACGACCATCACGCGGATGGGGTCGGTCACGGTTCCGGAAGATGAAGGCGTGCGCGCGATGGCCGACATTAAATCGGTCTCCATTTTCGCATCGATCTGTGAACCGTCAGAGAAGCCCGACTTCCTGGAACTTGGCTTCGACAATTTCCCGATCAAAGGGCTTCATGATGTACTCGTTGGCGCCGGCGCGGATGGCGCGGGCGATGTGGCCCACGTCGTTCTCCGTCGTGCAGAACACCACCTTGGGGGTATCGCCACCGTCCAGCTTGCGAAGCTGGGCGAGGAATTCCAGGCCATCCATCACCGGCATGTTCCAGTCGAGCAGGATGGCGTCCGGCATCGTCTCCTGGCACTTTTCGAGCGCCTGCTGGCCATCCTCGGCCTCGAGGATGGTGAAGGACAGGTCCTCGAGAATGCGCCGGGCCACCTTGCGGATGACGCTCGAGTCGTCGACCACGAGACAGGTCTTCATTGTTTCACTCCTCACGGCTGTGACGCCGGCTTTCTTGAGCGGTCACGTCAGGCGGCCATGTCGCCCTGCATGCGGCCGAGCACGCGCTCGACATCCAGGATGACCATCAGCTGTCCCGACAGGCGGTGGACACCGCCGGAGATTTCGGCCCAGCGACCATCGAGGTTGGCCGGGTTGGCTTCGCGTCCGGCGGCGTCGAGGTTCAGCACCTCGCCGACCTCGTCGATGATGAGGCCGTAGGACTCGCCGCGATACTCGATGCCGACGGCCATGATGCCGTGGTTGCCTTCGCGCTGCGGCAGGCCGAGGCGGCGGCGCATGTTGATCGCCGTCACGATGCGGCCGCGCAGGTTGAGCACGCCGGCCACTTCCGGGGCCGACAGCGGCACGCGCGTCATGCTTTCCGGCACGAAGACGTCATGCACCTTGTGGATGGGCAGGCCGAACAGCTGGCCGCCGATGAACACGGTCACATACTGGATCTGGCCGGAGTGGCTGTCGTTGGCGGCAGCGCCGGGGGTATGGCTGGTGGCGGTCATGCTGCAATCCCATAGTCAGCGCTGGTGATTTCCTTGAGGGCGGCGATCAGGCCCGGACGGTCGAACTTGGCGACATACTCGTCGAAGCCCGACTGACGGCCGCGCTCGATCGAGGCCGGCGTGCAGAGAGCCGACAGGGCGATGATCGGCGTCGTCCGGAAGCGGGCGTCGCGACGCAGCATCTCGGCGAACTCGAAGCCGTTGACCACCGGCATCTCGATGTCGGAGACGATGACGTCGAAGGCGGCGCCTTCGCCGAGGAGGCGCATGGCCTCGGTGGCCGACGAGCAGACCGTCACGTCGAAGCCGGCAGCCTTCATCACCGGGCCCAGCATGTTGCGGAAGAACGCGCTGTCGTCGATGAACAGGAGCTTGCGGGTCAGCGCGGCGGAGGAGATCTCCTTGCGCTTGAACCAGTCCTCGAAGGCGAGCGGCAGGTAGTGGCCGATGTCGAGGATCTCGGTGGCCTTGCCCTTGATCACCGCCGAACCGAGCACGCCCGGCACGTCGGAGCCGACCTGGATGTTGAGCGACTCCTCGACGATGTCGACGATCTCGTCGACGACGAGGCCCATCGAACGGCCGGCGTCGGAGAACACCAGCATCGGCTGGGTGCCTTCCTCGCGGCGGCGCACATCGTAGTTCGGGTAGACCAGCGGCATCAGCGAGCCACGGTACTGCACGAGGTCGCGGCCGTTGGAATGCTCGATCTTCTCGATCTCGAACTCCTCGAGGCGGGTGACCAGCGACAGCGGCACCGCCTTGGGCTCGGGCGAGCCGGCGCGGAACAGCAGCATGGAGATCTTCGCGTCGTTGTCGACACCGCGCGCGGCATCGGCGTCGGAGTGGTTGTCGAGCGCGTCGGTGGCGACGGCCGTGCCGATGGCGCTGGCGACGCCGTTGGGATCGACGATCATGATCACCGAGCCGTCACCGAGGATGGTGTTGCCGGAGAACATGGTGATGTGGCGCAGCATCTTCGACATCGGCTTAACGACGATTTCTTCCGTGTGGAAGACGCCATCGACCACCAGGCCGAAGGTGACGTTGCCGACCTGCATGACGACGATGAAGCCCTCGTCCTCGCTCTTCTCGGACGACACCTCGACCTTGAGGAGGCCGGCGAGCGGCACCAGCGGCAGCAGCTTGTTGCGCAGGCGGAGGACCGGGGTGTCCTTGATGCGTTCGATGCGGTGCTCGGAGTTGTTCTGCACGCGCACCAGCTCGACGACGCTGAGCTGCGGGATGGCGAACCGGTCGCCACAGCTCTCGACGATCAGCGTCGAGACGATGGCCAGCGTCAGCGGGATCTTGATGGTGAAGGTGGTGCCCTTGCCCTGCACCGACTTCAGATCGACGGTGCCGCCGATGGTCTCGATGTTGGTGCGGACGACGTCCATGCCGACGCCGCGGCCGGACACCGACGTCACCTTGGCGGCGGTCGAGAAGCCGGGGGCGAAGATGTACTTGTAGATCTGGCCTTCCGCCATCTTCTCGAGTTCGGCTTCGCTGGCGAGGCCGTTCTCGACGATCTTCTGCTTGATGCGATCGAGGTTGAGGCCGCGACCGTCGTCGGCGATCTCGATGATGATGTGACCGCCCTCATGATAGGCGGCGAGGCGGATGGTACCCTTCTCGGTCTTGCCGGCCTTACGGCGATCCTCGGGGCGCTCCAGGCCGTGGTCGGCCGAGTTGCGCACCATGTGGGTGAGCGGGTCCTTGATCAGTTCCAGAACCTGACGGTCGAGTTCGGTGTCGGCGCCGACCATCTCGAGTTCGATCTGCTTGTTGAGTTCCCCGGCCAGATCGCGAACGATGCGCGGCAGCTTCTGCCAGGCGTTGCCGATCGGCTGCATGCGCGTCTTCATGACGCCTTCCTGCAGCTCGGCGGTAACGTTGGAAAGGCGCTGCAGCGGCACCTTGAATTCGCTGTCCTCATGACGGCGGACGATTTCCAACAGCTGGTTGCGGGTCAGCACCAGCTCGGAGACCATGGTCATCAGGTGTTCGAGCGTCTCGACGTTGACGCGGATGGACTGGCTGGACACCGAGCCCTTCTCGCTCTTGGCCTCGGCCTCGGCCTCGCCATCCTCGGCGGATGCCTTGGACTTGCCCGGCTTGTCGTCGGGATTGGCCTGCTTCATGCGCGCTTCGATCTCGGCGGCGACGCGGGCAAAGTCGATGCCGACGGGGGCGGGGGCGGGCGCTTCCTCGGCGGCCGGCTCCTCGGCGGCGACTTTCACCTCGACTTCCGTTTCGCGGAAGGCGCGCTCAAGCTCGTCGAGCGACACTTCGCCGGGGCGCAGCTCGCGCTCCAGCACCTGGGCGACCAGCGTGCCGGCGGTTTCCTTCTTGTCCTTCTTGGGCGCTTCCTTGCGGGGCGTCGTCTCGGCCATCGACATGGCTTCCAGCAACGAGATCAGGTCGCGATCCTCGCCCTTGGGCTCTTCGCCCTCGTTGGCTTCGAGCTCGGCCAGGATGCCCTTGATGCGGTCGATCGTCTGAAGGACGAGGCTCACGGCCTCCTCGGTGACGGCGGCGCCCTCGCGGAACTTGCCCATCAGCGTTTCGGCGGCGTGGGCCAGCGCCTCGAGGCGCGGCAGGCCGAGGAAACCGCAGGTTCCCTTGATCGTATGGACCAGGCGGAAGATGTTGTCGAGAATGCGGGCGTTGTTCGGCTCTTGCTCGAACTTCACCAATTCCACGTCTACGGTATCGAGCGACTCGTTTGTCTCGGTGAGGAATTCACGCAAAAGGTCGTCCATACTTCACCCCCAGGGAAGGCCGAACCGGAAGCGCCGCATTCCTTCTAGGGCGCTCGCTCTACCAGCCGCTTTGGGGGGAAGTGTCCCGTCAAACTGTTAATATTGATTGAAGTCTCGGCTTCAAACATGTGTTTGCGACGCACATGTCGAAGCACGTCGACATGCGGCACGTGGCATGATCCTCAAGGATCTGTCGCGACTATCAGTAATTGTGGAGGCGGTTAACGCTTTATTCAGCTCGCTCGACCGGAAGGGCTGAGGCCGTCGCCTTCGCCTCGAAGATGACGGTGTCGCCATCCTTGGAGATTTCGATGGCGAGACCGGCCTCGCGGGCGAGCGCTCCGGCGTAGTAGGGCTGAATGGCGTGGGCGTCGACATGGTCGCCGAGATCGCCGGCCAGCAGCTCGGCGACGCGGGGCGGAATGCGCGAGGCGGCGCCGGTGGCCTCGATGCGCTGGGTCGGGAAGGGCAGATCGCCCTCGACGCGCACCACGATCTTGCCGCCGCGGGGAACGGCCTGCAGCGAAATGAGCAGCAGGTTGAGAAGCAGCTTCACCTGGTTCTTCGGCAGCAGGCGGCGAGCCGCCTGCCAGTCGATGTCGGCCTTCTCGCTTTCCATGTAGCGCTTGGCGACCGTCTCGGCATCGCCGAGATCGACCTCGGCGCCCACCGAGCCGGCGGCGCCGAAGGCGAGGCGGGCGAACTGCAGCTTGGAGGAGGCGGTACGGGCGCTCTTGCGGATGAGGTCGAAGGCGAAGGCCTTCATTTCCTCGTTGTTTTCCTCGTCGAGAACCTCGAGGCCGTTGGTGATGGCGCCGACCGGCGAGATGATGTCATGGCAGACGCGCGAGCAGAGCAGGGCGGCAAAATCCAGGGCTTCCAGCTTGGCCAGGTCGGACATGGGCGGTTCCATTGGGTTCAGGGCCGACGACGGGCGAGGCCCACCGACGAATCGGGCGATTGTTTGGGCTCATGGATAACGCCCGCTGCCGGTGCTCACAAGCACGGGAAGCCGCCGAACACCGCAAAGATCGATAACATATTGGTAAGGAAAGACCGGTTTGCCGCCGCGGCAGGCGCCGACAGGCGCCATTCTCGTCCGGACTGACGCGCGAGCGGCGGAAAAATCCCGCGTCCTCAGTAGGCCAGTACCTTCAGCACCTCGGGCCAGCGGGCGGCGGCGGCGGCGATCATCGCGTCGGGATTGGCAAGGAACGTCTGCCGTTCGTCCTCGGAGGCGAAGAGATAGAGGCGGTTGCGGTGGATGGCGAACAGCGTCGGATTGCCGGGCTGGGCGACGCCGCGCCCGACGGCCGCCAGGGCGTAGCCGCCGAAACCGGGAATGTAGGCGGCCGGCGCGGCACGAAAGGCGGCGGCGTTGCCTTCGGTGGCGAAGTGCCAGTAGGTATCGCCGTAGACGACCTCGTAGTCCGGAACGCCGCTCACGGCGGCGCCGCTGACGAAGTAGGCCACCGGGTCGTATCCGCCGAGCGACAATCCGGTGTAAGGATCGAACACTATCCTTTCGTCTAGTGCGTTTACCGGCTGGCAAGGGATGAGGAGAAACAGCGACAAGACAATGGCGCGGGCGATAAAACTCACCCAATCTTGCCGCCGTGATGTCTGATTCGTCTGTATGCTCATGATGTCACCGGCCGACCCCTCGCGTTCATCTTGGCAGGGCGGGGTGTCGGCGAGGTTAATGTTTCGGAAGGTCTCGTCGCTCCGCCCTGTCGGCGGATGGCGGACGGGACATGGAGGGAATGCCGATGTCGTTGCGTCTGTCGGCGCTGAAAGCGCTGCCGTTCCTCCTGCTGGCCTTCGTTGTTGCGGCGGCACTGCCCGCCGCCGCCCAGCAGGCCCCGCAGACCTACTCGTCGTCGGAACTGGTGGATACCGGCCACAAGTTCTTCGGCGAGATGTCGACCGGCCTCGCCTCGGCGATCGAGCGGGCGGCGTCCCAGTACGGCCAGCCCAATGGCTACATCCTCGGCCAGGAAGGCTCCGGCGCCTTTCTCGGCGGACTTCGCTACGGCGAGGGCGTCCTCTACACCCGCAACGCCGGCAACTCGCGCGTCTACTGGCAGGGGCCGAGCTTCGGCATCGACTTCGGCGGCGATGGCGCCCGCACCATGATCCTCGTCTACAACCTGCCCTCGGTGCAGTCGATCTACCAGCGGTTCGGCGGCGTCAACGGTTCGGCCTACCTGGTCGGCGGCTTCGGCATCACCGCGCTGCGCCAGGGCGACATCACCCTGGTGCCGGTGCGCACCGGCGTCGGCGCCCGTCTCGGGGTCAATGTCGGCTATCTCAAGTTCACGCCCCAGGCCACCTGGAACCCATTCTGACGGTTTGATGGTACGCAATAACGGCTCTCGCCATTTTTTTCGTCATCGGGAAGGTGTGGACCCCGGTCCGCCCTTGACCGTTTCGTCACCAATGCGCGACAAATGGTGGTCTGGGACTGATCTGCCGCGGGATGGCATGACGTGATCGAGACGGTGCTGATCTTTCTGGCGGGGATGTTGACGGCGGGGCTCGGCGCGTTGCTGCTGATGCCGGCGATCAATTCGCGCGCCGTGCGTCTCTATCGGCGTCGGTTGGATCAGCAGTTGCCCCGGTCGGTCGCCGAAATGGCGGCGGCCAAGGACGCGATCCGGGCCGAGATGGCGGCGCGCATGGCGCGGGTCGAGGTCGAACTCGACGCGGCGCGGCAGGCGGTGGCCACGGCCCAGCTCCAGAGTTCCGAGGATCGCCAACTGGCCCGGGCGCTCGAAGCGGAGAAGGTCGCCTTCGAGGCGACTATCGCCGACTACGAGAAGCGCCTCGACGAGGCGCACTCCATCGCCCGCTATGCCCACGAGGCGGTGGCGCGGGTCGACGCCGAGCGGCGAGACCTGCAGCGCCAGGTCAGCGTTCGGGCCATGGAGGCCGAGACCAGCCGCGACGAGGCGGAATCGCTTGCCGCCGACATGAAGATGGCGCTGGTCGAGGCCGAGGCGCGTATCGCCGTGCTGTCCGAGACCATCGCCGATCTCACCCATACGCCGCCGCTGATCCATCCGCCGACCGTTTCCAGTGGCCCGGCGGCCCCGGTCATCCACGTCGATTTCGGGGCGAAGACCGAGCGGCAGCCGGAGCGGCAGAGCGCCAAGGGCGGGGAAGAGGACGTGGACGACGAGGCCCGCATCGACGACCTCGCCAATCGCCTGAAGCTGCTGCGCGCCCGCAACGCGGTCGCCCGACAGCGCATCGAATCGGCGCTGGCCAAGGGAACCGAGCCGTCTGGAGACGCGCCGAAGTCGGGCTCGTCCTGATCCCTCCAGATTTTCCGCATCCGTTCGAAAGCGATCTCATACGCGTTCCGCTTGACCCGGACTGATCCGGCTCAAGCGGGTTTTGGCCTGACCGGCCGGCGCCCGGTCGGGCGCTTCCGCTTCCGTCAGGTTCCGCCCGAAAGGTCGAAACCCGACGGAAACGGTATCAGCCGGTGCGGTGACGCGTCGGACGCAGCCGTGCGATCAGGCCGCCGGTGGGGCCGAAGGCGATGGACAGCGCGTAGAGGATGCCGGCGGCGACGATGATCGCCGGGCCTGACGGCAGGTTGGCTGCGAAGGAGGCGGTCAGGCCGGCGACCGACGACAGCGCGGCGAAGGCCATGGCGAGCGCCGTCATGGCGCCGAGCGAACGCGTCCAGAAGCGGGCGCTGGCGGCCGGCAGCATCATCAGGCCGACCGACAGCAGCGTGCCGAGCGCCTGGAAGCCGGCGATGAGGTTCAGCACCATCACCAGCATGAAGGCGACGTGGATGATGGCGCCGCGCCCGCCGACCGCCTTCAGGAAGCCGGGATCGACGCATTCCAGCACCAGCGGCCGCCACAGGACCGCGAAGGCGATGACGGTGATCGAGGCGACGATGCCGATGAAGATCAGGGCGGTGTCGTCGATGGCCAGCACCGAGCCGAACAGCAGGTGCATCACGTCGACCGCCGAGCCGCGCGCCGAGATCAGGATGACGCCGAGCGCCAGCGACACCAGGTAGAGGGTGGCGAGCGAGGCGTCTTCGCGGAGCGGCGTCAGGCGGGTGACGGCGCTTGCCAGCAAGGCGATGGCGAGGCCGGCGGCGAGGCCGCCCGCCGTCATGGCCCAAAGGTTGAGCCCGGCGAGCAGATAGCCCGCCGCGACGCCCGGCAGGATGGCGTGGGCCATGGCATCGCCGGTTAGCGACAGGCGGCGCAGCATCAGGAACACGCCGACCGGCGCGGCGGCCACCGAAAGCACCAGGCAGCCGGCAAGCGCCCGGCGCATGAAGGCGAAGTCGGAGAAGGCGGCGAAAAGATCGGCAAGGGTCATCGGGCGAGCTCGGCCTCGCAGAACGGGGCGGTGTCGTCCCAGGCTTCGATGTGGTGGCGGGCGGCGGCCAGATGTTCGGCCGTCAGCACGTCGTTGGTGTCGCCCTCGGCGATCAGCCGGCGGGCGACGAGCAGGGTACGGGGAAAGCGCCGGCGCACCAGCTCAAGGTCGTGCAGCACGGCCACTACGGTGCGCCCCTCGGCGTTCCAGCGGGCAACCACGTCCATCAGCTCGCCGATGGTGCGGTCGTCGACGGCGGTGAACGGTTCGTCCAGCAGGATCAGCGGTGCGTCCTGAAGGGCGAGGCGGGCGAACAGCACGCGCTGGAGCTGGCCGCCGGACAGCGTGTCGAGCGGGCGCTGCTCGAAGCCGACGAGGCCGACGAGGCCGACGCCGGCCAGCGCCCGCGCCACGTCCTCGTCGTCCTCGCGGCGAAAGCCGCCGAAGGCGCCGCGCCGCTGCCAGAGGCCCATGGCCACGAAGTCGAACACCGGCAGCGGGAAGCTGCGGTCGATCTCGGAGAGCTGCGGCAGGTAGGCGATCTCGGTCCGCCGGCAGCCGCCGATGGCGATCTCGCCGCCGATCGGCCGGATATGCCCGATCGCCGCCTTGAGCAGGGTGGACTTGCCGGCGCCGTTGGGGCCGACGACGGCCGTCATGCTGCCGGCCGGAAAGCTGGCAGACAGATGGTGCAGCGCCGGGTGGCCGTCATAGCCGATGGTGGCGTTCCGGAAGGCCAGCGAGGCGCCGCTCTCCGATCGATCCTGTAGGGCGATGTCCATTATCGCAGCACCCAGCCGATGGTTGCCCAGATGCCGGCGACCAGAATGCCGGCACCGGCGAGGCGGGCGGCGAGACCGAAGCGCAGCACCGACGGCCGTATGACGACGGTGACCGATCGGCCGGCGTCGGCGGACGGGGAGGGCGACGAATGAGGGAAATGTTGCGGCATGGCGGCTCGGCGGCGACGATCAAGGCGGAAACCGTTATAGTATAACGTTACCTCGGTCAATCGCCATCGTTGTCAGTGGCCGCGTACTTTAAAACGCGTCAAGACTGATATGTTCAAATCTTATTTATCGGCCAAGATCACCCATATGCATTCCCTTGTGTAAATGTAATTACGTAAGCGACTGGGAAACAATTTTCATAGATAGTTCGGTTAATGGAAACTTGACGGAAGACTTTGCCGCAGATCGGCTATTCGAGCCATATGCGAGGTGCATGCTTGAAGTCTCAGGCATTATTGTTTAGTAGGTATAAAAGGCACACGATTCTCCCAAGGTCGCAGCAAAGTGGTCACCAGCATTCTCCTATCCTCCATCCGGCAAAATGCGGGGGAGGCGGTCAACACGGTCGAGCCCGACCTCATGAAAACCTTTCTGCTCGCCTATGAGTCGGTGATCGAGACTCTGCGCCCGAGCATGAAGGTGGCCGGTCTCACCGAGCCGCAATGGCGGGTGCTGCACGAGCTGAGGGCGCGGTCGCCGATGATCGCATCCGAGCTGGCTGCCAACACCTTCGTCAGGGCGTCGAGCCTGTCGCGCATTTTGCGCGATCTCGAGGCGCGCGACCTGATCGCCAGGGCGCAGCAGTTCGAGGATCTCAGGAAGACGCTGGTGTCGCTCACCGATTACGGCCGCAAGACCATCGCGCCGATCGAGACGGCCTATGCCGAACTCGGCCAGCGCCTTGCCGATGCCGTCGGCCGGGAAGCGGTCGAGGCCTGCGCCGCCGCCTGCTCGGGTATCGTCGAGCAGATCGGCGCACAGCCCGGCGACGACTGAAAGCCGTTTCACTGTCGAACTGCGTGATGCACCGCCGGAGGGCGCCGTGTTGGCGGCTTCTCCGGCGGTTTCGTATCATGCCGCTTTCGTCGGGTTCCGACACTCCGGGCGAAATCCGACAGAAGCGGAAGCTCGGCTGGGCACTGGCCGGTCAGGCCGAACCCGCTTGAGCCGGATGCAACCAGATCAAGCGGGACGGGTATCAAGCCTGCGGTTGGGCCGGCGCGGTGACCAGCACCTTGTCGATGCGACGGCCGTCCATGTCGACGATCTCGAACCGCCAGCCGCGCCAGTCGACGATGTCGCCGGTCGAGGGGATGGCCTTGGTCACCGACAGCACGAAGCCGGCCAGCGTCTCGTAGTCGCGCTCGGGATCGTCGAGGCCCTTGCAGTCGATCTTTTCGGCCACGAGGTCGACGCCGAGGTCGGCATCGATCAGCCAGCTGCCGTCGGCGCGCTGGACGATCTCGCTCACTTCCTCGTCGGCTTCGCCGCCAAGGTTGCCGACGATGGCGGTCAGGATGTCGGCGGCGGTCACCATGCCTTCCACCGAGCCGTATTCGTCGATCACCATCACCATCTGCAACGGCGAGCGGCGCAGCGTATCGAGCACGTCGAGGGCCGAGGCGGTGTCGGGCACCATGTCGACTTGGCGGATGCGGCTGCGGAGGTCGAGCGGCTCGCCCTTCAGGTGCTGGTCGAGAAGATCCTTGGCCTGGATGACGCCCTGCACCATGTCGATCGAGCCGGTGAACACCGGGTAGCGCGAGTGCGACGACGAAGAGATCGCCTCGATGATGCGCTGGTCGTCCCAGTCGAGATCGATGCCGGTGATGTCGGGGCGCGGGATCATGACGGCACGGATGGAGCGGTCGCTGAAGCGCATGACGCCGGCCATCAGCTCCTTTTCCTCCGGTTCGAGAATGCCCGAACTGGTGCCCTCGGCGATCACCGCCTTGATCTCTTCTTCGGTGACGGTGCTCTCTCCGGTCGCCTTCAGGCCGAGCGCGCCGAGAACCAGGCGGCTCGACACCTCGAGCACCAGCGCGACCGGCGTGGCGATGAAGGCGATGGCCATCATCGGCCGGGCCATGATCGAGGCGACGCCCTCGGGGTTGGCGAGCGCGATCTGCTTGGGCACCAGCTCGCCGATCACCAGCGAGAAATAGGTGATCAGGCCGACCACCACGGCGATGGATAGCGCGGAGGCGAAGGACGTGGGAACGCCCTCGGAAATCAGGAACTGGGCGAAGGGCTCCGACAGCGTGGCGCCGGAATAGGCGCCGGCCAGGATGCCGACGAGGGTGATGCCGATCTGCACCGAGGACAGGAAGCGACCGGGATTGGCGGCGAGCTTCAGCACCGTCGCGGCGCCCTTCGAGCCCTTGGCGGCCATGGCTTCGAGACGCGGGCGGCGGGAGGAAACCACCGCCAGCTCGGACATCGCAAAAAGACCGTTCAATATAAGGAGGATGAAGATAACGCCGATTTCAAAGAGGTAGCCCATGGGGTGCGGGGGTGACCCGGCTGCTCCGTCGCAAGTTGCACGTCGGGGAAAAATACAGGCTGTTCGGTTTTCTCGCTAGAGGCGCGCCCGAAAAGTTGCGACGCCGCCAGCCGGCGGACTCCTGGGAAGGGGCCCGCTGGCGAAGCGCGTCCGGAGCCTCGGCTCCGACGGGAATCCCCCTGCCCATCAAGGTTGCCTTGCGGCGACCGGCCTCGGTTCCCCGAGCGCGATACCGGCGTCCGTTTGGGAAGGTCCGGTCTCAGACGAAGCGAGTTGCGATCCTTCCGATATCGGTGATCTCGACCTCCAGCTCCTGCCCGGGCAGAACCTGCAGCAGTATCGGAGCCAGAGCGCCGGTCGAGACGATGTCACCGGCGCGGAGTCGGCGATCCCGCTTGATCAGGTCGTTGACAAGCCAGACCGCCGAGGCGACCGGGTCGGCCAGCCGACCGACCGCCTGCGTGTCGAGCACCGTTCTGCCGTCAATCGACGCGCGGATAGCCAGCCTGGCTAGGGTCTGCGGGTCGGGCATCTCGCGGCGTTTGCCGACAAATGTCGCGACATGCAGCGCGAAGTCGGCGATGGCCGCGAGACGGGGCTGGTCCGACAGATGCCCACGCCGGCCAAGGAGGACGATTGCCGGCTGGCAGGTCAGTGCCGCTGCACAGAACATGTCGCGCGTTACGGGCTGATGATCGTCACCGAGCGGAGCGCCCATGGTGAAGACCAGGTCGCACTGAGCGCCGATGATCCCGCCGGGCAGCCGGAACGGATGGTCGGACGCTATGTAGCGGGTGCCGGCCGGGATGGGACCGTAGATCGGCGCATCGATGCCAAGGCTACGGTAGACGGCAGGACTGCCGCCGACGATGGCGTACCCCACCGCGTCGTCGGCAAAAGCCGAAATCGCGTCTGCCTGGACCGACAGAGCCTCATCCTCGGTTTGCAGCATGTCGAGCGGAAGGGCAGAAATCGTTCCGCTCTGGCGGTTCTTCGCAAGAAGTTGAGCAAGACGTTGCAGTTCTTCCTGAAACATAGCCATGGAACCTCGCGGCGAAAGGGCGCCTGTTCCGATGTCATGTCAAATAAAATATTTCAGTATAAAGATATTTATATTTCTTTGGTGGAATTTTTTATGGAAAAACTATGCCGAGTGTAGGTTGATGGCCGTCGAAAACAAATGCTCGGCTTTCTACCTTCCTGATGCTGACGGCGTTGGCCCGTGCAAACTCGCCGGCGATCAAGGGCTCGAAAGTGTCGGCGAATGCCCCGCCTTCACCCCGCAACTCCCGGCTCGGCGATCCAGAGCGCCGCATGAGGGCTCTCCGACACCTCGGCAGATGCGACAGCGAAACGGAAGGATCGAGCAACATGGCACCCATCAACGGAGCGATCTCGCTCGGAGGCGTGATAACGGCTCTCATCACGCCATTTCGCGATGATAGCGTCGACCTCAACGCCTTGGCGGACCTCGTGGACTGGCAGATAGGTCAAGGCGTGCGGGGACTCGTTGCCTGCGGCACCACGGCGGAGTCGCCGACGCTGTCGCACTCGGAGTGGAGGGAGGCGATCCGCCTCTGCGTCGACGTTGCCAGAGGGCGCGTTCCGGTGATTGCCGGATCGGGCGTGAACGATACTCGGCGTACCATCGAGCTGACCAACGAGGCCGCCCGCCTTGGGGCCGACGCGGCGCTGGTGGTGACGCCGTACTACAACAGGCCGCCCCAGGAAGGCCTGTTCCGGCATTTCGATGCCGTCGCGCGCTCAGTCGATCTCCCGATCATTCTCTACAACGTCCCCTCCCGAACGGCCGTCGATCTCGAGCTCGACACGCTGGAGCGGCTGGCGGAGCGATCCGGCATCATCGGAATCAAGGATGCGACCGGCGACCTGACGCGGGTGGGCGCCACCTTGGACCGGTTCGGCGATCGCTTTATCCAGCTGTCCGGGCACGACCGGTCCATGCCGGGCTTCGTGGCGGTCGGCGGCAACGGCGCCATTTCCGTCATCTCGAACGTTGCGCCAATGCTGAGTGTGGCGATGATCGACGCAATAGGCCGTGGCGACCTCGCGGAAGCGCGGCGCATTCAGAGGCATCTTCTTCCATTGCAACAGGCGCTCGATCTGGAGGTCAATCCCGGTCCGATCAAGTTCGCGCTTCATTGCCTGCGCGGCTACTCGCCCCACCCGCGCCTTCCATTGGTCGACGTGGAGAGCGCAACGGCACGAGCCATCCGCGAAACCATCGCTCTTGCCGATACGCCGAGCGTCGACAGCTCCGCGATCCGCCTGACGCCCGTGAGCCCGCTGTCCACTGCCGGCGCCCGGCAGCGCAGTCGGCCGTTTATGCCGGCCGTGCGAACTTGAATGAAAATACTATGACACTCCTCCCGACCCAGAATGGAGAACATATCCGAGGATTCGTAGATTTGAGGCGTCGGCGGATAGTCCCGGTGAAGACCACCGAAGAAAATCCGATGCTCGGAAAGGGTTCCAATGATGCCTCCCTATGGTCGTTTCCTCTACGCTCAGCAGCGCAAACCGGACGCAGCGAAGCAGCGTCCCGAAGGACAGGCCAAGGCCACCGGTCGGACGAGAAAATCATTCGGTGATCTGTGGTCGTTTCTGCAGTTGGTGGCGATGACCGTCGTCATCATCGCGGCGGTGTTCGTCCTGACCTCACTGGGCCGCTGATCGCCCTCGTTTTTTGCCCGCAACAGAACAATCGGATCATTGATCATGGCCAGTGCGTTTCGACTGCAGGAGCCTCCCTCTCGCCTCAACCATTTCCTGGTTCGGTGCGACAGCCGAGGACGCTGGACGGTTCGCGACGAGCGCAATCTCGTTGGCGGAACCTTCGTCAGCGAGGACGCGGCGATCCATTTTGCCCGCCGAGAAAGCAATTATCTTCCCGGTGCGGTGATCCGTCGGTGAGGAGCCTGTCGCTTCCCTCCGGTCCCCCATGCTGGTGAAATGGGTCAGGTCGATGGCCCCGGCGAGCGACCAAGCCGCCGAGGCCTACCGGCGCCCCTATGCTGGAGAGCAGGCTTTGCCGTCGCCATCGACGAGCAGATGGGTGAAGCCGGCGATGGCCGGCTTGCCGGCCGGCGACAGGCTGCCGGCGCCGGTGAGGTAGACCGGCAGGCGCAATGCTGCGCCCGAGAGCGCCACGAGGCCGGCGGCGACGGAGCGCGGGGCGTCGATGCCGCCGGGCGCGCCGAGGGCGAAGCCGTCGAGATCGATGCCGATGGCGGCGAGCCGGCGCGAGGCGGGCCTGTCGCGGCCGAGCCGGAGGGCCGCCGCCGGCCCGGCGATTTCCAGGATCAGCGACACGGCGCCGTCGGCGAGGCCGAGCTCCGCTTCGGTGACCGACAGCGCCACGGCCATCCGGTCGGCCGGCGCGAAGTCGTCGTCGACCGAGACGAGGATCGCCCGGGCGCCGGCGACGACGGCGGCGCGGGCCGCGTCGGGATCGGCCGTGGCAACGGAGAAGGTGACGCCCGGCGCCTCGTCGCCGTCGGCGATCAGCGGCCATAGCAGGGCGGACCGATTTACCAAGTCTTTTCTGATGTTTCTGCTGAGTAACTGGAAGATGAACGACATTTACTAATCCTTAACCATTCTTGAAGAGAATGATTAACAAATGACTAATCGAGGCTGCAGAGCCTCGCCCTCCGACTTGCTGGTGTTCCCGGAGGGCCTTTGCTGGTGAAACGCCCATGAATCCGGTTTTCCAATGGGTCTACGGGACGCCGGCGCAGAAGACGACGGCGCCGCCGACCGCGTCAACAGGCATTTCGGGCCGCATCGAGCAGGCGTTCGACGCGGCGAGCGACACCACCGGTACGTCCTTCCAGTATCTCCTCGACACCGCCCAGCGGGAGTCCTCGCTGCAACCGGACGCCAAGGCCGCGACATCGTCGGCCGCCGGCCTGTTCCAATTCGTCGAGGGCACCTGGCTGCAGACGCTGAAGGAAGAGGGGCCGTCGCTCGGGCTCGGGCAGTATAGCGCCCAGATCGCCAAGACCGCCAGCGGCCGCTATCAGGTGGCCGACCCGGCCACGCGGGAGAAGATCCTGGCGTTACGCGAGGATCCCGACGTTTCGGCGCTGGTGGCCGGCGCCTTCACCCGCCGCAACGCCCAGTCGCTGCGCGACGACATCGGCCGCGACGCGACGGCCGGCGAGCTCTACATCGCCCACTTCCTCGGCGCCAAGGGCGCCTCCTCGCTGATCGGCGCTGCCGGCAGCGATCCGACGTCCAGCGCCGCCGACCTGTTCCCGCAGGCGGCGAGGTCCAATCCGACCATCTTCTACGACGGCGGGCGCGAGCGCACCGTCGCCGAGGTCTATGCCAACCTGACCGGCAAGCATGGCGGCTCGTCGCCGGTCGCCGTCGATGCCGGCCATGTCGTCGCCCGGCTGGACAGGCCGGACGAGCCGGTCTCCACCCGCTGGGACCCGGCGCTCGGCTACACCGATGCCGAGACCGGCGGCGGCGCGTCGCGGCGTATCGCCGAGGCGGAATCGGCGCTCACCGCGCTCACCTCGACGGACAGCGCGCCCCGTTCCGGTTGGGCGGCGAGCGAGCCGACTGACGCCTTCTCGGCGATTTACCGTAGCGACGGACCCACCACCGCCAATGCCGCCGCCGCCTTCTGGCAGGGCTTCAGCCTGTCGCCGAACCTGTTCCACACCGCCGTCGCCGACGATGCCGGTGGCCTCTCCACGGCCGCCGCCCGGGCGGCCGACACCAGCGCGGCGCTCAGGGCCAGCCGGCCGGGCCAGATCCTGGATCGCGGCTTCAAGGCGAGCGGACCGCTGGATCTTGCCGCCTTCCTCAAAGACAGCTGATGCATTGACCGTCGGCCGCTCACCCGTCCGGACCGCGCCGTCTTCCGTTCAGGCGGCGGCATGATCGACCTTGCCGTCTATGCCGGGTTGTTCCTGGCGGCGCTGATGGCCGCCACCATCCTGCCGTTGCAGTCGGAGGCGGCGCTGGTCGCCCTTCTCGTTGCCGGCGCTCAGCCGGCCTGGCTCCTGGTGGCGGTGGCCAGTTTTGGGAACGTGCTCGGGTCGGTCATCAACTGGCTGATCGGCCGGGGCATCGAGCGGTTTCGCGATCGCCCCTGGTTTCCGGTGAAGCCAGCCGCTCTCGATCGGGCGCAGGGCTGGTACCGCCGCTATGGCAAATGGTCGCTGCTCCTGAGCTGGGCGCCCGTCGTCGGCGATCCGCTGACCGTCGTCGCCGGCCTGGCGCGCGAGCCGCTTCCGGTCTTTCTGCTCCTCGTCACCATAGCCAAGCTCGGGCGCTATGTGGTGCTGGCGGCGCTGACGCTCAGCGTGATCTGACGGCGCCGATCCCAAATATCATGGTGAACCAATCCTTAAGGGTCGGCATGGGATCATCCCGTCGATGACCGCCGGCGCGTGAGGCCGGCGCATGAGTTCAACGGGGCAGGGCATGGGGCGGTTTCGGCTCATCGACTGGATGGACAATGCACCGGCTCCGGCCCGCGCCTCGGCGGTGCCGGCGCTGGTCAGGAGCTACGTCCACGGCGACCTGACGCCCGACGCGCGGGACGTGATCGAAGCGGCGCTGACGATCATCGCCGACGATCCCTCGCCCGACGTCCGCCGCGCGCTCGCCGAGGCGCTGTCGATCCACGAGACGGCGCCGCGCCACCTGATCGTGGCGCTGTCGCAGGATCTGCCGGCCGTGGCCGAGCCGATCTTCCGCCGTTCGCCCTGCCTGATCGACAGCGAACTCACCGCGGCCGTGGCGCTCGGCACGCCGTCGATCGCCAAGGCCGTCGCCAGCCGTCCCTGGATTTCCTTCGAGGTGGCCGACGCCATCGCCGCCGAGGGCGACCGCGACGCCGTGCTCACCATGCTCGCCAACCCAGGCGCCGATCTCGACGGCGAAGCCTTCGCCGGCATCGCCGACCGTCTGGGTACCGATGGCGACATCCGCGAGGCGCTGTTCGCCCGCAACGACTTGCCGCTCGCCGTGCGGCAATCGCTGATTTCGGCGCTCGGAGAGAAGCTCGGCCGCTTCCTGGTCGGGCGCGCCTGGATCGCGCCCAAGCGGGCGGGCGTCGTGCTGCGCGAGGCCTGCGACAAGGCGACGGTGTTCCTCGCCGGGTCCGCCGACGAGGCCGAGTTGTCCGCGCTGGTGGAACACCTCCGGTCGTCGGGGAAACTGACGACCGCGCTGCTCATCCGCTCGATGTGCGAGGGGCACATCCGTTTTCTCGAAGCGGCGCTTGCCCGGCTGTCGGGCCTGCCGGCGCCCCGCGTCTATGCCCTGCTGATGGATGGCCGGGTCGGTGCGCTGCGGGCGCTGTTCACCCGGGCCGGCTTGCCGGAGCGCAGCCACGCCGCCTTTCTCGCGGCGCTCGAGGTCTGGCGCGAGCTGGACTACGACGGCCGCGAGGGCGACAAGCCGCGCTTCGGCCGCCGTATGATCGAGCGCATCCTCACCCGCTATCAGGAATTCGCGCCGGGCGAGGTGGACGACATGCTCGCCATGCTGAGGCGGCTTGCCGCAGAAAGTGCCCGCACGGCCGCACGCGAGATCCTGGCGGCCCGGCGCGAGGGCCGGCGAGCCGCCTGACCCGACCTCGTCACATCATCCGAGAGCGATCGGCTCCCTGGCGATGACGCCGGGGCCGACGTCCCGTCCGCGGGCCGGAGCCGTACATTTGACTATGGCAAAAGCTCTAGGGAATGGCGACATATGCCTGAAGCATCATCCTTCAGGCGAAAGCCGATCCCGGAACGATGATGCCATTTGAATCATCACCGAGAGCATCGGCCCGAGTCCATCGGGCCGGCTGTGCTCTGGCGGACCGGTGGCGGCCGATGCCTCCGGCCCGGTAACGTCGTTTGGAAGGAAAGGCGCTGGCAATGCGGGGTAGGTCGCGGTCCGTCGTGGGGCAGAGTGAAGCCGACAAGCTGATGGATGATGTCCTGGCCTTGCGGGTCGCCGTCCTCGATGAGGCGTCGGACCTCATCGAGCGCTTCGGCGGTAACGCCGCCTCTCCGGCGATCGTCAACCTCGCGCATTACCTTTGTCTGCGGCACCACGATCTGCGCGCCATGCAGCGCCAACTGATGCGACACGGCCTGTCGTCGCTGGGCCGGCTGGAAAGCCGCACCCTGCCGACCATCGATGCCGTGCTTGCCGCGCTCGGCTCGCTCACCGGTCGCCCGCCGCCCGCCCCCATGCCCGACGAGGCGGAGTTCTTCGCGGGCGAGACGCGCCTCGTGCAGGCCACCGACATCCTGTTCGGGCCGGAGGCGCCGCATCGCCGGGGCCGGATCATGGTGACGCTGCCCACCGAGGCCGCCGGGGACCGGGCGCTTGTCGACGATCTCGTCCGCTACGGCATGGACGTGGCGCGGATCAACTGCGCCCACGACGATCCCGCCACGTGGCGGGCCATGGCGGCCAACGCCCGGGCGGCCGGCGAAAGACTGGGACGGCGGATTTCCGTTCTGATGGATATCGCCGGTCCCAAGATCCGTACCGGAGCGGTGGTCGTGGCCGACGGCCGGCCGCGCCTGCGGATCGGCGACGCCTTCCGGCTCTGTGCCGAAGGGGAGCCGCGCCTCGATGCCGATGCATCCTATGCGGCCGGCGTGTCGCTGGCCGAGATGGTCAATCGCCTGACGGTCGGCGACCGCGTGCTCTACAACGACAGCAAGCTCGAAGGCGTCGTCGAGAGCTGCGGCGGTGGCGAGGCGCTGATCCGGGTGCGGCGGGTCAAGGCCGGCGGTTTGCGCCTCAAGCCCGACAAGGGCCTCAACCTGCCGGACACGGCGCTCGGTCTGTCGCCGCTGACCGGCAAGGACCAGCGCGACCTGGAGACGGCGATCGAGTGCGCCGACATGATCGGCTACTCCTTCGTCAGCCACCCCGACGACATCGATCTTCTGGAGGGATTGCTGCCGAAGGTCGTGGCCGAGCGGCGCACGCTCGGTCTGGTGGCCAAGATCGAGCGGCCCGAGGCGGTGCGCAACCTGCCCGACCTGATCGCCAGGGCCAGCGGTCGGCGGCCGCTGGGCGTGATGATCGCGCGCGGCGATCTGGCCGCCGAGATCGGGTTCGAGCGTCTGGCCGAGATGCAGGAGCAGATCCTGTGGGTGTGCGAGGCCGCCGCCGTGCCGGTGATCTGGGCCACGCAGGTGCTGGAAAGCCTGGTTCGCGACGGAACGCCGTCACGGGCCGAAATGACCGACGCGGCGATGGCCGCCCGTGCCGAATGCGTCATGCTGAACAAGGGGCCGGCCATCTGCCTGGGCGTTCAGGTGCTCGACGGCCTGCTGTCGCGGATGGACGAGCACATGTTCAAGAAGACGCCGACGCTGCGGGCGCTGAAGTCCTGGTGATCGCGGCCACGGCACGGCTTGGCGCGGATGCTCACAAATCGCGGATGATGACGCCGTCGTCTTCCTCGTCGACATGGCCGTGGCGGGCGATGTAGGCCTCGGTCACGTCGAGCAGCGTCTGCGTCAGCGCCGAGCCGACGCGGTTCTGCTCGTCCTTGGCGCGCTCGCGGACGATGGCGCGGATGGCGTCGACGTGCTGATTGACGAGATCGACCGGCGTCAGGGCGCGCTCGGTGACCCGTTCGAGCAGCGAGCACAGGCTGCCGGCGACGCGGGTGGCCAGGGGAAAGCCGAGCGTGGTCGACTGGCCCTTGATGTCGTGGACGGCGCGATGGAAGGCGCGCTTCTCCTCGCCCTCGCGATAGTCGGCGGCGGCCCAGGCGTCGCGCGTGGCGAACATCGTCTTGACCTCGTCGAGCATCCAGTCGTCGAAATGCGTCGACAGGATCTGCAATGCCGCCTCGGCGCGCTTCACCGGATCATCGGCCGGCGAGCGACGACGGATCTCCCGCACCTTCTTGCGCAGGTCGTTCTTGGCCTCGATGTATTCGGGGGCGTCGGAAGGCTTGGACATCGGCGTTGATTCCGTCGATTGCACGGCGAGGAGCCGCGAGGGGCGATTGTCGTCTTCCTCGCTTAAGGAAACGTAACGGATCTCAGGTCCGGAATTGTTCCGTCAGAACGCGCTCTTCCCAGCCGTGGTTGCGGTCGAACAGGATGAGGCTGCGCTGGCGCACGTCGGCCTTGACGGCGACGCGCAGCACGTCGCGCACTTCCTGATGATCGGCGGCGACCGAGACCGGCCGCTTCTGGTGCTCCAGCACGTCGATGACGATCGAGCAGCGATCGGGGATGACGGCGCCGCGCCAGCCGCGCGGACGGAAGGCGCTGATCGGCGTCACCGCCAGGAGCGGCACGTGGATCGGCAGGATGGGGCCGTGGGCGGACAGATTGTAGGCGGTCGAGCCGGCCGGCGTCGCCACCAGCACGCCGTCGCAGCTCATCTCCTCGAGACGCACCGTGTCGTCGATGGAGATCCTGAGCTTGGCCGCCTGATACGTCTGCCGCATCATCGACACTTCGTTGAAGGCGTGGGCGAGGTGGGTGTCGCCCAGCACCGTCTTCGCCTCCATGGCGAGCGGATGCAGGGCGGTGACCACCGAATCGGCGAGACGCTCCCTGAGGCCCTCGACGCGGAACTCGTTCATCAGGAAGCCGACCGAGCCGCAGTTGAGCCCGTAGATCGGTTTGTCGGAGTTGATGAAGCGGTGCAGCGTCTGCAGCATCAGCCCGTCGCCGCCCAGCGCCACGATGGCGTCGGCGTCCTCGGCCTCCACGTTGCCGTATTCGGCGACAAGGCGCGTCCTGGCTTCCTGGGCCTCTGGCGTGTCGCTGGCAACGAAGGAAAGGTGCTCGAAGGAAGGGCGTCCGTTATGCGGCATCAGGTCCGTCGCGTCAGTCGTCCAGCGGTTCGACCGCTTCGGCCGGCCGCCGTCGTCCCCTGCCAAACGCGACATACGGACGATGCGCCCGCCGCAATTGGGGGTCCACTTTCGTAGGATATGCTCTAGCATGGCGCCGTTGAAAAGGAAACGTGCCGCGCCGGCCGCGATTCTCGCCGGCATCGGCAACCTCCGGAAGCTGCGGGAGAAGCCATGTCGAAATCCGTCGACGACCTGCGTATCGTCAGCGTCACCTGTCCGGACGAGGCAACGGCGCTTGCCATTGCCCGACTCGTCGTGGACCGGCGCCTTGCCGCCTGCGCCAACATCGTGCCGGGCGTGCGCAGCGTCTATCGCTGGATGGGCGAGATCAGCGAGGACAACGAAGTGCTCCTCACCATGAAGACGCGCGAGGATTTCGTGGAGTCGCTGTTCACCGCCATCGTCGCCAACCACCCCTTCCAGCAGCCGGCCATCGAGGTGGTGGCGCTGGCCGGCGCCGGTCGTGGCGTCGCCGCCTGGATCCGGGCGGAGACCGGCGGCGAGAGCAGCACGGCGCTGCCGAAGGGGTTCAAGTCGGTCGAGTAGAGCGGGGAACGCGGGGCTGCTCGGGGTGTCGCCAAGCGTGCTCGGTCCTAAAATCACTCTTTTTGTTGAGACGCAGTTCCGGGCGCAAAACCGGTATCCACTTTTGCAGGAACTGCTCTGGACAAGACCACGCGGTTTGAGGACCATGCGGGGGAAGGCGCGTGATGCCGGTCCTTACTCCGCGAGGGCGACATAGATCAGAGCCGACTGCTACCGTTCATCCGGGATAATTTCCCGCTGGGTCCGGTGCCGACCCTGCCGGAGATTTGTCTGCATACGGCGGGTCCGAGGAGCGGATTGTGGCGGCTCGCCGAGCGGGACGAGGCTTTCGGTCCGCCATACTGGGCGCACGTCTGGGGCGGCGGCCTCGCGCTGGCAAGGCATCTCCTCAACACCCCCGACATCGTCGCCGGTCGCCGCGTGCTCGACGTTGGCGCCGGATCCGGCGTCGTCGGCATCGCGGCGGCCAAGGCGGGGGCGACAAGCGTCGTTGCGGCCGACGTCGATCCCTATGCCATGGCGGCGATAGAGCTCAACGCCGAGGCGAACGGCGTCGCCATCCGCCCGCTGCTCGGGGATCCGACGTCGGGCCCGGTCCCGGACGTCGATGTCGTGCTGGTCGGCGATCTCTATTACGAGCCCGAACTCGCGGCGCGGGTGACCGCCTTTCTCGACGGCTGCCTTGCCTCGAATGCCCGCATCCTGATCGGCGATCCCTGGCGCGACTTCCTGCCTCATTCCCGGCTGCGGCTTCTGGCCGAGTATCCGGGCCCCGAGTTCTCGGCGATCAGCCGGCGCGAGCGGCCGACGAACGCCGTGTTCTCGTTCGGGCCGCCCGGCCGCCCGCTTCAGTAGGGCTCCGAGGCGTAATACCCCCGGAGCCCTCGTGGCGCTTACTCCGGGATCATGCCGGCCGTCAGGTTGACGTAGGCGGCCGTCATCGACCGGGCCTTGTCGGACACCAGGAACGCAGCTGTCTCCGCGACATCGTCGAGCGTCGGCAGCCGCCCAAGGAAGGTGGTCTGCGCGCCGCCGGCCAGCCACTGGTCGACGGAAAGCCCCATGGCCGCCGCCTTCGGCTGGAAGAGTTCCCGCGTGTAGGATCCGGCGGCCGGCGCGTCCGAGATGGCGTGCGGGCCAAGGCAGACGACGCGAATGTTGCGCGGTCCGAGTTCGGCCGCCAGCACGCGCGAGAAGGCCTCGACGCCGGCGCAGGTGACGCTGTAACCGAGATGGCCCGGAGGCGCCGAGCGTCCCGCCGGCGTGGACAGAGTGAGGATGACGCCCTGCCGCGACTTGCCCATGTGCGGCACGACGGCCTTGGTGCTGTTGAAAAGCGAGCGCAGGAAGCTGTCGACCGGGCTCATGAACGTGTCGAGGTCGAGATCGTCGATGAAGCTGCCCTGGTCGTGCATGAAGCTGGTCGCGTTGATGGCGACGTCGATCTCGCCGATGCGCTCGACGAGCGCCTCCACGGCGCGCCGGGTGGCTCCCTCGTCGAGGCAGTCAACCGAGAACACCTCCGCTGTTCCCCCGGCCGCTCGCACGGCCTCGGCGGTGACGGCCAGCCTGTGCGCGCCGCGCGCACCGAGATAGACCTTGGCGCCCTCCGCCGCGAAGGCCTTGGCCATGGCCGTTCCGATGGCACCGCTGCCACCCATGATCACGATGCGTTTGCCGTTCAGTATCATGTCGGTTCCCCTGGTCGGGACGTGCGGCGACCCGATGCGCGCGTTGAGGCATCGGCCGTCCGAGGACGTCCCCATGTTGACTGGATGATCAGCCGATTTCCGGTGAGGCTCGCTCGCCCGACAGGCGAGGTCTCCGGAAAGCGCGGGAAAGGCGTGGCCGTTTGGGCCGCCTTTGTTGATCGCGAGGTCGATAGCTGCTATCTGTCAACCAATCGGTTGACATGTAACCTCTAGCCCGCTTCAGAAAGGACGTCAACCATTTGGTTGATGGATTTCCATGATCTCGACGGAAGAGCGCCTCGACGCGGTATTTCATGCCTTGTCCAACCGCACGCGGCGGCAGCTGATCGCCGATCTCGCCCGGCGTCCGGCCAGGGTCAACGAGCTGGCGCGCCCCTACGACATGTCGGTCAACGCCATCTCCAAGCATCTGTTCGTGCTGGAGAAGGCCGGGCTGTTGGAACGGCGCCAGGATGGCGGCACGCAGAGCTGCGCGCTGACGCCGTTCGCCCTGTCCGAAGCCAGCCAGTGGATCGAGCACTATCGGCATTACTGGACGAGCCAGCTGGACGGATTGGCCGGCTTCGTCGAAGGACAGGCGGAGGAGGAATGAAGGCAACGGAACTCTTCACGTCGCGCGTCGTCAAGGCCGGGCGGAACCGCGTGTTCGCCGCCTGGACCCTGCCCGATCTGGTGAAGCAGTGGTGGGGCCCGCCGCCCTATACCTGCCCGCATGCCGAGATCGACCTTCGGGTCGGCGGCGCCTATCGGCTGGCCAATCTGGGGCCCGACGGCGAGACGATCTGGATCAGCGGCGTCTTCACCCGCGTCGAGGCGCCCACCGCGCTCAGCTACACCTGGAAGCTCAGCACGCACGCGACCGAGCCGTCGCTCGTCCACGTGTCCTTCGTCGATCATCCCGAGGGCACCGAGGTGCGCATTCATCACGAGCGCTTCGCCGATGTCGCCGTGCGCGACGAGCACGCGCTGGGCTGGCAGGGCTGCATCGGTCGCCTCTGCGAGCTGATGCTCGGCTGAGCGATGCACCGGCGGCCTCGCCAAGGATGGCGGGCATCAGTCGCCCATCCGGGCAACAAAAAACCCCGGCGAGGCCGGGGCGAAGCCGAGCGCGGCGCGAAAAGGGGAAACGCGCCGACGCTCTTCTGTTTCGATCCTGTCAGACCGCTTCCTGGATCTCGTCGGGCTCGCGCAGCACGTAGCCGCGACCCCAGACGGTCTCGATGTAGTTGCGGCCATCGGTGGCATTCGCCAGCTTCTTGCGCAGCTTGCAGATGAACACGTCGATGATCTTCAGTTCCGGCTCGTCCATGCCGCCGTAGAGATGGTTGAGGAACATCTCCTTGGTGAGGGTCGTTCCCTTGCGCAGGGAAAGCAGCTCCAGCATCTGGTATTCCTTGCCGGTCAGATGCACGCGGTTGCCGTTGACCTCGACGGTCTTGGTGTCGAGGTTGACCACCAAGTCGCCCGTGACGATGACCGACTGGGCATGACCCTTGGACCGGCGAACGATCGCATGGATGCGGGCGATCAGCTCGTCCTTGTGGAACGGCTTGGTCATGTAGTCGTCGGCGCCGAAGCCGAGGCCACGCACCTTGTCCTCGATGTTGCCCAGGCCGGACAGAATGAGGATCGGCGTCTTGACCTTCGACACGCGCAGCGTCCTGAGCACCTCGTAACCGGACATGTCCGGTAGGTTGAGGTCCAGCAGGATGATATCGTAGTCATAGAGCTTGCCGAGGTCGATACCTTCCTCGCCAAGATCCGTCGTGTAGACGTTGAAGCTCTCGGACTTCAGCATCAATTCGATGCTTTGTGCGGTCGCGCTGTCGTCCTCGATCAGCAAAACTCGCATTCCGTTATCCCCTTTTTCTAGGGCCTCGGGCCCGACCTTCTGTCGGAAGCGTGTCCGGTCTTCCGCCGGACATGGGCTATCGGGGCCAAGGCTAGTACCGAATGGTTAACAAACAATGATTCTCGGCCGCAAGCGTTTTGACGCCAATCCGCCAAAAGTCCGGGCAGGCCCTTAAGAATCAACGATAAATTGGCTTCGGTTGTCCTCATCCGACAAATTAAGAAATTTGCCTAAGCGATTCTGCCGACTCCACGAAGATTCCTTGTCCACACCCCGGTCGCACCGCGCCGGTCCTCATCGCACTCTTAAGCAAAGTATTAACGCCGGACGTTAACGAAGCGTTACACTCCCCCTGTCGAGCCGAATCAATTCGGAAACCTTTTGCCCGGAACACGCCGATGACGCTGGACCGTCTCGCCGCCGAAATCGCCGCCCTCCGTCCGCTCGAGATCTACGGGCGGGTTGCCAGCGTGCAGGGCATGCTGGTCGAGGTGGCCGGCCCCGTGCAGGAGATGAGCGTCGGCGCCCGTCTGTCGGTCAGCGGCTTCGGCGGCGCCCAGGTGCCGGTCGAGGTGGTCGGCTTCAACAACGGCAAGGCGCTGTGCCTGCCGTTCGCCTCGATGGAGGGCGTGCGGCTCGGTGCCAAGGCGACGATAGCCACCTCGTCGGCGTCGGTCCGGCCGTCGGAAGGCTGGCTCGGCCGGGTGATCAACGCCTTCGGCGAGCCGATCGACGGCAAGGGGCCGTTGCCGCTGGGGCCGAGCGAGATGCTGCTCCGGGCCTCGCCCCCCCAGGCGGCCGAGCGGGCGAGGGTGGGCGAGCCGATCGATCTCGGCGTCCGCGTGCTCAATACGTTCGCCACCTGCTGCCGCGGCCAGCGCATGGGCATCTTCGCCGGCTCGGGCGTCGGCAAGTCGGTGCTGCTGTCCATGCTAGCCCGCTACACCGCCTGCGACGTGTCGGTGATCGGGCTGGTCGGCGAGCGTGGCCGCGAGGTGCAGGAGTTCATCGAAGACGACCTCGGCGAGGACGGCCTCGCCCGGTCGGTGGTGGTGGTCGCCACCTCCGACGAGACGGCGCTGATGCGGCGGCAGGCCGCCTACCTGACGCTGACCGTCGCCGAATACTTCCGCGACCAGGGGCAGGACGTGCTCTGCCTGATGGACTCGGTGACGCGCTTTGCCATGGCCCAGCGCGAGATCGGCCTGTCGGCCGGCGAGCCGCCTACGTCCAAAGGATATACTCCGACGGTGTTCGCCGAGCTGCCTCGCCTCCTGGAACGCGCCGGTCCCGGCCCGGTGGGCGGCGGCACCATCACGGGCCTCTTCACCGTGCTGGTCGACGGCGACAATCACAATGAGCCGGTGGCCGATGCCGTGCGCGGCATTCTCGACGGCCATATCGTCATGGAGCGCGCGATCGCCGAGCGCGGCCGCTATCCGGCGGTCAACGTCCTCAAAACGGTGTCGCGTACCATGCCCGGCTGCGTCGAGCCGGAGATTCGGCCGATGATCCGCGACGCCAAGCGGCTGATGGCCACCTTCGCCGACATGGAGGAACTGATCCGGCTCGGCGCCTATCGGCGCGGCAGCAACCCGGATGTGGACCAGTCGATCGACGTTTCCGCCCCGCTCGAAGCCTTCCTGACGCAGGGAAAGGGCGAATGCACCCGCCGTTACGATGGCTATCGCGATCTTGCTCACCTTTTGGAAAGCACTGTCGGTTTACGATACGAGCATTCCGGGGAGTAATTTGAAATGAAATCTCGCAACAGTCTTATCCGACTCAAGCGGTTTCAGGTCGACGAGAAGCGTCGGCAGGTGATGCAGATCGAGATGATGATCGCCGAGTTCGAGCGCATGGCCTCCGAGCTCGACGAGCAGATTCTGGCTGAGCAGAAGCGCAGCGGCATCACCGACATCACCCACTTCGCCTATCCGACCTTCGCCAAGGCGGCGATGGGCCGTCGCGACAATCTCATGGGGTCGGCCAACGATCTCAGGGGACAGCTCGAGGCGGCGCAGGCAGCCCTCAGCGAGGCGGTCGAGGAAATGAAGAAGATCGAGCTTCTGGAAGAGCGCGATCAGATGCGCGAAAAGACGGCCCAGGACGCTGCCGAGCAGGACGCGCTCGACGAAGTGGCGGCCCGCCGCTCCTACCACGCCGGCTGAGCCGAACGGCCGGCACCGTTTCCTTCCCTCATCGCTCCGGAAACATTTCGGGCGGGCATGCCGGGCATGTCCGCCGTTTTGTTATGTGGATTTGTGAAATGGGCCCCTGTGACGGGCCTCAGGGGGCCTGCCAGCTCGTTGCGACGCCGGCGCCGGCGGTGCCCGAAATCTCCACCGTCACAGAGAGCTCGCCCCGCCACATCCTGTCGGGCAGGCTACGGGCGGCGACCACGGTGGTCAGCGCCACCAGCGCGGCGGCGATCCAGCTCAGGAGTTTGGTCTTGCGGGCCATGGCGTGCTGCCGTTCTCGTTTGGCGCGGCCCCTTCCGCGCCATGATGTCACCTTATTGCCGCCGGCTTGAACGAGCCCCGAACCCGCCGTTCATCTGCCGTTCATCGCAGTAAACGATTGGTAAACGCGGTGTTCCTGTCGGAAACGCAAAAAGGAAACGCAAACCAGAAACGTCAACGCCGCCATGAAAGTTCCACGGCGGCGTCAAAAATGTGGCGAAGTCGCGATGAGGTCAGGTGTTGAACTTGAACAGCATGACGTCGCCATCGACGACGACATATTCCTTGCCTTCGTCGCGGGCCTTGCCGAGTTCCTTGGCCTTCACCTCGCCATAGGCGATGTAGTCCTCGTAGGCGATGGTCTGGGCGCGAATGAAGCCGCGCTCGAAGTCGGTGTGGATGACGCCGGCCGCCTGCGGCGCCTTGGTGCCCTTCACGATCGTCCAGGCACGGGTCTCTTTCGGGCCGACGGTGAAATAGGTGATCAGGCCGAGCAGTTCGTAGCCGGCGCGGATCAGCCGGTCGAGGCCGGGCTCTTCGAGGCCGAGCGTCTCCAGGAACTCCTTCTGCTCGGCGTCGTCGAGCTGGGCCACTTCCGCTTCGATGGCGGCGGAAATCACCACCGCCTTGGCGCCCAGCCTCTCGGCCATCTCGAAGACGCGGGCCGATTGGCTGTTGCCGGTGGCCGCCGCAGCTTCCTCGACGTTGCAGACGTAGAGCACCGGCTTGGAAGTCAGGAGGTTGAGCGCGTTGAAGGCGGCTTCCGAGCCCTTGGGGACCGAGGCGGTACGGGCCGGCCGGCCGTCGCGCAGCGCTTCCAGGGCCAGATCCATCAGCTCGACCTGTTCCTTGATGTCCTTGTCGCCGCCCTGGGCACGCTTCCTGAGCGGCACCACGCGACGCTCGAGGCTGTCGAGGTCGGACAGCATGAGCTCGGTTTCCACCGTCTCGGCGTCGCTCACCGGATCGATGCGACCCTCGACGTGGGTGATGTCGTTGTCCTCGAAGCAACGCAGCACGTGGACGATGGCATCGACCTCGCGGATGTTGCCGAGGAACTGGTTGCCGAGGCCCTCGCCCTTGGAGGCGCCGCGCACCAGGCCGGCGATGTCGACGAAGGTGATGCGCGTCGGCACGATCTGCGCCGACTTGCCCTTCTCGGCCAGCACCGTGAGGCGCGGGTCGGGCACCGCCACCTCGCCGGTGTTCGGCTCGATGGTGCAGAAGGGGTAGTTGGCCGCCTGGGCGGCCGCGGTCTTGGTGAGCGCGTTGAAGAGCGTGGACTTGCCGACGTTGGGCAGGCCGACGATGCCGCACTTGAAACCCATGGTGATCAGGCTTTCGTCTGGAGCGTTGTTGGCCGTGGTGTTAGGGAAGCGCCCCGCCGGCCGTCAAGCAAATTGTCGGGAATGGATCGAGACGGGCCTCACCGCCGGGTCTTCTGAGACAGCAGACCCTTGAGGATGGCCGCCATGGCGTTCTTCTCCGGCGGTTTTTCGGGGGCGGGTTCGCTGCCCGGCGCCGGCTTGTCGGCGGCCTCGGGTTTCGGCTTGCGCTCCGGCTTCGGCCCGGTGATGGCGTGGACGCGGTTGGCGAAGGTGGAGTCGGCGCCCTTCACCAGCTCGCCGGCGTTGTCGGCGATGGCGTCGAGCAGGCGCACCAGCCAGTCGCGGTCGGCCTTGGCGAAGTCCGACAGCACGTGGGCGTGGACGAGGGCCTTGTCGCCGGGATGGCCGATGCCGAGCCGCATGCGCCGGTAGCCGTCGGTGATCTGGGACGTGATGGACCGGAGGCCGTTGTGGCCGCCGTGGCCGCCGCCGACCTTCATCCGGAGCTTTCCGGGCGGCAGGTCGAGCTCGTCGTGGATGACGACCACGTCGGATGGGGCGAGTTTGAGGAAACGCACGGCGTCGCCCACCGAGCGGCCGCTCTCGTTCATGTAGGTCTGGGGCTTCATCAGGAGCACGCGCTCGCCGTCGATGGTGCCTTCCGACACCTCGGCCTGGAAGTTCTTCCGCCAGGCGGGAAAGCGGTGGCGCGTGTGGATGACGTCGGCTGCCATGAAGCCGATGTTGTGGCGGTTCGACGCGTATTTGGCGCCGGGATTGCCAAGACCGACCAGAATGAGCACGCGGCTCTCCTCAAAAGATCAGGGGTTCCGATCTTCCGACCGGAACCCCGAACATGAGTCGCAAGACCGGATGATCAGGCCTTGGGCGCCTCGGCGGGAGCGGCGGCAGCCGCAGCTTCGGCAGCCTCTTCCGAGGTGGCGGCGGCAGAGCCGACGATCGTGGCGACGGCGAAGTCTTCATGACCGACCAGCGTCGCGCCTTCCGGCAGCTTCACGGCGGAGATGTGCAGGGCGTCGCCGATGTTGAGCGCGCTGACGTCGGCCGTCAGGTGCTCGGGAATGGCGTTGGCCGAAACCAGCAGTTCCACCTCGTGGGCGGCGATGGTCAGGACGCCGCCGCGCTTGATGCCGGCCGACTGTTCCTGGCCGACGAAGTGCACCGGAACGTTGACGGTCACCTTGGTGTTCTCGGACACGCGGATGAAGTCGACGTGGACGAGGGTGTCGGTCACCGGGTCCAACTGGTAGTCGCGCGGCAGGGCCTTGATTTCCTTGCCATCGACCTTGAGGGTGACGATGTGCGTCAGGAAGCCACCGGCGTGCAGCTTCAGGAAGGTTTCCTTGGTGTCGACCGCGATCGACAGCGGCGGCTGCTTGTCGCCATAAACGACGGCGGGCGTCTTGCCTTCACGGCGCAGGGCGCGGGCGGACCCCTTTCCCACCCGGTCACGCGGCGAGGCGACGAGCTCGTAGGTCTGAGCCATTTTCTCGTGCTTTCATCTTCGGATTACTGGCGGCGGCGGCCACGCGGCCGATGCCGATCCGGCGCTCCCTCCAGGGGGGTCGGCGCGGATGCGGGCGCTATAGCGGAAACGGCCGGGGAAGGCAAGGGAACGCGGGGTTTTCCGAGGCGCCTTGCCATCATCGGGCAGGACGCTTCAACCACTCGCCGCACCCGATCCAACCAACGGCGAGGCTGGATTCCCGTCTCTACCTCTGGTTATATAACTCCCGTTTCAGGTGCTTTCTTTCCAGTGGGACAAATATGAAGACGATCATTGCAGCCGTCGCGCTCCTCGGTTTCTCGACAATTGCCTGCCCCGTTCTCGCCGAGGAAGCGCCTCTCGTGCCCTCGGACAAGTTTCCCGGCTGGGTGACCAGAACGCGCGACACCGGCACCGTCTTCTTCTACTGTGCGGCGCCGAAGATCTGCGGCGAAGGCTCGATCGTCAGCTTCCACTTTCATGACATGCCGGCGCCCAGCAAGGCGGACATCCGCGCGCAGCATAAAGAGCCTCGGTTGCCGATCACCTGTCGCAATGCCGGCAGATACGACACATGCGAGTATCCGAACGCCATCGACAGGAAGGGTCGGCCAACGCATTGGCGGCCAATGCCCGCCGAGCCCGGCTTCACGGCGGATTACTTCCATAGCGGTCATCTATCCGCCCACGTGCCGGCCGGCTCAAAATGGCATTTCCTCATCACGCTCGGCAGTTCGGCCACCAACTACAAGCTCGCCAAGAAGAATTATGCCTTGTTCCAGGCCGAGCTGGGCAAGGCGCTCGGCCAGGTCGTGGCGTCCCGGACGCGCGTCTCGCCGTGAGATGGTTTCGTCCTCGAAGCGACTTGCCTGGTTCGGTGCCGACATGAAGACTTTCGCCTCCATATTCGCATTGTTCGTTTTGTTCGCGCCCGTCTCGCCCGTCTTCGCCGGCCAGAGAAGTGCCCCTGCTTCCGATGTTCCCGGTTGGTCCGTCTCATTCAATGATCAGGCAGTGATCACGTACTACAATTGCGAAATGGCCAAGAAGTGTGGCGAAGGGTCGATTGTCAGTCTCAGCGTGCGCCCTCTGCCCGCCCCAACCAACTCTGAGCTTCGGTCGAAATACAAAAACCAGAACCTGCCGATTAAATGCAGAACGACAAAACGCCATAAATCATGTGGATTTCCCGCAGCTATAGACAAGAATGGAAAGCCGACCCACTATCGACCGATTGAGGCTCCAGGATTTACAGCCGACTATTTCCATATCGGGTACATATCCAGGATTGAGTCTGTTGGATCTCGTTACAATACGCTGATTACGATTGTCAGTTCGGGTGAAACTTATGAAATTGCCAAGAGGAATTATGATTTATTTTATTCCATGATCGTGACGCCGCCGCAGGCTCGCTAGTTCAAGTTCTTTCGATCTGTCTTACCGAGCCCCCAGGCCGGCTGCCTCGGGGTCTCTCCGCTCTGGAAATCCCGATGAAAACGTTTAGGAAGGCCCGGCCGGGCCTTTGCCTGTCCGGCGGGACAGGAGCGGATGGCGATGACGGCGAATGATATGGGCATGCGCACCGAAGTTCTGCGCGAGCTCACGGAGAACATCCTTCCTTTCTGGCAGAGCCGCATGCGCGACCCGAAGGGCGGCTTCTTCGGCGCCGCCGATTGCGACGGCATCGTCGACAAGGAGGCGCCGCGCGCCGCCGTGGTCAATGCCCGCATCCTCTGGACCTTCGCCACGGCGACGCGCGTGCTGGGTGCGAACTACGGCGCCACCGCCGATTGGGCCTTCGACGATCTCCGCAACCGCTTCATGGACGGAGAGCACGGCGGCCTCTACTGGCTGGTCGATGCCGAGGGGCGACAGCTGTCCGACCGCAAGCAGATCTACGCCCAGGCCTTCGCCATCTACGCCTTCTCCGAATATGCCCGGGCCACCGGCAACCGCGAAGCCCTGGGGTTGGCGATCGATCTGTTCCGGCTGATCGAGAAGCACGCCGCCGACCGCGAGCGCGGCGGCTACATCGAGGCGCTTGATCGCGCCTGGGGGCCGCTCGCCGACATGCGGCTCTCGGACAAGGACCTCAACAGTCCGAAGTCGATGAACACGCATCTCCACATCATGGAGGCCTACACCAACCTTCTCAGGATCTGGCGTGATCCGGCGCTGGTGGCGCGGCAGTCCGAGCTGATCGCCGTCACGCTCGACCGCATCGTCGACAGCCGCACCGGGCACTTCAAGCTGTTCTTTGACATGGACTGGCGCTCGCTGAACGACCATGTCTCCTACGGTCACGACATCGAGGGCAGCTGGCTCCTGGTCGAGGCGGCCGAGGTGCTGGGCGACGAGGCGCTTCTCACCCGCGCCAGGCAGGCCGCCGTGCTGATGGCCGAGCGGACGCTGGCCGAGGGGCGCGATCGCGACGGGAGTCTCCATTACGAGGCGCATGGCGACGGCCGGCTGATCGACGGCGACAAGCACTGGTGGCCGCAGGCCGAAGCGCTGGTCGGCTTCCAGAACGCCTGGGAGATGACCGGCAACCTAGCCTTCCACGATGCAGTGCGCGACGTCTGGACCTTCATCCGCGATCACGTGGCCGATCATGTGCACGGCGAGTGGCACGCCAAGCTGACACCCGACGGACGGCCCTACACGGCTGAAGAGGATGCCGACGCCTGCCTCGCCGGTCCGTGGAAGTGCCCCTATCACAACGCCCGCGCCTGCTTCGAGATGCTGGGTCGGCTCAAGGGGTGAGCACGTAGAGAGGCGTGGAAAGCTCGGAGGCTGGATGCCCTATATATGCCGAGCGCTCCATTCTGCCCGAGGTCCTGCGCCTGCGCGCAGGATGACAGAATTATATAATTAAAACAAAAATATATCCGTCATCCTGCGCGAAGGCGCAGGACCTCGGGCCGGAAGAAGCGCAAGATGGATATCGGGCGCCCAAACCGGCCGCCCGAATACTCAGATGAACAGGCTCGATACCGACTGCTCGGCGGCGGTGCGCGAGATGGCCTCGCCGATCAGCGGGGCGATGGAGATCCAGCGCAGCTTGGGGCTGTTCTCGAAGTCCTCGGTCGGCTGGATGGAGTTGGTGAACACCATTTCCTTCAGCTTCGAGGCGGTGATGCGGGCGATGGCGCCGCCCGTCAGCACGCCGTGCGTGGCATAGGCGGTGACCGACTTGGCGCCCTGAGCGAGCAGTGCGTCGGCGGCGTTGCACAGCGTGCCGCCGGAATCGACGATGTCGTCGACGAGGATGCAGTCACGGCCGTTGACGGCGCCGATGATGTTCATCACCTCGGACTCGCCCGGGCGCTCGCGGCGCTTGTCGACGATGGCGAGCGGGGCGTCGATGCGCTTGGCCAACGCGCGGGCGCGCACCACGCCGCCGACGTCCGGCGACACGATCACCACGTTGTCGGTGGCGTAGCGCTCCTTGATGTCGCGCACGAACACCGGCGCGGCGAACAGGTTGTCGGTGGGGATGTCGAAGAAGCCCTGGATCTGGCCGGCGTGCAGGTCGAGGGTGAGAACGCGGTCGACGCCGGCGTTGGTGATCAGGTTGGCGACCAGCTTGGCCGAGATCGGCGTGCGGCCCTGCGAGCGGCGATCCTGGCGGGCGTAGCCGAAGTAGGGCAGCACGGCGGTGATGCGCTTGGCCGAGGAGCGACGGAGCGCGTCGGTGATGATCAACAGCTCCATCAGGTTGTCGTTGGCCGGGTAGCTGGTCGACTGGAGGACGAAGACGTCCTCGCCGCGCACGTTCTCGAGAATCTCGACGAAAATCTCCTGGTCGGCGAAGCGGCGGACGGAGGTCTTGGTGAGCGGCTTCTCCAGATAATCCGAGACCTGTTCGGCCAGCTTCGGGTTGGAGTTTCCAGCGACAAGTTTCATGAACGTCGACCTCGCGAAAAGACCACGCCGCCCTTAACGAGGACGGCGACCGGCTGGCTGGCTCAGATTTGCGCGCCTTTTAGCAGCGCGACGGGGACGCGTAAACACGCGATCTCGCGAATGCTGCCATGCTCCCGGTGTTTTGCGCCGACTTAGGTTCGAGTCAGAGCGTGCCGGCCAGCGGGTTGGTCTCGGCGACGCCTGCCTTGGCGGTCGGAACGCCGGCGGTCGCGGGGCGCGGCAGACGGTTGATCCAGGCGTAGACGTCCTCGACGGTGCGGGCGGCCACGGTGTCGAGCGCCGTTCCGTCAACGCTGTTCCACGGGTCGTTGCCGGCCGCGCCGGCGATCTCGATGCCGGAGAAGCGCAGCACGCGGTTGCCGCTCTGGTCGATGATGTCCCAGACGTAGGTGACGTTGGTGCCGACGTCGCCGCCGACGGCCGACAGATATCCCCAGACGTGATAGGTGGCCGAGGGATCGGTGCGGCGAACGAGGCGCAGGTTGCGCGCCTGGGCGTGCTTGGCGATCGCCCGGGCCAGTTCATCCTGCTTGTTGGTCGGAACGCCCTTGATCTGGTCGAAGGAGAAGGTCGCCATGTCGGCCGGAACGGCGGGCGCGGCCGGCTGCGTCGCCTCGGGCGGCGCCGGCACCGTCGGTCCGGCAACGGCCGCCTTCGGCCGGGCGGGAGCGGTCGACTGGCAGGCGGCGAGGACGGAGGCGAGGGCGATTGCCAGGACAGCGCCCGACAGCCGGAGCGTTCCGGTACGCTTCGTTCCGCTCAAAAAACCCATCCATCAGCCTCCCGGCAAATCACAGCCGTGTGCCGTTAGAGCATTTTTCGGCCCGTCTGGAAACCGTTTTTGCGTTGTCTATCCCTTGGTTGGAGGCCATGGGACATCACGAACCCTCGAGCGCGATGGCGGCGAGGTGGCGGCCATAGTCGGCCTCGCCATTCAGCGTCATGCGGCGATAGGAAAAGAAGCGCGCCTCGTCGCCATAGGTGCAAAGGGCGAGGTTGGTGGCGCGGATGCCGGCCCGCTCCAGGCGGAAGATGATGTAGCCCGGCAGGTCGAACATGGCGTGTCCCGCCCGCGTCGACGGGGCGAACCAGCGGTCGACCTCCTCGCCGGCCTCGCGGAAGCGGGCGACGAACTCCGGGCCGACCTCGTAGGCGGCGGCGGAAATGGTCGGGCCGAGGCTGGCCATGATGTCGCCGCGCCGGCTGCCGAGCCTGACCATGGCGTCGATGGTCGCCTCGAGAACGCCGGTGAAGGCGCCTTTCCAGCCGGCGTGGGCGGCGCCGACGACACGCGCCTCGGCATCGGCGAACAGCACCGGTCCGCAGTCGGCATGGCTGGTGCCGAGCGCGATGCCGGGCACGCGGGTGACGAGGGCGTCGGCTTCCGGATTGTCCTCGACGGCCCAGGGATCGGTCACCACCACGACGTCGGGCGAATGCACCTGGTAGAGCGTGACCAGCTTGTGGCGCGGCACGCCGATGGCATCGGCGATGCGGCCACGGTTCTCGGTGACGTTGGCGCGGGTGTCCTTCGAGCCGTAGCCGGTGTTGAGGCTGGCGTAGAGCCCGCCCGACACGCCGCCCTCGCGGGTGAACCAGCCGTGGCGGATGCCGGGAAGGGCCGAAAGGACGGGCGAACGGACGATCATCTGGGTATTCCGGAAGAGGGCGTTTGGTGCGGCTTATCTTCCTCAAATGGCGATGCAATCGCGACCATTTTCGGGCGGGGTTTGGGAAAGAGAGTGAAGTTTGGTTAACCTCGCTCGAGGCAGCGCGCAGTCTAGATGGCGTGGTCGCCGATCCAGGCGTCGGCCAGCCTCTGGACGTCCAGGGCTATGCCGGCGAGGAGGTCGAGCGCTGCCCGGTCGTCATGCGCGGCGAAGCGCTCCCATATGCCGTCGACCCGCGCCGGCAGATCGGCCGGCGTGACGGGCAGGGTGCCGGCCAGCCGCAGGGCGCCCTTCTCGTTCATCACGTAGACGCCATTGATGGCGGCGATCACCTGCGCCGCGCAGGCGAGCGCCCGGAAGATCGAGCCGGCGATGTAGCTCCTGTCGTTGCGCGGAACGGCCTTGGTGGCGGTGCCGGCGGCAAAGCCGATCTCCCAGGAGAACCGATCGATCAGCGCCCTTCCGAGCGCTGGCGGATAAGGCGCAAGGCTTTGCTTCATGCGCTCGACGGTGGCGTTGCGGTCGGCGAGCGGCAGGCAATGGTGGACCTCGGCCAGCCAGATCGAGGAGACGAAGCAGTGGGGATGGCCCGGCTGGTAGTCGACGGAGATGATGCCCCGCCTGGCGTCATCGATGACGGCGGCGACGCCGTCGGCATCGCGGAACAAGAGGTCCACCGCCTGTCCGCCGATCTTCAGCCAGCCGCCGCCGACGATCCACCGTCCCCATTCGCCGATTTCGGTGATGGTGGCGTCCTCGGGAGCATCGAGGAAGGGGGCGACGGCGGCACGCAGGTCGCGCACGTCGAACGGCCTATCGGCGCGGAAATAGAGGCCGAAATCGTAGTCCGACTCGGGCGTCGCATCGCCACGGGCGCGCGAGCCGCCCAGCACCACGGCGTCGACGCCGGGCACCGCGGAGAGCGCCGGCACGAGGCGTTCGATCAAGGGGTCGGTCATGGGTCGGCTCCTTGGGATAGAAGGTGATGTCCAGCCGTGCCGCCCGTCAGAATCCCGGCAGGGCCAGTGGCGGGTTCGTTATCGCCATCGCCTTGAACAGCGTGCCCATTTCGTCCGGGCCGGCCAGACGCTCCACGGCGGCGACGATGTTGGCCTGGTCCTCGGCGCTGCGGCCGGCGCCGAGCGCGCCCGCCCGTTCGGCGAGGCCCATGGCAAGAAGGAAGTCGCCCTGCGTCACCGGCCCCAGCACGGCGGCGCCCTCGGCGGCGGCCGCGCCGGCAAGGCGGTCGAAATCGACATGGGCGGTGAGGTCGCATTCGCCGGGCTCGCGCAGCGGATCGGCGTAGTGGTGGGCGCGCACCGCCTGCAGCGTCTCGCCGAAGCCGCTTTTCACGTGGCCATAGTCGAAGATCAGCGCCGCGCCGCCGTGCTGGACGAGGCGGTGGGCGAGCATGCCGACGATCGCCTCGGCCGGGCGGTTGATCTCGGCCACCGCGCCGAGCGGCGCCTCGGCGGCGCCGTCCGGCAGGAGTGCGGGATCGGGGGCGGCGGCGCCGATGCCGAAGGCCAGGTTGCCGTGGTCGTCGAGGCCGACGACGCGCTCGCGCCAGCCGCGTTCGCTCTGGACGAACTGGCGGATCGGCAGGGCGTCGAAGAACTCGTTGGCGACGACGAGGAGCGGCCCGTCCGGAAGATCGTCGACGCGGTCGTGCCAGATGGGGCTGGCGAGGCCCGTGAGGCCGGCGGCCTGCCGGCGGCGCAGCTCGGGGCTGATCTCGACGAGATGTACCTCGGCGGCGCGGATGAAGCCGGGGTCGACGCGGCCGGCTCGCAGCAGGTCGGCCATCAGCGTGCCGCGTCCGGGGCCGAGCTCGACCAGCGACAGGCGCGGCGGCCGGCCGAGCGCCTCGTAGGCGGCGACGCACCAGATGCCGATCAACTCGCCGAACATCTGGCTGATTTCCGGCGCGGTGATGAAATCGCCCTCGAGGCCGATGGCGGTGCGGGTGGTGTAGTAGCCATGGTCCGGATCGGACAGGACGAGGCTCATGTAGTCGGCGACCGAGATGGGACCGACGGCGCCGATCAGCCGGATGATCTTGTCTTCGAGCGCCGTCATGACGACGGCTCCGGCCGCCGCGTCCGGCCGCCGAGCGCCAGGGCGATCAGCGCGGCGGCGGCGATGGCGGTGACGATCGACAGCACCATGCCCATGGTCAGGAAGCCGCCGGCGAGGAAGCCGACCTGCGGGTCGGGCTCGCGCACCGTTTCGACCAGGATGCGGGCGGCGGCGTAGATCAGGCCGAAGATGCCGACGGTGAGGCCGGGCTTCTTGAGAATGCCGGCCTTCCAGATGAGGGGCGTCAGCACGGCGAAGATCAGGAGGCCTTCGAGGCCGGCCTCGTAGAGCTGGCTCGGGTGGCGCGGCATGCCGTCGGAGTTGGGGAAGATGAAGGCCCAGGGCACGTCGGTGACGCGGCCGTAGAGCTCGCCGTTGACGAAGTTGGCGAGGCGGCCGAGGAACAGGCCGACCGGCACGGCGGCGGCCGACAGGTCGAACACCGTCAGGACGTTGAGGCCGCGGCGACGGGCGAACAGATACTGGGCGATGGCGGTGCCGATGAAGCCGCCGTGCACCGACATGCCGCCGTGCCAGATCTGCAGGATCTCGATCGGGTTCTGGCTGTAGGCCTCGAAGTTGTAGAACAGGATGTAGCCGATGCGGCCGCCCAGCACGACGCCGAGCGTCATCCAGACCAGGAGATCGTCGATGTCGGTGGCCTTGGGCCGCTTCAGGCCGTCCCAGAGCCGCTCGGTGTCGACCATGCGGATGATGTACCACCAGCCGAAGATCAGCCCGATGACATAGGCGAGCCCGTACCAGCGGATGGAGATCGGACCGAACTCCAGAAGAACGGGGCTGATCGGCGGGAAGGGCAAGGCGAAAAGCGGCATCGTGGTCCTTCTGTCGAATGTCGGCGCGGAACCCCCGAGGGTGGTATTTCCCGCGAGCGAGGATTGATGGGCGTTTCCGGCCTCGTCAAGCTTATTCGCGTTGCGGTCGAATCTCTGACGGCCAGCGCGCGCGTTCGAACCCCGAGCGAACGCGCGGGCTCCGCTTCCTAGAGGTTGGACGATTGTGGTCTTGTTTGGGCTTCGGAGGGCGGTTTATAACCGACGCAGTGGTTATCGACCTTCGTACAAGCGGCGTGAGCGGGAGATATCCCACGCCATGACAGGACACGGGGATGCCTCGGCCAAAACTTCACTCGGACGTGGAAATCCTCCAGAAGGCCAAGGTCGTTCTGCTGCGCGAGGGGCCGGTCGACTTCACCCTGTCCGACGTCGCCAAGGCCGTCGGCATGTCGCGGGCGGCGCTGATCCAGAGATTTCAGGACAAGGCGACCATCCATCGCCGGATCATGGAGGAGATGACCGAGGAGGTGAGGGCGTTCTTTGCCGCCTCGCACGCCGAAAGGGACCTCCAGTCGCTTTGGACATTCCTGAAGGACATGATCGAGGGCATGGACGCCGAGGTCGGCAGCGAAGCCTACCTGCTGCTGTTCTGGGGCGACATCATCGATCCCCACCTTCGCGCGCTTGCCCTTGAGCGCAACGAGCTGGTTCGCGAGGCCATCGAGCATCGGTTGCCGCTTCGGCCGCATGATCCCAGGCGCACCTCGGGGATGATCCAGTCGGTCCTGCAGGGCGGCTACATGCGCTGGATGGTGAGCAGAGAGGGAGATCTCTCGGCTTTCATGCGCGCCGAGGTGCGAGGCATCCTGGCCGTTCTCTATCCCGACGAACGCTTCCAACCGTAGATTTCCGCTTGGCTCGCAGCGGTCGGCTACCGAGCGATTTCGCGCTTTCGGGTCTTGTCTTGTATATAACCGACGTGATGGTTATATAAAACCCCCGAGCATCCGGGGGCGTCAGGCATGGCCGCCCCAGAGGCAACCCGAAAGGAGGGTGGAATGGATGAGGCAACGCCGGCCCTTGGCCTGACGGCGAGCGAGTTTGCCGCGATCGTCGGCACGGAGCCCTCGGCCGTGGCGTACAGGGACATTTTCACCTGCCATGAGGACCTGCCGCGAGAGCTGCGGCGCTGGGCCGAGGGCCGGAACCTTCGGCTTCGCACCCTCGGCAGGATCAAGACGGAACGGGGAAAGCGATCGCAGAAGGTGCTGTTCGGTCTTGCCGACGGGTACGCCGTCGAGAGCGTGCTCATTCGGCGGCACGACGGGTTCACCGCCTGCATCTCCTCCCAGGTCGGATGCGCCTTTTCCTGCCGGTTCTGTGCCTCGGGCCAGGCCGGGCTCAAGAGGAACCTCGACAGGCACGAGATCGTCGAGCAGGTCGTCCGCCTCGGCCCCAAGGTCAACCGGATCGTGTTCATGGGCATCGGCGAGCCCCTGAACAACTATGAAAACGTCCTGGCCGCCATCCGCATCCTGCGCGATCGCGACGGAATGGACTTTCCGACGACGGGCATCACGATTTCGACCATCGGCATACCGAAGGCGCTCGCCCGGCTGCGCGAGGAGCATCTCGGCATAAACCTGACGGTTTCGCTCCATGCGACCACGCAGGAGGTGCGCGACAGGCTCATCCCCGGCAGTCGCAAGCACGATCTTCGCGAAGTCGTGCAGCGGGCGATCTCCTGGGCGGAGCGGCACAATCGCATCGTGACCTTCGTCTATCTCCTGTTGCCGGGGGTGAACGACGACCGTGGCGATGCGGAGCGCCTTGTCCGGATGGTCGTCGGCAAGCCCGTCCGGGTCAACCTGATGCGCTGGAACCCGGTCGAAAGCGTCGACCTCGGCCGACCGGCCGACCATCGGCTCCATCAGTTCCGGCAGTGGCTGGATCGAGCCGGCGTGCCGGTCGTGGTGCGGGACACGCAAGGGGCGGACATCGATGCCGCCTGCGGTCAATTGTGGCTGCGCGATCTTCGCGGCCTGAAGGCGGCGCACCGTGCAACTCCCCGGCTTGGCGCGGCGGCGTAGGCGCCGGGCCGGTCGCTCGCTCGCCTTCCCCCGTGGCCTCTTTCCATCTTCCGCTTGAAGCGGAGCCGGCGAGGGGCCAAATAGAGGATCTGGCCCGCCATTCGGAGACGACTGCCATGACGACCGGCCCGCAGGGACGTATCTACGACGAATTCGCCAAGCTGATGAACGACGCCGCCGGCCTCGCCCAGTCGGCCGGGCGGGAAGTGTCCTCGGCCTTCCGCGCCCAGGGCGAGAAGTTCGCTTCCGAGCTCGACCTCGTTCGCCGCGAGGATCTGGAGACGGTGCAGGACATCGCCACGCGCGCACTTGCCGAAGTGGAGCGGTTGACCGCCCGCGTCGCCGAGCTTGAAAAGCGCCTTTCCCACACCGAGGCGGAAGCCGCCGCCGCCGTCGAAGGCCCCGAGGGGCCGTGAGGGCTTCCGTTTTCATGCCCTTCCGGCATATCCTGTCGTCAACATGAGATTCGTGCGCCCCAGTATCTCGGATCGGCGCATGTCGGGTTGCTGCATTCCGGGGCGGTTTCGGCCGCTTCGGTGTTGTCGGTAGGCGCTATGCGACCACCGGCTAAAAGGTGTCGGCGTCGGCGTTCCCGCCCCGGTGCGGAGCAACGAAGGTCGACATCGGTATCGGCACACGCTGTTCCGCAGCGGCAACCCTGGAGGTCATGATGACCCTCATCGACGTGCATCCCGAGCGAACCGCCAATCCCGTGGACGAGATCGAGCTCCTCGCCGCGCAGAACGACTGGACGTTCGAGCGCTCCGACGAGGACGAGATCGCCATCTCCATCGCTGGCGACGACACGGACTACAACGTCGCCGTCACCTGGCTCTCCGAGATCGAGGCGCTGCATGTCGCCTGCGCCTTCGACATCAAGGTGCCCGCCGCGCGCCGGAACGAGGTGACCAAGCTGCTGGCGTTGATCAACGAGCAGCTGTGGATCGGCCATTTCGACATCTGGCAGGCCGAAGGCGTGGTCATGTACCGCAACACCCTGCTGCTTGCCGGTCAGGCCGAGGTGACCAACGAACAGATGGAGGCGCTGATCGAAACGGCGGTCGACACCTGTGAGCGTCATCGCCTCGCCTTCGACTTCGCGGTGCGCGGCGGCCGCAACGCCAAGGACGCGCTCGCCCTGGCGCTGATGGAAACGGTCGGCGAGGCCTGAGCCTGTCCGTCATGAAACCAACAAGGTCCCGGCCGCGTCATCGGCCGGGACCTTGCTTTTGAGGTCGCAACCCCTCTCCCTGGTCCCTCTCCCACAGGGGGAGAGGGCTCGCCGCTTTGGTCTACCCATGACTGGAACGCTCGGCTTGCCTGGAAAATGGTCCAGTAGAACCTATCGTGCCCTCCCCGCAGGGGGAGCGAGAGGACGAGGTTTGGCCTACCCCATCACTGGAAAGTGCGCTTGTTCAGAACGAGGGGTCGGCGCTTCCCATCGTCCCCTCTCCCCTTGTGGGAGAGGGACCAGGGAGAGGGGTGAGGCACCGACCTTCTTTTTTGTGACGCTGCCGCCATCGGCTGACGCAGCCATCCTTGATATGCTAGATGAGCCGCCCCCAGCGAATCCCCTGAGTCCATGACCGACGATCCCGAACTCATTCCCGATACCGAAGCCGACGACGCCCCGACTGCCGAGCTGCCCGAGCTCGAGGAGGCGGTGGAGGAAGAGGGGGGCGAGATCGACCTGTCGACGGCCGAGACGCGGCGCGGCGTCGAAGTGGTGCAGGCGATGGTGCGCCTGTTGCCCAACAGCCCCGGCGTCTACCGCATGCTGTCGCCGACGGGCGACGTGCTCTACGTCGGCAAGGCCAAGAGCCTCAAGAAGCGGGTGACCAACTACACGCGGCTCGGCCAGCTGCCGACCCGCATCATCCGCATGGTGCAGGCGACGGCGGCGATGGAGTTCGTCGTCACCAAGACCGAGACGGAAGCGCTGCTCCTCGAAGCCAACCTGATCAAGCAGCTTCGTCCGCGCTTCAACGTCCTGCTGCGCGACGACAAGAGCTTCCCTTATATCCTGATCACCGGCGACCACGTGGCGCCGCAGCTCGTCAAGCATCGCGGCGCCCGCTCGCGCAAGGGCAGCTTCTTCGGCCCTTTCGCCTCGGCCTCGGCGGTGACGGCGACCATCAACGCCATGCAGAAGGCCTTCCTGATCCGCACCTGTTCGGACGGCGAGTTCGAGACGCGGACGCGGCCCTGCATGCTCTACCAGATCAAGCGCTGCTCGGCGCCCTGCACCGGCGAGATCGACGCCGTCGGCTATGCCGAGCTGGTGCGTGAGGCCAAGGATTTCCTCTCCGGCAAGAGCCGGCAGATCAAGGAACAGCTGGCGATCGAGATGAACACCGCCGCCGAGAACCTGGATTTCGAGCGGGCCGCCGTCTGCCGCGACCGCCTCGCCGCGCTCAGCCACGTGCAGAGCCGGCAGGGCATCAATCCGCAGGGCATCGAGGAGGCCGACGTGTTCGCCGTCCACCAGGAGGGCGGGCAGACCTGCGTCGAGGTGTTCTTCTTCCGCACCGGCCAGAACTGGGGCAACCACGCCTTCTTCCCGAAGGCTGGCGGTGCCGAGGCCGGCGAGGCGCTGTCCTCGTTCATCGCCCAGTTCTACGACGACAAGCCGTGCCCATCGCTGATCCTGGTCAGCCACACGTTCGAAGACATCGCCCTGATGACCGAGGCGCTCAGCGAGAAGGCCGGCCGCCG
>Ga0206117_100333_pt1 | contig 58789 bp, 54 predicted proteins | sample 3A5Ametagenome_FD_177997 | JGI IMG/M metagenome (GOLD analysis project Ga0206117, IMG submission 177997) | Enriched microbial communities from leaf-cutter ant dump, University of Wisconsin, Madison, United States - 3A5A | ecosystem: Environmental > Terrestrial > Nest > Insects nest > Nest dump... | reverse complement strand
GTTCGGGCGGACCAGGGAGATTCCGGCGTGGGCACCTTGCTACGGAACGATCGCTGCGGATCCAGAGCGGGGACGGTGGCCCACGTCGGCTCTCGACACCTAAATTGCCTGATCACGGACAGATAAGCTGCGGGGCTTGCCCCGCAGGCTCCTTCAGCCCGCCATCCCCAGGTACTGGTCCTTCAACCGCACGTAATGGTCCGCGGAATAGCGCAGCCCCTCGATGTCCTTCTCGCTCAAGCTGCGCACCGGCCGCGCCGGGTTGCCCACCCACAACTCGCCGCGCGCCACCCGCTTGCCCGGCCCCACCACCGCACCGGCGCCGATGAACGCCTCGTCCTCGATCACCGCGCCATCCAGCACGCACGCGCCCATGCCGATCAGGCAGTAATCGCCAATGCTGCACGCATGGATGATGCAGCCATGCCCCACCGTGACGCCCTCGCCGATCAGGGTGGGGTAGCCGCCCTTGTTGTACGGGCTCTCGTGGCTGACATGGATGATGGTGCCGTCCTGCACGTTGGTGCGCGCCCCAATGCGCACATGGTTCACATCGCCCCGGATCACCGTGCCCGGCCACACCGACACGTCATCGCCCAGCACCACGTCGCCGATGATGGTGCAGGCGGGGTCGATGTAGACGCGTTGGCCCAGGGTGGGGGATTTGTCCAGGAAGGGGCGGAGGGGGGGCATAGGCGCGATTCGAGGAATCAGACAGAACCGAATGATACGGTGCCAAGTAATGCTGTTGGTCTGTCTGTTCTCGACCCAAAGCGGACATTTGCACCTCTGCTTGCTGCGGTCGCCGAGCCTACCGCTGGGTCCAGTTTACGTTGGCTTGTTAACCGGGCTCAGGCGCCCTAAGATCGAGCCGTATCAAGGGAGAAGTCCCCCCATACGGTGCTTTGTGGGTAATTCGTATAACCGGACCCACGGGTCCGTCTATTAGGTAGTTAGACAGGGGGGGCAACCAGTGCGGATGGACTGGGAAAATATTGCTGTCGCGGTGGCCTGCCGTGTGCAGTATGAGAAATCCTGTGGTCGGGGAAGGCTTATTTCCGAGGACGTCACTAGATTGGCCTTAGCGGAAGTCGTTCAGAGTCATGCCAAAGGGAATGTTGAGGCCGAGTTCAATCATCCAGATATCCCGGGAAATTCAAGAGTCGACCTCTTGGTTCGCTCGCCGCAGGCTCAAAACATCGAAGTTGCGATTGAGCATAAATGGGTTAGAGCGACCACCTTAAACACCACGCGTCACTGGATGCCAGAAATTGTGGCGGACATGCTGCGGCTTGAACGCCTGAATCAGCAAATTGCCCAAGGATGTGAGCGGGCACTTGTTGTTGTTGGTGAAGTTGAGGAAATGAAGAGCAAGGTCTGGGACCGTGAAGTTCGCCAAGGTAACGGACAAAATCGCCTCAGAGTTGTGGACTCCATTATTCAAGGTCGCCCGGCCTCCGGCTCTGCCCAGCTCGCACCGCTCGCCGTTAATTTTCGCCAGAACTGCTCCACCTTCCGGAAGTTAGTCAAACAAGCGGCTCCAGAGTTGTATAGCGACCTCCCCAGCGCATACCAAGTTCAGCTTGTCGCTCATCATAGGACAAAAAATGACGGAGTTGAGTGTGCCGTTTGGCGCATTACAAGAGGGCAGCGGCAACGCGTTATGTTCGACGCAAATATTGTCTGGCCCCCTGTCTAACAATTCATTCAAGCCAATACCACTCCGTGGCAGCAATTGCGGCACAAAGAGCGTGCCACAATTGCCACCACTCCACCTCACTTCACTCCATGGCTTAATTCAGGCGTTAGGTGCACATGCAGATTCCGCCGCCACTGACACTACTCCCCATACTCATATCGCTTGTTGCGCTCTGGGTGGCGGTAAAAAACTACTATCGTAAGAATGGAATTGAACTGAGAGGATCATTTCAGATCACCTCAAGTCGATCATGCGAAGACCAATATGTCAGCAACATTCTGATCGAGAACATCAAAGATCGCTCGACAACGATATTTGACATCTATCTAAAGGTTGGTCATTCAATCTACATACACCTTATCGAATTCGACGAGAATCCTTTAATACTTAGGCCGTATGAGACCTACCAAAAGCAGTTCGGCCCCATCGAATTCTACGAATTCAACCTTCGGAAAGTGGACATAAATGACCTCCTCGCCAACCATAAGCTAAAGAAGCGACTGGTCCTCGCCACATCCGACGGAAGGTATGCAGTTCCAAGACGGATTGAGAGTTGGAATCCCGTTGTGGAGTTTTTCAACAACCATCTAACCGGCATCCTTCAGCCGGTGCCATCTAGATACAAAGACACAGATCTTGGCAGTAATATTAAATACGTTGTCGAGGTCACGGACCAGCTGGACAAAGTCCAGGTTGTTCCCGTTGGGCGGAACGATCACGACATCGGTGTATTTCGAAACTTCCGGCTAACCAAAGAATGCCTTGCATCGAAAGCGGACCTCGAACTGTTCTTGCTGGACCGCCAGATTGACGGCAAGCTCAACGTCAAAGATTTTTCTGTCCATGACATCGACACTTGGCGGGAGCGCCACCACCGTGACTATCGCGAAAAGACAGTAAAAATAGATTCTGACTCTTTTGTGCGTTATCACTTGATCGGCCGATGGTTCACGTATCGCCAGAACCGAGAGATGCGTCGAAAGAACAAGCTCCTAGCTAGGCAGCAACGGTAGTGTGCACCCAACACTTCATTCAAGCCGACGCCGCTTCGCGGCGCGGCTTAACTCAGGTGTTGAACGTTCGCTACTGGCCGATAGCGGACAAATCTGATTGACGATCTCGAAGACCAGATAGCATCATCAACCTGCTGCGGAGAAACCCGCAGCCGAGTTTGGCAGCTCGAAAACACAAGGATTCCCTATCGCACAAGGAGTCCGACATGAGCCGTTCCAAAGAAATTACGCGCGCTACCACCCTTGTATCCAACCGCAGTACGTCTAGGCACGAGGCACCCACGCCGCGGATGATCGATTCCGCGCCGGTTCCGGAGTTGTTCTCGCCGCCGTTGCCCATGCCATCCGCATCCAGCGGCTGGGCGCGCATGCCCAAGCGCTGCACGATGGGTTACCTGTACTACGACGAGCGCCGGGGCCAGCAGATCGTCGGCCGGGCCGTGCCCAAGCTGCGCCTGTCCGGCCGTTGGCTGGAACGTTGCGGCTTTGCCGTAGGCGACGCGTTGCAGGTGACGGTGGGAAATGGGTTGTTGTTGATCAGCCGCAGCACGAACGACGAGTGAGTGGTGTGGCGCTGGGCTGTTCAACGGTTAATGCTTGTCGGTAGCGGTGGCCGTTGCAACATGCTCTCCGCAGTCATGCAACAAAGAAGCCCGCTTGCGCGGGCTTCTTTGTTGGCTGTCCGACATTGTCAGAACCTTCCGATCCAGTGCCCATGCACGGCAGCCATCGCCATCACGACCAGTGCACTGAAGGCCAACAACGTCGACAAGATGACCGCCAGGTGCCAAAGAGGTGCCATTTTTGCCGCAAGGCGAGCCCCTTTCTCTTGGAGCATTAGCAACCTAGCAACCCATGCCTTGGGTTTGTTGGTCACGCTGGCTAAGTCCATGACTATTTTGGATCGCATGTACATGCCCCAGATCTCCCATCCCACGAATATAAGGACGGAGCTAAAAAGGAGCAGGGTGGAGGCCACCAGTGTGCCGCTTGTCATGTGCTCCCGCATACCGTTCCAAAGTGCCAAAAGGGCAGCATAACCAACGGCCATGATCATATTGGTGTACTGCTGTGCCCCTCCCATTGATTCTTTTAGCAGTGCGAGCTGCGCGTCCAAGACCCGTTGGTCGTAGGTGGGGATGTGCCAAGCGAGGAGTTCCATGGCGAGTTCGTCCCTTATGCCAGGAAACTTCCACAAGATCACTTCGTGCGAGCCAGACACATATTTCTTTCTTTCATACAGAACCGGTTCTGCGTCCGCCAAGAGCCAAAGGCCACTATTCTCGGACCAATCGGAAGGGACTTCCTGCCCGTGCCCTGGGCCGCCAAGAATGATCTTGATTTCCAACATTGTTGCAGTCACTCCCATCCTCCCTCTCTTCACCGGCACCTCTACGAATAGAGTAGCTGAGAAGCCCGGGTTCTCTGCGGCGTATGGAGCCCTGCGACGTAAAATGTGCGCCGCTTGATTCTTGCTGGTGCCTAGACGTGCCGAATTTCGCCAGAGCAAGCGGTCGCCGTGCAGGAGTGCTCATTGAACAGATAGGGGCGCACAAACGACCGATATCGATTCGCCCAAAGGCGCGCCACTTGCTCCTTCGGAAAGATAAAAGCATGTGGTGCGCCATGCGCCTTTTGGGGCGGCTGTGAAGAGCTCGAACCTTCGAGCAGGAGATCAAACGTCTTCTGCTCAACCAACGTCCTGCGCCCCACGCGCACTCACGCCACCTTCCCGCGCCGCGCCCGCTCCAGGTGCACCAGCAGCAGCGAGATCGCGGCCGGGGTCATGCCGGGGATGCGCTGGGCCTGGCCGATGGTCTGCGGGCGCACGCGTTCGAGTTTCTGCAGCACTTCGGCGGAGAGGCCGCGTACGGCGGCAAAGTCGAAGCCCTCGGCAATGGCGGTGTTCTCGTGGCGCTGCTGGCGTTCGATTTCCTCGCGCTGGCGGTCCAGGTAGCCGGCGTACTTGACGCTGATTTCCACCTGTTCGGCCACGCGCGCGTCGCTCACGCCGGGGCCGAGCGAGGGCACCTGCATCAGCTTGGCGTAGTCCAGTTCCGGGCGCTTGATCAGGTCGAGTACGTTGGTTTCGCGGCTCACCGCCACGCCGGTGGTTGCCTGCACTTCGCGGCCCAGGGCATTGGCGGGGGTGGCCCACAGGCCGCGCAGGCGCGCGCTTTCGCTGGCCACGGCGGCCTGCTTGGTTTCGAAGGCGTGCCAGCGGCGGTCGTCGACCAGGCCCAGCTCGCGGCCGGTGGGGGTCAGGCGCGCGTCGGCGTTGTCCTCGCGCAGCTGCAGCCGGTACTCGGCGCGGCTGGTGAACATGCGGTAGGGCTCGCTGGTGCCGTGGGTGATCAGGTCGTCCACCAGCACGCCGATGTAGGCCTCGTCGCGGCGCGGGCACCAGCCCTGGCGCCCCTGCACGAACAGCGCGGCGTTGATGCCGGCCAGCAGGCCCTGCGCGCCGGCTTCCTCGTAGCCGGTGGTGCCGTTGATCTGGCCGGCGAAGAACAGGCCGGCCACCTGGCGGGTTTCCAGCGTGTTCTTCAGCCCGCGCGGGTCGAAGAAGTCGTATTCGATGGCGTAGCCGGGGCGGGTGATGTGCGCGTGCTCGAAGCCGCGGATGCTGCGCACCAGTTCCAGCTGCACGTCGAACGGCAGCGAGGTGGAAATGCCGTTGGGGTAGATCTCCACCACGTCCAGGCCTTCGGGCTCGACGAAGATCTGGTGGCTGTCCTTTTCGGCGAAGCGCACCACCTTGTCCTCGATGGACGGGCAGTAGCGCGGGCCGATGCCTTCGATCTGGCCGCTGTACAGCGGCGAGCGGTGCAGCGCGTTGCGGATCACCTCGTGGGTGCGCTCGCTGGTGTGGGTGATCCAGCAGCTCACCTGGCGCGGGTGTTCGGCCACGTGGCCCAGGTAGGACATCACCGGCAGCGGGTCGTCGCCGGGCTGTTCTTCCATGACGCTGTAGTCGAGCGAGCGGCCGTCGATGCGCGGCGGCGTGCCGGTCTTGAGCCGGTCGATCACGAACGGGCGCTCGCGCAGGCGCGCGGCCAAGGTGGTGGCCGGCGGGTCGCCCATGCGCCCGGCGGTGTACTGGGTTTCGCCGATGTGGATCTTGCCGGCCAGGAAGGTGCCGGCGGTGAGCACCACGGCCGGCGCATGGAAGGTCAGCCCGGTCTGGGTGATGGCGCCGCGCACGGCGTCGCCTTCGATGACCAGGTCGTCCACCGCGGCCTGGAATACGGTCAGGTTGGGCTGCGATTCGACGATGCGGCGGATCGCCATGCGGTACAGGTTGCGGTCGGCCTGGCAGCGGGTGGCGCGCACCGCCGGGCCCTTGGAGGCATTGAGCGTGCGCCACTGGATGCCGGCCAGGTCGGCGGCGTGCGCCATGGCCCCGCCCAGCGCGTCGATCTCCTTGACCAGGTGGCCCTTGCCGATGCCGCCGATGGCCGGGTTGCAGCTCATGGCGCCCACGGTTTCCACGTTGTGGGTCAGCAGCAGGGTGCGGGCGCCACCGCGCGCCGCGGCCAGCGCGGCCTCGGTGCCGGCGTGGCCGCCGCCGATGACGATGACGTCGTAACGATGGAAGGAGTCGGTCATGGGTGGGATGGACGCTTGAAGTGTGAAGTCCGTCGTCGGCCGGCGGCATGCGCCCTGGGCGACGGTGTGGTGATTTTACCGCCAATGCCTGGTGGGCACGGACGCGACCCTAAAGTTGGCACACAAACTGCAGCTAACGTCTTTGCACCCGGTGTGGCGTGCGACATGGGCGCAATGGCTGGAATTGGAACAGGGGCCGGCCGAAGCGCACACCGGGGAAGCATGGGGCCGGCAGTCGGGGGACTGCCGGCCCTTCTTTTATCGCGGGTTTCGCCAGGGGCGCGCACGCGGGCCGCAGCGTTGCGGCGCCTTGCGCCACGCCGCCTGCTGCACCGGAGGACGGCGGCGGCCCATGCCTGGAAAAACAAAGCCCCGGCCATGGCCGGGGCTTTGTCGTTGTAGGCGCCGATGCCCGACAGGGCCGGAACAGGGGGGATCCAGATTTCCTGGCGGACATCGACATTGAAGCGGTGCGGTGTGAAGGGCAGTTCGTGTCAGTTAACGACGCTGCCGGTCACCCGGTTCGACAAGATTGCCTGGTTTTTCGGCAAATGCAAGCGCCTCAGAGTTCCTGCTGCCGTGCCGACTCGCGCGGGCGGGACTGTGACGGCGGTCGGGACGGTGCCGGGCGCTGCATCATCGGGCGCGGGGCAGCGGTGGCGCGCGGTGCCGGCATCGCCCGCTGCACCGGCTGGGCCGGGCGCGGCTGCGGACGCTGCAGGCGGTCCATGTCGCGCCACGGCGACTTGCCGCCTTCCACCGGCGGGCGCGGCGGACGGGTCGGGCGCCCGTCGCCATCGCCGGGCCGCGGCGGCGGGCGGTGGCCGCCGTTGCCATGGGCCGGCGGACGGTGACCATTGCCCCAGTGGCCGCCATGCGGCGGACGCGGGGTGTACGGCGGACGGTACACCGGGTACGGGGAGCGGTAGTAGTCGTAATACCCGTAGCTGCCATAGCCGTAAGGGCCATAGCCGCCACCGTAGGGGTAGCCGTACGGGTAGGTGCGCTGCACCGACGTGGCGCCGCGGTAATAGCCGCCGGCGCCGCCGTCGACATAGTCGTAGGTGGCGCAGCCGGACAGGCCGAGCAGCAGGCCGGCCGAAAGGATCAGGCGCATTTTCATGAGTTTCCCCCTGTTGGGCACGCGGCCAGCTTCGTGCGCTTGCATTGAATCGGTCCTTAACCCTGCCGGCAGGGGCTGAACGCAGGTGCAGCGGCCGCCCGAGATGGCCGGGCACCGGGGCCTACGTTAACCTTTCCCCATGGTTGAACTCACCCTGCCAGGGCCGGCCGACGTGCTGGCCGCCGCGGCCCGCATCGCGCCCCATGCCACGGTCACCCCGGTCCTGCGTTCGCGCGAGCTGGATGCGCTGGCCGGCGCCCGCCTGCATTTCAAGGCCGAACACCTGCAGCGCGGCGGCGCCTTCAAGTTCCGCGGCGCCTGCAACGCGGTGTGGGCGCTGGACGAGGCGCAGGCGCGCCACGGCGTGGTGACCCATTCCTCCGGCAACCACGGCGCGGCGCTGGCGCTGGCGGCGCGCTCGCGCGGCATTCCCTGTCACGTGGTGGTGCCCGAGGGCGCAGTGGCCGCCAAGCTGGCCAACATCGCCCGCCACGGCGCCACGCTGTGGCGCTGCGCGCCGACCCAAGCCGCGCGCGAGGCCGAGTGCGCACGCGTGCAGCAGGACACCGGGGCGACGCTGGTCCACCCCTATGCCGACGCGCAGGTGATCGCCGGGCAGGGCACGGCGACGCTGGAACTGCTGCGCCAGGCCGGCACCACGCTGGATGCGGTGGTGGTGCCCGCCGGCGGCGGCGGGCTGGCCTCCGGCACGCTGCTGGCGCTGCGCCACGCGGCGCCGGGCTGCGAACTGGTGCTGGCCGAGCCGGCCGGCGCGGCCGACACCGCGCGTTCGCTGGAGGCCGGGCGGCGGCTGGTCGATTTCGTGCCCGACACCGTCTGCGACGGCCTGCGCGGCGCGCTGGGCGAACCCAATTTCGCGCTGCTGCACGGCAACGCCACGGTCGTCACCGTGGACGACGATGCCACCGTGGCGGCGATGCGCCTGCTGTGGCAGGTGCTCAAGCAGGTGGTGGAGCCGTCGTCGGCCACGGTGCTGGCGGCGGTGCTGGCGCAGCCGCAGCGCTTCGCCGGGCGCGACGTGGGCCTGGTGCTGTCCGGCGGCAACGTCGACCTGGACGCGCTGCCCTGGATGGGCGCATGAGCAGCAGGCGCATCCGCCTGTTCGACTGGCTGTGGCGCCTGTGCGTGCTGGTGCTGCTGTGGCTGCTGGGCGTGGCGGCGTGGATCATCTGGGTGGGCGACCGCGACCAGGCCGCGCCGGCCGACGCGATCATCGTGCTGGGCGCAGCGGCCTACGACGCCAAGCCGTCGCCGGTGTTCGAGGAGCGCATCCGCCACGGCCTGGACCTGTACCGCCAGGGCTACGCGCCCAAGCTGATCTTCACCGGCGGTTTTGGCGGCGCCGGCGCGCGTTTCTCCGAATCGCAGGTGGCGCGCCGCTATGCGCTGAAGCAGGAAATCCCCGCCAGGGACATCCTGATCGAAAACCGCTCGCGCACCACCCGCCAGAACCTGGTGGAGGCGAAGCGGCTGATGGACGCGCACGGCATGCACCGCGCCATCCTGGTCAGCGACCCGCTGCACATGGCGCGCGCGCTGCGCCTGTCCAAGGAACTGGGCATCGATGCGCTGGCCTCGTCCACGCCGAGCACGCGCTTCCGCAGCTTCCACACCAGCTGGCGCTTCCTGGCGCAGGAAATCTATTTCTTCCACCGCGACCTGTTCGCCGGCGGCGCCTGAGCGCCGGCCTCGTTCCTTCTGTGAGAACCCCATGAGCCACGACGTTTTCCCCGCGCAGCAGCAGGCCATCGACCTGGTCCGCGCCTACTACGATGCCTTCAACCGCGGCGACTGGACCGGCATGCTGGAGCGGCTGACCGACGACGTGGCGCACGACCTCAACCAGGGCGCGCGCGAAAGCGGCCGCGAGGCGTTCGCTGCGTTCCTGCGGCGCATGGACGCCAGCTACCGCGAGCAGCTGCGCGAGGTGGTGGTGATGGCCAGCACCGACGGCACCCGCGCCGCGGCCGAGTACGTGGTGCATGGCGAGTACCACCATACCGACGAGGGCCTGCCGCCGGCCAACGGCCAGCGCTACGTGCTGCCGGGCGGCGCGTTCTTCGATATCCGCGACGGCCGCATCGCGCGCGTCAGCAACTACTACAACCTGCAGGACTGGATCGCGCAGGTTGGCGGCTGAGCCGCCTGTAGGAGCGCACTTCAGTGCGCGATGGGGCTGTACCGGGAAGTCCCCATCGCGCACTGAAGTGCGCTCCTACGAAGAATTCTTCCGCCTGATCGGAATCGCCGACACTGGCACCGCGGCTACATCGTGGCCGTGCTCGCGGATCGGCGCGCCCGGTTCCGGCGCCCAGGCGTGGGCGTAGATGACTTCCCAGCTGCTGGGCAGCTTGCCGTCGGGGCGGCGCAGCGGTTCGTAGGCGGCCTGCGCGGCATTGAAGCGGCTGCGCCCGGTGAGGGTGTGGCGGCGTTCGCTCAGCGCGTTGGTCGCGCCGATGGCCTTGAGCTCGCGCATCAGCGCGGGCAGGTCGTCGTAGGTGAGGGTGAACAGGTCGCGGTCCAGCACCGGGTCGCGGAAGCCGGCCATCATCAGCGCGTCGCCGAACTGCGCGATCTGCACGAAGCGGCTCACGTGCGGGGTGGCGTCGGCCTGCGCGAACGCATCGCGCAGTTCGACCAGCGTGTCCGGGCCGAAGGTGGAGCACACCAGCAGGCCGCCGGGCTTGAGCACGCGGCGGAAGCCGGCGAACACCGAGGGCAGGTCTTCCACCCACTGCAGGCACAGGTTGCTGAAGATCACGTCCACGCTGTTGTCGGCCAGCGGCAGCGCACGCGCGTCGGCGCACACGCGCGAGAACGGGCGCCACCAGCCTGCCTGCTTCTTCGCTTCGGCCAGCATCGGCAGGGCCAGGTCCAGCGCGATCACCTGCGCCTTGGGCCAGCGCTTCTTCATCGCCGCGGTCGCGTGCGCCGGGCCGCTGCCCACGTCCAGCACCACCTGCGGCTGCCGTTCCTCCAGGTAGTCCAGCGATTCCAGCAGGCGTTTGGCCACTTCCTGCTGCAGCACCGCGGCGGCGTGGTAGCTGGAGGCGGCGCGCGAGAAGGCGCGGCGGACGTGCTTGGCATCGAACAGGGAAGGCATGGGAATACGCAGTTGCAACGGGGTCAGAAGGTACCGGGGTAGGCGCCGCCGTCGATCAGCAGGTTCTGCCCGGTGATGTAGCCGGCGTGCGCGCTGCACAGGAAGGCGCAGGCGGCGCCGAATTCGTCGGGCGTGCCGAAGCGGCCGGCGGGGATGCCGGCGCGGCGGCGCGCGGCCACCTCGTCCAGCGGCAGCTGCTGGCGGCGCGCGCTGGCGTCCAGCGTGCCGCGCAGGCGGTCGGTGTCGAACGCGCCCGGCAGCAGGTTGTTGATCGTGACGTTGCGTGCCAGATGGGTGCGGGCGATGCCGGCGACGAAGCCGGTGAGCCCCGAGCGCGCGCCGTTGGACAAGCCCAGGATGTCGATGGGCGCCTTCACCGAACTGGAGGTGATGTTGACCACGCGGCCGAAGCCGCGCGCGGCCATCGCGTCGACGGTGGCGCGGATCAGCTCGATCGGGGTGAGCATGTTGGCGTCCAGCGCGGCCAGCCAGTGCTCGCGCTCCCAGTCGCGGAAGTCGCCCGGCGGCGGGCCGCCGGCGTTGGTGACCAGGATGTCCACCTGCGGGCAGGCGGCGAGCGCGGCGGCGCGGCCGGCGGCGGTGGTGATGTCGGCGGCGACGGCGACGACCTGGCCGGCGCCGGGAAGCGCGCGCAGTTCCGCCGCGGCCGCTTCCAGCGCGTCGGCGCCGCGGGCGACGATGACCACGTTGGCGCCTTCGCCGGCCAGCGCACGCGCGCAGCCCAGCCCCAGTCCCCTGCTGGCGCCGCAGACCAGCGCCCAGCGCCCGGCGATTCCCAGATCCATCGGCCTACTCCCGGTGTGTTCGGTGGCTGCACATGATCGGCGATGCGCGCAGGCGCCGGCTCACGTGCAGTCCGCAACGAAGCGTTGCAGCAGCCCGGCGACGTCGTCGGCATGGCCGAGGAACGGCGCGTGGCCGCCGCCGTCGATGGTGTGCGCGGCATGCAGGCCGGCCGGCACCAGCGCCGCGGCGCTGTGCATGGCCTTGGCGGGCACCAGCCGGTCGCGCTGGCCGCCGATCCACAGGCCCGGCGTGCGCAGGTTGGGCAGGGCGCCGCGCAGGTCGCTGCGGTCCAGCAGGGCCAGGCCTTCGTGCAGGGCGCGCGGCGCCGGTTCGCCGCGTTCGACCAGGGCGTCGCGCAGGGTGCGCAGTTCACTGCGCGCATGCTGCGAGCCCATCACGTCCAGCGCGAGGAAGCGCTCCAGCGTGCCGCGGTAATCCTGCTGCAGGTCCTGGCCGAACTGCTCGAACACACTGCGGTCCACCGCGTCGGGCCAGTCGGCGTCGCGCACGAAGCGCGGCGTGGCGGCGAGCATCGCCAGCCCGCGCACCTGCGGCAGCGTGGCCGCGGCGTGCAGCGCGACCAGCCCGCCCAGCGACCAGCCGCACCACACCGCCGGCGGCGTGGCGGCGGCGATGGCGTTGACCAGGTAGGGCAGGCGCAGCGGGGTGTCGTCGTCGCGGCTGAAGCCGTGGCCGGGCAGATCCACCACGTGCAGCTGGAAGCGCGGCGACAGGCGTTCGACCAGCGGCGCGAAGATACCGCCGTGCAGCGCCCAGCCGTGGATCAGGACCAGTGCCGGGCCAGTGCCGGTGACGTGGATATGCATGCGGATACGGCGTGCTTCAGGCGCTGGCGGTATTCAGCGACTGCTCGTAGGACAGCAGGTCGCGGGCGCGGGCGGTGGCCTCGACCAGCGCCCTGACCTGCTCCAGGGTGTGCAGCGCCGACAGGGTGATGCGCAGCCGCGCCTTGCCTTCGGGCACGGTGGGCGGGCGGATCGCGCCGACCAGGAAGCCGGACTGTTCCAGCGCCGCGCCCAGCGCCATCACCGTGGCCTCGTCGCCGCACAGCAGCGGCTGGATCGGCGTTTCCGAGGGCATCAGTTCCAGACCGTTGCGGCGCGCGCCGTCGCGGAAGGCGGCGATCAGTTCGACCAGCTTCTCGCGGCGCCAGTGGTCGCGGCGCGCCAGCTTCACCGCGGCCAGCGAGGCGGCGGCCTGCGCCGGCGGCAGCGCGGTGGTGTAGATGTAGGGGCGCGCGGTTTCGGCCAGGTGCTGGACCAGGTTCTCCTCGCCCAGCACCACCGCGCCGTGGCCGCCCAGCGCCTTGCCCAGCGTGGCCAGCTGCAGCGGCACTTCGGCCACGCCCAGCCCGGCGTCGGCCACGCAGCCGCGGCCGTGTTCGCCGACCACGCCCACGCCGTGCGCGTCGTCCACGTAGAACAGCGCTTCCTGCATGCGCGCCACCAGCGACAGCGAGCGCAGCGGGGCGATGTCGCCGTCCATGCTGAACACGCCGTCGGTGGCGAGCATGGCGGCGCCGTCGGCGGCGTTCTTCAGCTGGCGCATGGCGCCTTCGCTGTCCAGGTGCGGGTAGCGGCGCAGGCGGCAGCCGGCCAGGCGGGTGGCGTCGAGCAGGCTGGCGTGGTTGAGGCGGTCCTGCACGCAGACGTCGCTGTCCTCGGACAGCAGCGCCTGCTGCACCGCCAGGTTGGCCATGAAGCCGCTGTCGAACAGCAGCGCGCGCGGGTAGCCGAGCCAGTCGGCCATTTCGCGTTCCAGCTGTTCGTGCAGCGCGTGGTGGCCGCAGACCAGGTGCGAGGCGGTGCTGCCGGCGCCTTCGCGGCCGGCGGCGTCCTGCAGCGCGGCCACCACTTCGAACTGCTGCGACAGGCCCAGGTAGTCGTTGCTGCAGAAGCCGGTGAGCCACCTGCCGCCGACTTCCAGGCGCACGCCGTCGCGGCGGCCGACGCTGCGGCGCACGCGGATGCGCCCCTGCGCTTGGCGCAGCTTGCGCTGGTCCTGCAGGCGGGCGAGGAGGTCGGGGCGGGCCATGGCGTCAGTTCATGGACGGGTGGGCGGCTAGGGTAACCGGTTGCCGGTGGAACCGCTTGCAGGGCGGGCTTCCGGCGTAGGAGCGCACTTCAGTGCGCGATGGGGCTTTCCCGGTAGAGCCCTATCGCGCACTGAAGTGCGCTCCTACGTGCGCTCCTACGGTCAGGCCGGAACCGCGCAGCGCGGGGCGATGTCCAGGTGCACCGTGCCGGGGTGGTCGTGGTCGTCGGCATCCACGTTCACTTCCATCGGCCGGATGCCCAGCCGCGCGAACAGGGCCTGGTCGCGCGCGGTATCCGGGTTGCCGGTGGTCAGCAGCTTTTCGCCATAGAAGATGGAGTTGGCGCCAGCGGCGAAGCACAGCGCCTGCAGTTCGTCGCTCATGCTCTCGCGCCCGGCCGACAGCCGCACCATCGAGCGCGGCATCACGATGCGCGCCACCGCGATCATGCGCACGAACTCGAACGGGTCCAGCTCGGCGCTGCCGTGCAGCGGCGTGCCGGCCACCTGCACCAGGCGGTTGATCGGCACCGAATCCGGGTGCGCCGGCAGGTTGGCCAGCGCCAGCAGCAGGCCGGCGCGGTGCTCGCGGGTCTCGCCCATGCCGACGATGCCGCCGCAGCAGGTCTTCAGGCCGGCGTTGCGCACGTGTTCGAGCGTGTCCAGCCGGTCCTGGTACTGGCGGGTGTGGATGATGGAGTCGTAGTAGTCCGGCGCGGTGTCGAGGTTGTGGTTGTAGTAGTCCAGCCCGGCGTCCTTGAGCGCCTGCGCCTGGTGGCCTTCGAGCATCCCTAAGGTGGCGCAGGTTTCCAGGCCCAGCGCCTTCACCTCGCGGATCATCGCCGCCACCTTGGGGATGTCGCGGTCCTTGGGCGAGCGCCACGCCGCGCCCATGCAGAAGCGCGAGGCGCCGGCCTGCTTTGCGGCGCGGGCGCGGGCCACCACGCTGTCGGTGTCCATCAGCTTCTGCGCGTCCACGCCGGTGTCGTAGCGCTGCGCCTGCGGGCAGTAGGCGCAGTCTTCCGGGCAGCCGCCGGTCTTGACCGACAGCAGGGTGGAGACCTGCACCTGCGCCGGGTCGAAATGCTCGCGGTGCACGCTGGCGGCACGGAACAGCAGTTCGGGGAAGGGCAGGTCGAACAGTGCCAGCAGTTCCTCGCGGCTCCAGTCGTGGCGGATGACGGCGGACATGGGGGTTTCCTGATGGATCGGGCAACGGAAGCGGCGCAGTCTGGTGAGCATGCACGCCGCTGTCAACAAATCGCCATTGGACAGGGTTTACAGGGTGGGCGGGCGGCTGTCGGACCTGCTGTTCCCGCCCACCTGCCTGGTATGCGCGGAGCCGGGCCAGCCCGGCCGCGACCTGTGCCCGGCCTGCGCCGCCGCGCTGCCATGGCTGGAAAGCGCCTGCCGCGGCTGCGCCCTGCCGCTGCCGGCCACCGAGCCGGGCGACGCGTTGTGCGGCACCTGCCGCCAGGGGCGTTCGCCCCTGGCCGGGGTGCAGGCCGCGTTCCTGTACGCGGCGCCGGTGGACGGCCTGCTGCGCCGCTTCAAGTTCCATGGCGACCTGGCCGCCGGGCGCCTGCTGGCGCAGCTGATGCACGCGCGGCTGGCGGCCGTGGAGCGGCCGCAGGCGCTGGTGCCGGTACCGCTGCACCTCTCGCGCCTGCGCCGGCGCGGCTACGACCAGGCGCTGGAACTGGCCCGGCCGCTGGCGCGCACGCTGCGCTTGCCGTTGCTGGCGGGGCTGCGCCGCACCCGCGCCACCGCGGCGCAGTCGGAACTGGACGCGCCCGCGCGGCGGCGCAACCTGCGTGCGGCCTTCGCCGCACGGGGGCCGCTGCCGGCGCATGTGGCCCTGGTCGACGACGTGATGACCACCGGCGCCACCCTGCAGGCCGCCGCCCGCGCGCTGCGCCGGGCCGGTGTGGCGCGGGTCGATGCCTGGGTCTGCGCGCGGGTGCCGTGAACACGGGGAGGTGACGCCGCGGCGCCTATGCTCGGCCGGCAACGGCATCCCGTCCGATCACTGCAAGGAGCGATGACATGAGTAGCAACCCGGGTTTCCCGTCCGGCACGCTGTTTGGCGAGTTGTCCCGCCACTGGTGGGTGGTGCTGCTGTTCGGCCTGTTCGCCGTGGCCTTCGGCGTGCTGGCGCTGATGGCGCCGGTGCGCACCGCGGCGGTGCTGGCGATGTGGCTGGGCGTGATGGCCATCGTCGAAGGCGTGGTGGCGCTGGCCGCGGCGATCGGCGGTTCGGCGCCGGTGTCGCGTGGCTGGGCGGTGTTCTACGCGCTGGTGTCCATCGCCTTCGGCGTGCTCGCCCTGCTCAACCCGCTGGCCACGGCGAGCGTGCTGCTGCTGTTCCTGGCGGCGTGGCTGGTGGTCGGCGGCATCTACCGCATCGTCTTCGCCATCCGCGTGCGCAGGCACATCCGCGGCGAATGGCTGCTGATCCTCAGCGGCCTGCTGGCGGTGGTGCTGGGGGTGATGTTTGCGCTCAACCCGCTGGGCGGGCTGATGGTCACCTCGCTGTGGATCGGCGCGATGGCGCTGGTCTACGGCGTGCTGCAGGTGGTGGTCGCGTTCCGCCTGCGCAGCCTGGGCCGGACCGCCGTCTGAGCCATCGCAGGCGTGCGAACGGACGGCCCGCCCTCCGGCGGGCCGTCATTGCGCGTCAGTCCAGGTACTGGCTGGCGACGATGCCGGCGAACAGCGCGGCACCGACCCAGTTGTTGTGCAGGAAGGCGCGGAAGCAGGCCTCGCGCTCGCGCCGGCGGCACAGCCAGAACTCCCAGGCCACCAGCGCCACCGCCACGCCCAGCCCGGCCCAGTACATCGTCCCCAGCCCGGCGCGCTGCCCGGCCAGCGCCATCGCGGCGAAGAACAGCGCGTAGAGGATGCCCTGGATCACCAGGTCCAGGTCGCCGAACAGGATGGCGGTGGAATGCGAGCCGACCTTGAGGTCGTCGTCGCGGTCCACCATGGCGTACCAGGTGTCGTAGGCGGTGGACCACAGGATGTTGGCCGCGTACAGCACCCAGCCCAGCGGCGGCACTTCGCCCTGCACCGCGGCGAAGGCCATCGGGATGCCCCAGCCGAAGGCCATGCCCAGGTAGACCTGCGGCAGGTGGGTGTAGCGCTTGAGGTAGGGATAGGTGGCGGCCAGGAACACGCCGACGAAGCTCAGGCCGATGGTCAGCGCGTTCAGGGTCAGCACCAGCGCGAACGCGACCAGCATCAGCCCGGCGAACAGCGCCAGCGCCTGGCGCCCGGACACCGCGCCGGTGGCCAGCGGGCGGTCCTTGGTGCGCTTGACGTGCGGGTCCAGCCAGCGGTCGGCGTAGTCGTTGATCACGCAGCCGGCCGAGCGGGTCAACCACACGCCGGCGGTGAATACGAACAGCGTCCACGGCGCCGGCAGGCCGCCGGAAGCCAGCCACAGCGCCCACCACGTCGGCCACAGCAACAGCAGGGTGCCGATCGGGCGGTCGGCGCGCATCAGTTTCCAGTAGCTGGCCAGCCGCGAGGGCGTAGACGCTTGCTGTCTTTCGTATCGTTCGTAACCCATGCGCACAGGTTACCAGCCGGGCCCGGCTGGCCGTTGCGGCACGCGGGTACGACGGGGGCAGACCTGCGCATGCATTTGCCGTTAGAATGCGCCTCCGCCCGGCAGCGCCGGTCGGCCGGGAGCCCTGTCGCTCCCGCTGCGACACACAACGCGCCCGTAGCTCAGCCGGATAGAGTAGTGGCTTCCGAAGCCATTGGTCGGGGGTTCGAATCCCTCCGGGCGCGCCATCTTTACGATGTCGCTTCGTCGTGATTGCCGGCCTTCGCGCAGGGCGCGAAGGCGTTCGATGCCGCGCACGCCAGTGGCGTGCAGGCGCGGCCTCTCACCCCTCCGGGCGCGTCATTTCAGACCAGAACCATGAGCGTTGCCGTTTCCATGCCGGGGCGGCGACCAGCGCAGCAATGCCGGCTTCGATCCAGCCTGCGCAGCGGCCGGGCGGGCCTCGACGGGCAGAGGAGCATGTTGTGGGTCATGCGGCGGTGGTTCCGGGCTGATGTCCGCCGCCACCCCACAAGGCTGCGGCCGGCGGCTGCAGCAGGCCGTCGCGCATCACCGCGCCGCCGGCATGGTCGTCGCTGAGCCACAGCGGGCCGTCGAGGTCGACGAACTCCGCATGGCGGGCCACGTGCCACGCCGGCGCGATCGCCAGCGAGGAGCTGATCATGCAGCCGACCATGACGCCGAAGCCCTGCGTGCGCGCCGCCTCCAGCAGATCCAGCGCGCCGGTCAGGCCGCCGGCCTTGTCCAGCTTGATGTTGACCACCTGGTAGCGCCCGAGCAGGCGCGGCAGGTCGGTGGCGACGTGGCACGACTCGTCGGCGCACAGGCGCGCGACCGAGGTGAAGCCGAGCAGGGCGTCGTCCTCTCCGGCCGGCAGCGGTTGTTCGATCAGGTCGACGCGGGTTTCCTGCAGCGTCGGCTGCAGCGCCTGCAGGAGATCGAACGTCCAGCTTTCGTTGGGATCGACGATCAGGCGCGCGTCCGGCAGCACGCCGCGCACGGCGCGGATCTGCGCGGCCGGGTCGGCGGCATCGACCTTGATCTTGACCAGGTCCAAGTGGGCCAGCGCGCGCGCCGCCTCGGCCATGCGCGCGGGCGTGTCCAGGCTCACCGTCTGCGCGCTGGCCAGCGGCGGCAGCGGCCCGGGCTGACCGAGCAATGCCGACACCGGCATGCCTTGCCGCTGCGCTTCGATATCCCAGAGCGCGCAGTCGAGCGCGTTGCGCGCCGCGCCCGGCGGCAGCATGTCGCGCAGCTGGAGGCGGTCCAGGCCCTTGGCGATGGCGTCCGAAAGCGCGCTGGCATCGTCGAGCACCGATGCCACGGTCTCGCCATAGCGGGCGTAGGGCAGCGATTCGCCACGGCCGCTGAACCCGCCAATGCGGATGGTCGCTTCCACCACCTCGGTGGAGGTGCGCACGCCGCGCGAGATGCGGAACGGCGTGGCAAGGGGGTGGCTGACGTGTGCCAGGCTCAGCATGGGAAGGCTTCCAGCAGCCGGTCCACGATGCGCGCGGTGCCGTCGCGCACGGGGTCCTGCGCCGGCAGGCCGAGCAGGTCTTCGGCGGCCCGGCAGGTGCGCTCGGCTTCTTCGGCCGACAGCCTGGCGGTGTTGAGGGCCACGCCGACCGCGACGACGTCCGGGTTGGTCAGGCGTGCGGTGGCCAGGTTGGCCTCCAGCGTGGTCCTGAGGTCCGGCACCGGGTAGTGCTTCAGGCCGCGCATGTGCGCGCGGCCGGGTTCGTGGCACAGCACCAGCGCGTCCGGCTGCGCGCCGTGCAGCAGGCCGGTCGACACCCCGGCGAAGGACGGGTGGAACAGCGAGCCCTGGCCTTCGATCAGGTCCCATCCGCCATCGTGGCGGTCAGGCGAGAGCCATTCGATGCCGCCGGAGATGAAGTCGGCGACCACCGCGTCGATCGGGATGCCGCGCCCGGCCACGAAGATGCCGGTCTGCCCCGTGGCGCGGAAATCCGCGGCCAGGCCACGCGCGCGCATCTCCTTCTCCAGCGACAGCGTGGTGTACATCTTGCCGGTCGAGCAATCGGTGCCGACGGTCAGCAGGCGCCGCCCGGCGCGCTTGAGGCCGTTGCCGACCGGCGTGGGCGGCGGGTTACGCGCATCGAAAAGATGCCTGCCATTGCGGCGCGCGGCTTCGACGATTTCCGGCTGCAGGTTCAGGCGTTCGTGCAGGCCCGAGGCCACGTTCAGGCCTGCGTCGAGCGCGGCGACGATGTCGGCCACCGACTCCGGGCCGAGGCGGCCGCCGGCGTTGGCCACGCCGACGATCAAGGTGTTGGCGCCGGCCGCGCGCGCCTGGGCAAAGCCCATGTCCGGCACGTGCACGCTGGTCCGGCAGTCGGGGCCGCGGAACTGGCCCAGGCACCATTCGGGCCGGAACTGCACCAGCCCACGCGCGGTTTTGGCCGCGAGGTCGTCGGGCGCGTTGCCCAGGTACAGCAGGAACGGCGGAGGCCAGGTCGAATCGTCGAGGGGGAAGGGCTGGGAGAGGGCGTGCATGGCGGAAGAATGATGTCCGGGAAAGTCCGCAGTCATCTTCGTTCCCGCCGGCAGCCGGCACCATTGAAAAGACGCCGGCGGCGCATAACGGCAGGCTATGGATTCCGCGCGGCATGCATCACCGCTCCCGGGTCCGCCGCGCCAGACATGGTGGCTGTCCATCGCCTTTGCAGCCGCCACTGGCCCAGGCCACGCGATGGGTGTACAAATGTACACCCATGATCCCCGACGACCTGCCACCGCAACGCGCCGCCGTCCTCGCCTTCCTGCGCGGGGAGCTGGCGGCCGGGCGCGCGCCCAGCCTGGCCGAGATCGCCGAGGCGTTCGGCTTTGCCTCGCGCAACGCCGCGCAGAAGCACGTACAGGCGCTGCTGGCCGAGGGCCTGCTGGAGCAGGTGCCGGGGCGCAAGCGCGGCCTGCGCCTGCCCGGCGGCGAGGCCGACCTGCTGCCGTTGCCGGTGCTGGGGCGGGTGGCCGCGGGCCAGCCGATCGGCGCCGACATCGGCCTGGACCAGCAGTTCTGGCTGGACCGGCGGCTGTTCGCGCTGCGTCCGGATTACCTGCTGCGGGTGCAGGGCGATTCGATGATCGACGACGGCATCCTCGACGGCGACCTGGTCGGGGTGCAGCGCACGCCCGAGGCGCGCGACGGCCAGACCGTGGTGGCGCGCGTGGATGGCGAGCTGACCATCAAGCGCCTGCAGCGCGGGCCGAAGCGCATCCGCCTGCTGCCGCGCAACCGCGCGCATGCGCCGATCGAGGTGCGGCCGGGCCAGGACTTCGCCATTGAGGGCGTCTACTGCGGGCTGGTACGCCCGGGTTGAATGGGCACGGTGGTCGCCCTCGACAGCCTGTTGGCCGCGCAGACGCTGTGGCATGCCGGGCGTGCGTCGGTCGCGGCGCTGGGCGAGCCCACCGGCCACGCCGCGCTCGATGCGCTGCTGCCGCAGGGCGGCTGGCCGCGGCATGCGCTGACCGAGCTGCTGCTGCCGGCCGACGGCGTGGGCGAACTGGCCCTGCTGCTGCCCACGCTGGCGCGGCTGAGCGGGGCCGGCGCCACCGTGGCGGTGGTGGCGCCGCCCTATGTGCCCTATGCGCCGGCCTGGCAGGCCGCGGGCGTGGCACTGGAAAAGCTGGAGATCGTGCAGGCCACGCCGCGCGATGCGTTGTGGGCGTTCGAGCAATGCCTGCGCAGCGGCGCCTGCGCCGCCGTGCTGGGCTGGCCGCTGCAGGCCGATGTGCAGGCGCTGCGGCGGTTGCAGGTGGCGGCCGACAGCGGGCGGTGCCTGGGCTTTGCCATGCGCGACCGCCGCCATGCGGCCAATCCCTCGCCGGCTGCGCTGCGCCTGGAGGCGGTGCGCGACGCGCACGGCGCTACCGCCTGGCAGGTGCGCAAGTGCCGCGGCGGCCCGGCGCCGGCGCGCGCCTTCGCCCTGGCCACGCGGTGAGGCGCGGCCATGCTCTGGGCCTGTGTACTGCTGCCGCAGCTGGCGCTGGACGCCGTCCTGCGCCGTTGCCCTGATCCGCAGGCGCCGCTGGCCTTGGTCGGCGGCCCGGCGCAGCTGCGCAGCCTGCATGCGGTCAACGCCGCCGCGGCCGCCGCCGGCGTGCAGGCCGGCATGCGCCTGACCGCCGCGCACGCGCTGCTGCCCGGGCTGGCCCTGGTCGAACACGATCCGCAGGCCGAGCAGCGCTGGCAGCGCTTCCTTGCCGCGTGGGCCTACCGCCACAGTTCGCTGGTCAGCGCGCAGTGGCCCGGCTGCATCGTGCTGGAGGTGCGCGCCAGCTTCGCCCTGCTCGGGCCCTGGCCACGCATCGAGGCGCGGCTGCGCGAGGAACTGGAACTGCTGGGCTTCAGCCACCGCATCGCGCTGGCGCCGACGCCGCGCGCCGCGCAGGTGCTGGCCGGCCTGCGCGACGGTCTGGCGGTGACCCAGCCGGCGGCGATGGCGGCCCTGCTGGACCGCGTGCCGGTGCGCCGCGCGCGCTTGCCGGAGGAAGCCGGCGAGCGCCTGCGGCACATGGGCATCGGCGACCTGCGCACGCTGCGCGCGCTGCCGCGCGACGCGCTGCGCCGCCGGTTCGGCCTGCCGCTGCTGGACCACCTGGACCGCCTGTACGGCCAGGCCGACGACCCGCTGGCGTACTACGCGCCGCCGGACCATTTCGACGCGCGCCTGGAGCTGGGCTACGAGGTCGAGAGCCACACCGCGCTGCTGTTCCCGCTGCGCCGCCTGGTCGGCGACCTGTGCACCTACCTGTCGGTGCGCGACGGCGGCGTGCAGCGTTTCGTGCTGCGGCTGGAACACGAGGAAGGCCACAGCGACGTGGCGGTGGGGCTGCTGGCCGCCGAGCGCGAGCCGGCGCTGCTGTTCGAGCTGGTGCGCAACCGCCTGGAGCAGGTGCGGATCGAGCGGCCGGTGGTCGCGCTGCGCCTGCTGGCGCGCGAACTGCCGCCGTTCGTGCCGGCCTCGCGCGACCTGTTCGATCCGCGCACGCGCCAGCAGCAGCCATGGCCGCAGCTGCGCGAGCGCCTGCGCGCGCGGCTGGGCGACAGCGCGGTGCAACGCATCACGCCCACCTGCGACCCGCGCCCGGAACGCGCCTGGCGGCCAGTGCAGGGCGACGAAGGCCGCATCGGCGACGCAGCACCGGGCCTGCCGCCACGCCCGGCCTGGCTGCTGCCGCAGCCGGTGCCGCTGCGCGATCCGCGCCCGCGCATCGTGTCCGGCCCGGAGCGGCTGGAAAGCGGCTGGTGGGATGGCGAGGACGCGCGCCGTGACTACTACGTGCTGGAAACCTCGCAGGGCCAGCGCGCCTGGGCGTTCGTGCCGCCGGGCGAGCAGGGCGGCTGGATGCTGCACGGGTGGTTCGCGTGAGCCGGCGCGAAGCGCGCGATTCGCACGCCGGCAGCCGCGCGCCGCGCGCCTGGGAAGTGGCGCAGCGGCTGGCCCGCGCGGCCGCCAACGACGGCGCGCCCGGCGAGGACGCGCTGCCGGCCTACGCCGAACTGCACTGCCTGTCCGATTTTTCCTTCCTGCGCGGCGCGGCCAGCGCCGAGGAACTGTTCGCGCGTGCGCGCGACTGCGGCTACGAAGCGCTGGCGATCACCGACGAATGCTCGCTGGCCGGCATCGTGCGCGCCTGGGAAGCCGCGCGCGCCAGCGGCGTGAAGCTGGTGGTCGGCAGCGAATTCGCCCTGGCCTGCGGCCTGCGCTGCGTGCTGCTGGTGGAAACCGCCGCCGGTTACACGCGGCTGTGCGAGCTGATCACCCGCGGCCGCCTGGCCGCCGGCAAGGGCGCCTACCGGCTGGCGCGCGCGGACGTGGAAGCGGTGCTGGACGACATCGTCGCGGAAGCCTCGGGCCTGTTCGCCCTGTGGCTGCCCGGCGCGGAACCGCAGCAGGAACAGGGGCGCTGGCTGCAGCAGTGGTTCGGCGCGCGCGCGCACCTGGCGGTGGAGCTGCACCGCGAACAGGACGACGACGCGCGCCTGCAGGCGCTGCTGGCGCTGGCCGAGGCGCTGCGCATGACGCCGCTGGCCAGCGGCGACGTGCACATGGACGTGCGCCGCCGCCGCATGCTGCAGGACACGATGACCGCCATCCGCCACAACCTGCCGCTGGCCGAATGTGGCGCGCACCTGTTCCGCAACGGCGAGCGCCACCTGCGCACCCGCCGCGCACTGGGCAACATCCATCCGCCCGCGCTGTTGGAAAACGCGGTGCGGCTGGCGCGCCGCTGCAGCTTCGACATGAGCCAGCTGCAGTACCACTACCCGAAAGAACTGGTGCCCGAGGGGCACACGCCTAGCAGCTGGCTGCGCGAACTGACCGAGCGCGGCATGCGCGAGCGCTGGCCGGAAGGCGCGCCGCCCGACGTGGTCCGGCAGATCGACAGCGAACTGGAACTGATCGCCTACAAGCAGTACGAGGCGTTCTTCCTGACCGTGCAGGACATCGTGCGTTTCGCCAGGGAGCGCGACATCCTGTGCCAGGGCCGCGGTTCCTCGGCCAATTCCGCGGTGTGCTTCGCGCTGGGCATCACCGTGGTGAATCCTGCCGAGAGCCGGCTGCTGATGGCGCGTTTCCTGTCGCGCGAGCGCGACGAGCCGCCGGACATCGACGTGGATTTCGAGCACGAGCGGCGCGAGGAAGTGCTGCAGTACGTCTACGGCAAGTACGGCCGCCACCGCGCCGCGCTGGCGGCCACCGTGATCCGCTACCGTGGCAGGAGCGCGGTGCGCGACGTGGCCCGCGCCTTCGGCCTGCCGCCGGACCAGATCGCGCTGCTGGCCGGCTGCCATGGCTGGGGCAACGGCGAGGTGCCGATGGCGCAGCGGCTGCGCGAAACCGGCTTCGACCCGGACAATCCGCTGATCCGGCGACTGATGGCGGTGACCGCGCAGTTGCGTGGCCACCCGCGCCATCTGTCGCAGCACGTGGGCGGCTTCGTCATCGGCGATGCGCCGCTGTCCAGCGTGGTGCCGGTGGAGAACGCGGCCATGGACGGGCGCACCATCATCCAGTGGGACAAGGACGACCTGGAGACGATGAAGCTGCTCAAGGTCGACTGCCTGGCGCTGGGCATGCTCACCTGCATCCGCAAGGCGCTGGACCTGGTGGAGCGCCATCGCGGCTACCGTATCGATCTGGCGGCGCCGGCCAAGGACAAACCCACCTACGACATGATCCAGGCCGCCGACACCGTGGGCGTGTTCCAGATCGAATCGCGTGCGCAGATGAGCATGCTGCCGCGGCTGAAGCCGGAGTGTTTCTATGACCTGGTCGTCGAGGTGGCGATCGTGCGCCCCGGGCCGATCCAGGGCGACATGGTGCATCCGTACCTGCGGCGGCGGCAGGGCAAGGAGGACGTGACCTACCCTTCCGATGGCATCCGGGACATCCTGAAGCCCACGCTGGGCATTCCCCTGTTCCAGGAACAGGTGATGGAACTGGTGATGCATGCCGGTTACAAGGAGCACGAAGCGGACCACCTGCGCCGCTCGATGGCGGCCTGGGGCCGCGGCGGCGACATGGAGCCGCACCGCGAGAAGATCCGCGCGTTGATGAAGCAGAAGAACTACTCCGACGCGTTCATCGACCAGATCTTCGAGCAGATCAAGGGCTTCGGCTCCTACGGTTTTCCGCAGAGCCATGCCGCCTCGTTCGCCAAGCTGGTCTACATCAGCAGCTGGCTCAAGCGCCACGAACCGGCGGCCTTCGCCTGCGCCCTGCTCAACGCGCAGCCGATGGGCTTCTATTCGCCCAGCGAGATCGTGCAGGACGCGCGCCGCGATGGCCGCGGCGGCCGCCGCGGCGTGGAGGTACGGCCGGTGGACGTGACCTGCAGCGAATGGGACAACACGCTGGAAGGCGGGCGGCTGCGCCGCGGCGAGGGCGACGACGAAGGGCAGGCGGCCCTGCGCCTGGGCCTGCGCCAGGTGGCCGGGCTGTCGGAAACCGTGGCGCAGGCCATCGTCGCCGCGCGCGCCCGGCGCCCGTTCGCCGACGTGCGCGACCTGTGCCTGCGCGCCAACCTGGACGAGCGGAGTCGCCGCGCGCTGGCCGAGGCCGGCGCGCTGCAGGCGCTGGCCGGGCACCGCCACGCCGTGCGCTGGGAAGTGGCCGGCATCGAGCGGCAGCGGCCGCTGCTGCCCGGCAGCCCCGACGAGGACGCCGTGGCGCTGCCGGCGCCGTCGGCCGGCGAGGAGGCGCTGGCCGACTACCGCACGCTCGGCCTCACCCTCGGCGAGCATCCGCTGTCGCTGCTGCGCGCGCGGCTGCGGCGCGAGCGCGTGCTCGACATCGCCCAGGTGCGGCAGCTGCCGCACGGGCGCGGCGCGCACGTGGCCGGCATCGTCGTGCAGCGGCAACGCCCGGGCACCGCCAAGGGCACGGTGTTCGTCACCCTCGAGGACGAGCATGGCCCGCTCAACGTGGTGGTCTGGCAGGACCTGGCCGCGCGCCGGCGCAAGGTGCTGCTGGGCGCGCGACTGATGGCGGTGCGCGGGCGCTGGGAACAGGTGGACGGCGTGCAGCACCTGATCGCCCGCGACCTGCACGACCTCAGCCACCTGCTGGGCGATCTGCAGACCCGCTCGCGGGATTTCCACTAGCGCAACGCGCGGGGAGCGCGGCGGCGTGGCCGATGCAGGCTTCGCGGCGCCCGGCAGGGCCGACGCCGGGCGCCGCATGCCGCCCGGTTCCAGTACGGAGTGGCGCTGCGCACCGCAAGTTGGCAGCCGCCATCGCATCGGTCGGTACGCGTCGGGCCCCGGCGCAAGCACCTGCAACTTTTCGCCTTCGGCCAGCGCCAGCAGCGTCTGCCCACCTGCAACTGACCAGCAGCGCGTCTGCGCACAGCGCCACGCTGGACTGGGTGCGGTTGCGCACGCCCAGGCGCTTGAAGATCGCCGACAGGGACCCTCGACCACTTCAGGTTGTTCCAGGTTGAACACGTCGCCGTTCTACGTACCGACGTCTCGCAGGCCGGATGACGCGGACTTCCGCGCTTCAGCCGGTCTGGCACCCGTCCGGAGAGCGTCGCTGCCAGCGGTCTGTTCCCTGCCTCACTCCCAATCCGACAGGGCGATCTTCAGTTCCGCCGCGAAGCCCTTGGCCGAGGCCAGCGGCACCGTGAACACGTCCGGCGCCTGCTGGGCGATGCCGATGGCCCGCGTCCTGGCCTCGTCCAGCTCAGCCTGCGTTTTCGGGCCGCCGGCCCACTGGTCGTCGCCCCAGACATAACGCAACCGCCAGCTGTCGCCGTCGGGCTTGGCGAACAGCACCAGCGTGTTGCGGAACAGGTACTCGCCGGGGATGTGGTTCTTCAGGAAAAGCGCGCCATCGACTTCATAGCCGGCATTGCACACCGCCAGTTCGATGGAGAAGGCGACCTCGCTGCCGGCGGTGATGCGGCGGCTGTCCAGGAACACCGAGAACAGCACCGGCGCGCGCGCGTCGCGGCGTACCTTGCCGTCCGCGTCGAAAATGTCGCTGTACTCGCGGCGTATCGCGCACTCGTTGGCCTGGGTGCGCGCGGTGAGCTGGTAGGTATAGGCGCCGCGCGGCGCCACCGTGGCTTCGATGTAGTACGAGGAACGCACCTGCCTGCCGCGCCTGCGCGCGGCCTCGACTTCCGGTGGCAGGGCCAGCGCGGTGATGTCCAGCTGCGCGGTGGCGCAGATGTCGCCGAACAGGAAGCGCGACAGGTTCTGATAACCCTCCTCGGAATTGACGATGCCGAAGTAGCCACTGTGGCTGCGGTTGACGTAGGCGCGCGGCGCGCCTTCCACCCAGGCGTTGGCGATTCGCACCAGGCCATCGCTGAGCGCGCCGACCGCGAACGAGGACAGCCCGCGCGCCGCCGCGTAGTCGCGGCTGTTGGTGCCGATCAGGCAGAACATGCGCTCGGGCGGGAAGCCCGAATCGCCCAGCGTGTTGACCTTGTCCCTGGGCACCTTCAGGTAGCGCGCCATGTTGCCGCGGTTGAAGTTGTTCATGTCGTTGATCGACAGCAGGTCGGGCACGTTGATGCCGGCGATGTCGATGCCGTTGTGCGGCGTGGCGTAGGTGAACACCTTGTCCACCAGCGTGCGCGCCTCGGCGCTGGCGACCTCGGGATTCTGCAGCAGACAGCGGCAGATCAGCCCGCCCATCGAGTGCGCGACCAGGTACACGCGGAAATCGCGGCGCTGGCTGGCGTTGTTGCCGCACACGCTGTCGCGTAGTTCCAGGATGCGCCGGCCCAAGCTGGCGGCGGCCTCGGCGATCGACGGCGCCTTGCCGTCGCCGAACGCCGGGTCGGCCACGTCGTAATAGCGGTGGATGACGATGCTGCGCGGCGAAATGCCGCCGCGCAGTTCGGCGCCGCCGTCGTAGACGTCGCGGTAGCCGTAGTCCTTCATCAGCCGCACCAGCGGCGACTCGAATACGAACTTCACCACCGAACCGTCCTGCGCCTGGCGGATCTTGGTGGAGCCGGCCTCCAGGCCCATGAACGGCGTGGAAGTGGTCTCGACGATCTCCGAGCGGGTCATCGCGTAACCGCGCACGTAGATGATCGGGAAGAAGGGGCGTTCGATCCTGTCCATGTCCGGCTCCGCGGGAAGGGAAGGCGATGCTGCGCCATTGTCGTCGCATCCGGGGCGACCGGGGGGCATGGGCCGGTCGAAGGGGAGGCAGGCCCTGATGGCCGGCGTGCCTCGCAGCGTCGAAGCGATGCCCGTTTATCGGCAGGCAGCGGCAGGTGGCTGCCGGCCCCATGGGCGTATGCGGAGGGAGCCAAAGTCCAATGGGCGGCGGTGTGATGCACCGCCGGGCGTCACCCGGGGCCATGCCGGTAAAGCCCCTGCGCGGCGAGCCTCGCATCGAAAGGTAGCGGACACGGGTTCATGGCCGCGACAAGCTGGAAGCAGGCCGGGAACTCGGTGCTGCGCGCCGCCCGCGAGATGGTGACCACGCCGGATTCTAGGGGCTCGCGCAGCACTTCCAGGGCCTGTCGCTTCCACTCGGGAAGCTCGTCGAGGAACAGCACGCCGTTGTGGGCGAGCGACACCTCGCCCGGGCGGGGAGGCGAGCCGCCGCCGACGAGGGCCACCGCGCTGGCCGTGTGATGCGGTGACCGGTACGACCGTTGCCGCCAGCGCGCCGGGTCTACGCCATGGCGGCCGGCCGAGGCGATGGCGGCGGTTTCCAGCGCCTCGACCTCGCTGGCTTCGGGCGGGATGCCAGCGAGGCCAGCAGGGGTCTTGCCGCACCCTGGCGAACCGACCAGCAGAAAAAAGTAACCTATTACACCCCAATTGAATCCGCCATCGTCCGAGCAATAGGCCTGTTCTGACAGGGGCTCGCGGCGTTCTCCGGTTACGGGACGAGGCGAGTCGTGTCTATCGTGTATACGCCGTCCCGGAAGCTCTCGCGCTGCGATTCGCCGCTCTTCAAGCGCGATGCGCTGAGCAAGACATCAGCTGGGCCGGGGCCGTTCTCAATGCCATGCCGACGTGTCTCAACTGTTTGAAGGCGCGGCGAGTCGATGAGCCCCGAGTTGATGCCGGCGCTCGACCGGGCCAATGCGTGGACGGTCTATGCGTGAAGCTAGCGTCGCCCAACTGACCGCGGCGAATCGCAATTAGTGATATCCGCTTAGTCCAAGAATACAGGCCAGTACAGCCCTTGAGTCATAATATGATTGTGATATTATGAGGCACATGGCCCGCCCCAAGAAGGACGACCGCATTCGCAGGGAAATGTGTTCTCGGTTCGTGCTCGCCATGGACCGACTAGGGATGAGTGCCTCTGAAGTGGCGAGGGCGCTTGGCTATGCCAACGCAACGACCATTGCGAAGGTGCTGAAGGGCGAAGCCTTCGTGGATGTGGAGCGCCTGTACCTCCTTTCAAAAATCGAAACAACTGACGGTCGCCGAATTGACCTGAATTGGCTTATTTGCGGGCATCCCATAGCAAGCCCGCATGTTGGCGGCGGCAGCACCACAGACGCGCCTAAGTGAGAACAAATCAGATGGACGGGAATGTGGAACGATTCAAGCGGGTGAAGAAGTGGTCCTGCGGACAGGAGGGCTCCGGGAACTACATCATCCAAGCGGACAATCTGAAGGCGCTTCGTGCTCTTGCGTCCACGCATAGGGCTTCCGTGAAGTGTGCTTATCTGGATCCGCCTTACAACAACGGTGAAAGCTATCGTCACTACTTCGACAATCTTGGACATGAAGAGTGGCTTCAGACGGTAACCGCACGACTGGTCGCCATCAAAGAGCTTCTTCATCCTGATGGTTCTGTGTGGATTTCCATCGATGACTCGGAGCTCCACTATCTCAAAATTGCATGCGACCAAGTGTTCGGGCGCAACAACTTCATTGCTACCGTGGTATGGGAGCGACGAACTACGAGAGAGAACCGACGCGCTCTCTCCCGCAACCATGAATACTTGTTGGTCTACGCTGCGAACAGTGCTGCGTGGACGAAGTCGCGCAACCTGATGCCTCTAACTGACGACATCAAGAACAGATACAGGAATCCCGATAATGACCCGCGAGGCTCATGGCAATCTATCTCTGCGAATGTTCAGGACGGCCACGCAACTCCTCAGCAGTTCTATGGAATAAAGTCACCTTCCGGGATAGTTCACCAGCCACCAAAAGGGCGTTGCTGGGTGTACTCAGAAGCGAAGATGCGTGAAGAAATTCGCTTGAATAACATCTGGTTTGGGAAGAATGGAGATGGCGCTCCTCGAATCAAGAGCTTTCTTAAGGATAGGAAGGGCGGAGTAGTTCCGGAGACCCTATGGCGCGCGGAGGAAGTTGGCACCACAAGTGATGCCAAGAAGGAACTCATTGCGCTGTTGAACGAAGAACCTCTGTTCGATACACCTAAGCCGGAGAAGCTAATTCATAGAATTCTTAGCATCAGTACCAACCCTGGGGACTTGGTTCTTGACCCCTACTTGGGCTCTGGAACGACAGCAGCCGTGGCCCATAAGATGTCACGCCGTTACATCGGCATCGAGATTGGCGATCACGCCGCGTCGCATTGCGCGCAGCGCATGAGGGCCGTTGTGAAGGGAGACTCCGTCGGTATTTCGCCAACGATTGGCTGGAGCGGCGGCGGCGGTGTCGACTTTCTCACATTCCTGCGGGAACCTAAGCTTGTTTAAGCCTCTTTACTACCTCGGATGCAAGGCGAGCATTAGCGAAACCATCCGAGAAGCTATCGATTTTGTAGACCCACATCGCGGCAGAGCCTGCGACCTCTTTGCTGGAAGTGGTGCGATTTCGGCCAGTCTGAGCGCAAGCCGAGATGTAACCAGCGTTGACATCCAAGAGTACTCTCGGGTCATCTGCGATGCACAGCTGAATCCTGCTCAGATGTCCGCTTCCGAGCTCTTGAAAGTGCCGGTGGATGTGGCTGAATCCGACGCACTCTGTACTTTGGAATTTTGTCTCGAAGCACTCATAGAGCACGAACAGGAAGCGGCACATTCAGCCATGTCCGGTAAGCCCGCCGATATGGTTGCTCTGATAGAAGCGCCGCCGCTGCTTTTCCCTACGTCCGAGGCGGGTCGGGGCAGACTAGCTGCAGCGCGGAAGTTGGCGCGTGCTCGACTCCTCGAGCACAACCTCTGGAACTCTTCTGACTCGACAATCAGCCGCTACTTCGGCGGTGTGTACTTCTCCTATCGCCAAGCAGCGTACTTGGATGCCGCTTTGTCGAATGCTACTCAAAGACGTGGAAAAAACAGGGGCACACTTCTTTCCGCGGTACTTAGCACGGCCAGCACCATGGTCAATACCGTGGGCAAGCAGTTTGCGCAGCCGATTCGACCTCGGGACAAATCCGGAAACATCAAACTGTCTATTGTCTCATCAGCCGTAAAGGACCGTCGTATCGATGCCAATTCTGCACACGGCGAATGGATGGAAAGGTACGCAACCATCAAAGCGACAGGTCGCCCTCACGAAGCGATTCGAGGTGACTATCTCGAAGTCTTATCTAGTAGGGGAAGGGACTTCTCTGTCTTATATGCCGACCCACCTTATACCCGGGACCACTACAGCCGGTTCTATCACGTGCTTGAGACTATGTGTTTACGAGACGAGCCCCTTGTCAGCACCAGTACGAGGAATGGACAAAGTGAACCCAGTCGCGGTGTGTATCGACAAAGCCGTCATCAATCTCCGTTCTGCATAAGGAGCACAGCTCCCGCGGCTTTTGATGCGCTGTTCAAGCAAGCACGATTGTTCTCAATTCCTCTCGTGCTCTCCTATTCACCTAGTGAGCAGGGCGATGGCACTCATCCCCGAGTCTTGAGTGCAACCAATGTTGTTGGCATCGCCCAGAAGCACTATCGCTCGGTGGATGTTCAGTATTTGCATGGCAAGTCTCACAACAAGCACAATCGAAGCAGTCTTGAACTTGCAAAAAGATCGCATGCTGAGATGCTGCTTGTTTGTCGCCCCTAATCTACATTCTCAATAGTCAGAGCAACTACCGGGAACAAGTTACTAGGCGCCTCGGGCCACCGCTCCTTGAGCTCAGCGGCACTCATGAAGGCCATCCTCATGAGTCGGCGCCTGCCAGTGATTGGCCCGAGAATTGCATTCAAGGCCGCATAGTGTGGACTTGCCACCGGAACTATTGTGTAACGATAGGCGCTGTCGTCCAGCTTGGTGGCCACGAGCACCATGCGCCCGTCGTTTGGTGCGACAACATAGGGGAGGTCTGCGACCTCACTAATCTCGATGCGATAGTTCTGGCTGGCATTCACAAAAATCAGTCGCTCAACCGGAACAGCTAGCTCGTCGTCTAGGCTGACGTACTGTATGAGGACCTTCTTAGGGGTGCCTGCGAAACCGAAGAAGGTCAAACCACGTTGACTTACATCGGCCTGACCGGTTCGGTTCTGAGGAATCTCGCGAATCATCACTCCGGGGTGAGCATCGGCAACCTGCAGCGGGACCTCAGCAGGTTCGGGTCTACGCGCCTCCCTTCTCTCCCGTCTGTGTGGACTAACGTACTTGACCCTGCTGTTCGCTACGGCGCGCTCCAACACCCTTGGATGCGATAGGGGCAATAGAAACCCGGCTTCGCGGCTTTCCGCCAACCAGCGCCTAATGACTGCTTGGACGCCTTCGGCCTGCCTGCCCTGAAGGCTACGTACGCTAAGCGCTTCCCAATTGCCAATGCGCTGCGGTGGACCTTGGTCTCCACCTATGCCGCTGGAAGTTAGGTTTCCCGAGCCCACGATAAGGTTGACCCCATCGTCGTGAGCAAACCAGCAGTACTTCGGATGAAAGGTTGCCGGCGAATCATGGACAAACGCCAATGCCTGAAGGGTAGGGAAGCGTTGAGCGTGCTCCTCAATGCAAATCAACGCCTCTGCATTTGTTATGGCATCGGTCCCCACGACCAAGACAAATGGACGACCCCGCCTCAGCATTCGGCTGACGCTCGGTATAGCGAAGAAGCGTTCGACGCCTCTCCTCGTGGCGAACGCGAAGACACCACCTCCGCCTACAGACCCGTCCGAAGCATCCTGCACTACGTCAGCAAGACCCTGCCCTTCTGGAAGCTGCAGCACAAGTGACATCCCAATCACCATCCCTGACAGGTAAAGCTCAAGTCTCCACTACGCCACTCAAAACGTACAGCCATTGGGACACCCTCGTCAGGTGGCTGCCGCCCCCATGGGCGCATGCGGAGGGAGCCAAAGTCCAATGGACGGCGGTGTGATGCAGCGCCGGGCGTCACCCGGGGCCATGCCGGTAAAGCTCCTGCGCGGCGAGCCTCGCATCGACAGGCGTACTCGCAGGTCGCGCCGCACAGAGTGCGCCGGCAACGCCGATGCGCATTCCGGATGGCGTCCGCGGGGCGTTGTCCGCTCTACGGCGGGCCATCCGGCGAGGCGCGATCCAGCTGGCGGTAGCCGATGGCCTCGGCGAGATGCGTGCGTTCGATGGGACCGCCGCCGGCCAGGTCGGCGATGGTGCGGGCCACGCGCAGGATGCGGTGCATCGAACGCGCGGACAGCTGCAGTCGCTCCATCGCCTGTTCGAGCAGCGCCTGGTCCGGGCGGGCCAGCACGCAGTCGCGCAGGGTCTGCCCCGGGTCCAGTCGAGCGTTGGGCCTGCCCGCGCGCTGCAGCTGGCGGGTACGCGCCTGCGTCACCCGGGCGCGCACGGCGGCGCTGCTTTCCCCGGGTGGCGCAGTGCCGTGCAGCTCGGCCGGCTGCAACCGCGGAACCTGCAGCTGCAGGTCGATGCGGTCCAGTAGCGGGCCGGAGATGCGGGCGCGATAACGGGCGATCGCATCGCCGGAACAGCGGCAGCGGCCGCTGCGGTCGCCCGCCCACCCGCACGGGCAGGGGTTCATGGCCGCCACCAGCTGGAAACAGGCCGGAAACTCGGTGCTGCGTGCCGCCCGCGAGATGGTGACCACGCCCGATTCCAGCGGCTCGCGCAGCACTTCCAGTGCCTGCCGCTTCCACTCCGGAAGTTCGTCGAGGAACAGCACGCCGTTGTGGGCGAGGGAGACTTCGCCAGGTCGCGGAATCGAGCCCCCGCCAACGAGCGCCACCGCGCTGGCCGTGTGGTGCGGCGACCTGTACGGCCGTTGCCGCCAGCGTGCCGGGTCCACGCCATGGCGGCCGGCCGAGGCGATGGCGGCCGTTTCCAGCGCCTCGGCCTCGCTGGCTTCGGGCAGGATGCCCGGCAGGCGCGAGGCCAGCAGGGTCTTGCCGCACCCGGGCGAGCCGACCAGCAGCAGATGGTGGCCGCCGGCCGCAGCGATCTCCAGCGCGCGCCGCGCCTGCGCATGGCCGCGCACGTCGGCCAGATCCGGCAGCGGGACGGGCTCGGCCGCGTCCGGCTGCGCGTCCGGCAGTGCCTTCTCGCCGCCCAGGCTGGCGCAGACCTCCAGCAGGGTGCGCGCGACCTTGACCGTCGCCTGCCCGGCCAGCGCCGCCTCCCCGGCGTTGTCCGGCGCCACCACCAGCGTGCGTTGTTCGCGTGCCGCCGCGATGGCGGCCGGCAGCGCGCCGTCCACGCCACGCAGCTCGCCAGTGAGGGCCAGTTCGCCGATGAACTCGTGGCCGGACAACGCCTGGCGGTCGATCTGCCCGCTGGCGGCGAGGATGCCCAAGGCGATGGGCAGGTCGAAGCGGCCGCCGTCCTTGGGCAGGTCGGCCGGGGCCAGGTTGATGGTGATGCGCCGGGCCGGGAACTCGAACTGCGCGCAGAGGATGGCCGCGCGTACGCGGTCGCGGGATTCGCGCACCGCCGCTTCGGGCAGGCCCACGATCTGGGTGCAGGGCAGCCCGCCGGACAGGTGCACCTCGACCCGTACCGGCGGCGCATGCACGCCGGCGCGTGCACGGCTGTGCACCAGCGCCAGGCTCATGGCCGACGCCTCAGGCGTCGTTGGCGGGGCGCTTTTCCAGTGCGGCGACGGCCTGTTCCAGCGCGTCCAGCTTCTCGCGGGTGCGCAGCAGCACGGCGCGCTGCACCTCGAACTCCTCGCGGGTGACCAGGTCCAGTTTGGCCAGGCCGGCCTGCAGGGCGCTCTTGAAGGTGGCCTGCAGTTCCTCGCGCGATTCGCGCAGCCCCGGTGGGACCAGGTCGCTCAGGCGGCGGGCCAGCGCATCGATGTGGTTCAGGTCGATCATGGGGAGTCTCCGCAGGGGCAGGCCGGCAGGTTAGGCGCCGCCCGCAACCGCGGCCATCGGGCTCTGTTGCGTAGGGACGTAAGGATAATCCCTTGGTGCCGGCGGCGGCACGCCGGCCTGCTCGCCCGGCGCAGGGCAGGCTATCCTTCAGGGGCACACCGACAGGGAACCGACCGATGAAAATGATCATGGCCATCGTCAAGCCGTTCAAACTGGACGACGTGCGCGAGGCGCTTGCCGAGCGTGGCGTGGCCGGCATCACCGTCACCGAGGTCAAGGGTTTCGGCCGGCAGAAGGGCCACACCGAGCTGTACCGCGGCGCCGAGTACGTGGTCGATTTCCTGCCCAAGGTGAAGATCGAGGTCGCGGTGACCGACGCCCAGGCCGACGAGGTGGTGGAGGCCATCGTCAAGGCCGCCGGCACCGGCAAGATCGGCGACGGCAAGGTGTTCGTCTACGACCTGGGCAGCGTGGTGCGCATCCGCACCGGCGAGCTCGACGCGGACGCGCTCTGAACCATGGCGACCACGGACGGTGAATTCGGCCAGCGCCTGCAGCGGGCCCTGGCGATGCTGGATGGCAAGGGCCTGCCGCGCGGTACGTCCGCGCCGTTGCTGTACCGGCTGTTGTGGAAGCTCGGTTTCCGCGTGCCGCCGCCGCTCATGATGGGGTTTGTCCCGAATGCCTTGCTGATGGGGGGCCTCTTCGGGCCGATCTGGGGCTTGGTGATGTGGTTGATGGTCTGGCGCCGTTCGCAGATGCCGGTGGGCATGGTGCTGCTGGCCATGGTGGTGGCCGGCGTGCTGTTCGGCCTGTCGATGGGGCTGTATGGGCGTTGGATTGCGCGCCGGCGTGGCATTCCGCTGTGGCGCGATTTCCGGGGCTGACCAAGAACGGCAGGCCGCGACGGGTCAGCCCGGCGCGAACGTGGAAGCTGAGGATCGGCGTGTCCCGGGTGTCGGCGCATGCCGTGCAGCGGCCGGTGCCGTCCTGCCGGGGACTTGCCGGATCGGCCTCGGGGTCCCGGAAATCCGCCCTTGCCGGGCGGGGTGAAGGCAGCCGATCGCCGCGAGTGGCAATGGAAAACGGCACGACAGTCGTTTTTTTACGGCGAAGCCGCCCGCAAGGTCGCGCCCATTCTGACCGCCACAAAAAACCCCGCGTCGCCGCGGGGTTTTTTGTGGGAAGGCTGGGCTTACTCGCCCAGCGCCTTGGCCACGAACGGCGGGCTGACCAGCACGCCGGTGTGCAGCGGAGCGGTGTAGTACAGCGTGTCGAACGGCTTGGCGGCGGCATCGGCCTGGCGGAAGCCGAAGCCGAAACCGGCCTGCTTGCTGGCCACGGTCACCGACCACCAGCCGGTCGGGTAGCACGGCTGCGGGAACGGCAGGGTCTTGAACGACTGGAAGCCGGCCTTGCCCATTTCCGCGCGCATGTCCTTGATCAGGTCCAGCAGCGCCAGCGGCGATTCGCTCTGCTGCACCAGCAGGCCGTCGTCCTTCAGCGCGCGGAAGCAGCTCTCGAAGAAGGCCTTGTTGAACAGGCCTTCGGCCGGGCCGACCGGGTCGGTGGAGTCCACGATCACCACGTCCACGCTGCCCGGGGCGCAGTTGGCCATGTAGGCCACGCCGTCGTCGAACAGCAGTTCGGCGCGGGCGTCGCCGTTGGATTCGCACAGTTCCGGGAAGTACTTCTCGGCCATGCGGGTGACCTGCTCGTCGATGTCGCACTGGGTGGCGCTCTCCACGCCCGGGTGCTTGAGCACCTCGCGCAGGGTGCCGCAGTCGCCGCCGCCGATGATCACCACGCGCTTGGGCGCCGGGTGGGTGAACAGCACCGGGTGGCTGATCATCTCGTGGTAGAAGAAGTTGTCCTTGGTGGTCAGCATCATGGCGCCGTCGATGACCATGAGCTTGCCCCAGTCGGTGCTGTCGTAGATCTCGATCTTCTGGAACGGCGACTGCACCTCGTCCAGCTTGCCGGTGATGCGGAAACCGATGGCCGAGCCGGTCGGCTGGAAGTGTTCGATGAACCAGTTTTCGTTGGTGGTCATGGCGATGCTCCTGGGAGGAAGGGCTGTTCCTTCTCCCCCCGGGAGAAGGTGGCGCGAAGCACCCCAACCCCCTCTCCCGGCGGGAGAGGGGCCTGAAGGCGCGGGCGCGGATTGTAACGGACCCTTGCCCCGCAGGCGTTAGAATGCGCGCCATTCTTATCCACAGCCGAGAGTTGCTACGCCGATGAGCGATTGGTCCCTCGACCAGGCCCGCAAGACCTATTCGATCCCGCACTGGTCCGACGGTTATTTCGATGTCGATGCCGCCGGGCACGTCGTGGTGCGCCCCACCGGCGCGCAGGGCCCGGCCGTGTCGTTGCCTGAAATCGTCGATTCGGCCCGCGCCGCCGGCGCCAAGCTGCCGCTGCTGGTGCGTTTCCCGGACATCCTGGGCCAGCGCCTGGGCAAGCTGCAGGCCGCCTTCGCCCAAGCCCAGCGCGACTGGGACTACACCGGCGGTTACACCGCCGTGTACCCGATCAAGGTCAACCAGCACCGCGGCGTGGCCGGCACCCTGGCCAGCCACCACGGCGAGGGCTTCGGCCTGGAAGCCGGTTCCAAGCCGGAACTGATGGCCGTGTTGGCGCTGTCGCGCCCGGGTGGGCTGATCGTCTGCAACGGCTACAAGGATCGCGAGTACATCCGCCTGGCGCTGATCGGCCGCAAGCTGGGCCTGCAGACCTTCATCGTCATCGAGAAGCCGTCCGAGCTGAAACTGGTGCTGGAAGAATCCCGCGCGCTGGACGTCAAGCCGGGCATCGGCGTGCGCATGCGCCTGGCCTCGCTGGGCGCCGGCAAGTGGCAGAACAGCGGCGGCGACAAGGCCAAGTTCGGGCTGTCGCCGCGCCAGCTGCTGGACCTGTGGAAGTCGCTGCGCGACACCGAGTACGCCGACTGCCTGAACCTGCTGCACTTCCACATGGGCAGCCAGATCAGCAACGTGCGCGACATCGCCAACGGCATGCGCGAGGCCACCCGCTACTTCATCGAGCTGTCGCGGCTGGGCGCGAAGATCACCCACGTGGACGTGGGCGGCGGCCTGGGCATCGACTACGAAGGCACCCGCTCGCGCAGCTACTGCTCGATCAACTACGGGCTGAACTCCTACGCCAGCAACATCGTGCAGCCGCTGGCCGAGGCCTGCGAGGCCAATGGCCTGCCACAGCCGCGCATCGTCACCGAATGCGGCCGCGCGATGACCGCGCACCACGCGGTGCTGATCGCCAACGTGGCCGAGGTCGAGCAGGCGCCGGAAGGCCGCGTGCCGGAAGCGCACGACGACGAGCCGGCGGCGATCCGCCACCTGCGCGAGATCCACGACGAACTGGACGTGCGCCCGGCGGTGGAGCTGTTCCACGAGGCGCAGCATTTCCACGCCGAGGGCCTGAGCGCCTACGCGCTGGGCCAGATCGACCTGCCGCAGCGCGCACGCATCGACGACCTGTTCTACGCCATCGCCAACGGCGTGCGCGCGCGCCTGATCTACGACGAGAAGAGCCACCGCCCGGTGCTGGACGAGCTGAACGAGCGGCTGGTCGACAAGTACTTCGTCAATTTCAGCGTGTTCGAGTCGATCCCGGACGTGTGGGCCATCGACCAGGTGTTCCCGATCGTGCCGATCGAACGCCTGGACGAGCGCCCGGACCGCCGCGGCATCGTCGCCGACATGACCTGCGATTCGGACGGCATGGTCGAGACCTACGTCGAGAACGAGAGCCTGGACAGCTCGCTGCCGCTGCACGCGCTGCGCCACGGCGAGAGCTACCGTGTCGGGTTCTTCCTGGTCGGCGCCTACCAGGAAATCCTTGGCGACATCCACAACCTGTTCGGCGACACCGACGCGGTGGAAGTCACCGTCGATGGCGGCGGCTACCGCATCGCGCAGCAGCGCCGCGGCGACACCACCGACGTGATGCTCGACTACGTCGGCTACCGCCTGGACGAGTTGCGCGCGGCCTACCGCCAGCGCGTGGCCGCCGCCAACCTGCCGGCCGCGCGCGCGGCCGAGCTGGACGCGGCGCTGGAAGCCGGCCTCACCGGCTACACCTACCTGTCGGACGAGCCGCTGGGCTGAACTCCCGGGTGGGCGATCCAGGGCGCGAGACGGCGGCAGATGCCGCCGTCTTCGCATCCGCCGCTGGCAACGCCCGGGAAGCGAGGCCCTGCCGCGGGCCGATCGTTCCGACATGGCAGGCATCGGCCCATCGTTCCAGGTTGCTGCTGCCCCGGCACTGCGCAGGCTGGATCGTGCAATGCGATGGGTGTGCGGAAGGCTTGTAATGCCTGTCACATTGGGTCGATAGTGGTGCCGGGGAACGAAGGAAGCGGCACTCCACGCCGGGACGGAGCCAGCCCGGCATGGGCCGCACCTTCGTGTGGAAAGGCACAACAGGGGGTGCCGCATGCCGTAAGAGATCGTCCATACGATCGGCTCGACCGTTTATTTCGTTTTTTTCCTGCTGTTCCTGTGGGTGCGGCGAACGCCGCGGATCAACCCCGGCGCCGGCTGGTGGGCCGTGGCGATGCTGTTCGCGCTCGCTTCCCGGCTGGTCTTCATCGTCCTGCTGGACGAGTACCACGGGCGCACCGCCATCGTGTCGGTGTACACCGCGCTGAACGTGGTCGAGAAATCCTGCCTGCTGATCGGACTGGTGCGGTTCTTCGACGTGCCGCTGCGGTTGCGCGACCTGCTGGTGGTCACCTTCGCGGTCGAGGTCTGGATACTCGCGGCCTGGGCCTGGTCGTTCCCGCCGCTGCTGCGCGGCGCCGGCGTAGCGCTGTTCAACGCCGGGATGCTGGCCGCCGCCGCCTGGATCGCGTGGACCCGGCGCGACCAGCTCGACCGGCGCCTGCTCACCATCACCGCCGTGTCCAGCGGCCTGCTCGCCCTGCACTGGGCCTGCGCCTTCGCCATCATCGAGCGCGTGCCGGGGTGGTTCGTGTACGGCTTCCTGCTCGGCGCGCTGCTGGTGCTGGTGCAGTACTTCTCGCTGCTCGCCGCGGTGCTGCGCAGTTTCCAGAAGCGCCTGCTGGAAGCCGAATCGAAGGCGCTGGACATGGCTTTCCAGGATCCGCTGACCGGCCTGAGCAACCAGCGTTACATGCGCACGCTGTTCGAGAACGCGCTGGTCCTGGCGCACCGCCCGCACCAGCTGGCCGCGGTCATCTACATCGACGTGGACAATTTCAAACCGGTCAACGACCGCGCCGGGCACCGGGTCGGCGACGAGGTGCTCAAGCTGCTGGCCGCGCGCCTGCGCCAGTCCACGCGCAGCACCGACATCTGCGCCCGCATCGGCGGCGACGAGTTCGTCGCCATCTGCACCCAGCTGGAAGATGCGGACCATGCCCACGGCATCGCGCGGAAGCTGCTGCGCGAGTTCACCGCGCCGCTGCTGGTGGAGGGGCGCGAGTACGTGCTGGGCGCGAGCATCGGCGTGAGCCTGTATCCGCTGCACGGCGATACGCTGGCCGAACTGCTGGAATGCGCTGACCGGGCCATGTACCAGATCAAGGGCGGCGGCAAGAACGGCTACCGCATCCATGCCGCCGGAGCGCCGGCCTGAACGCCGCTGGCGTGCAGGCCGGCGGGGGACTCAGCTTTCGCGCGCGACCTGGAAACCGGCGAACGACTGGCTGACCGGCATCAGTTCCAGGCGGTTGACGTTCAGGTGCGGCGGCAGGCTGGCGACCCAGAAGATCTGCTCGGCGATGTCCTGGGCGGTCATGGGGTTGGCGCCCTTGTAGAGCTGGTCCGAGGCGGCTTGGTTGCCGTGGGTGCGCACCAGGGTGAATTCGGTCTCGGCCATGCCGGGCTCGATCGCGGTCACGCGCACGCCGGTGCCGTGCAGGTCGGCGCGCAGGCCCAGCGAGAACTGGCTGACGAAGGCCTTGGTGCCGCCGTAGGCGTTGCCGCCCGGATACGGATAGATGGCGGCGGTGGAGCTGATGTTGATGATCGCGCCGCGGCGCTCGATCAGCTGCGGCAGCAGGCGATGGGTGAGGGTGACCAGTGCGGTGACGTTGGTGTCGATCATCGTGCGCCAGTCTTCCAGGCTGGCGTGCTGGGCGGCGGCGGTGCCCTGCGCCAGCCCGGCGTTGTTGACCAGCAGATCGATGCCGCGGAACGCGGCCGGCAACGCCGCCAGCGCCGATTCCATCGCCGCGGTGTCGCGGATGTCGAAGACCGCGGCGTGCACCGTGTCCGCGCCGAACTCGTCCACCAGCGGCTGCAGGCGCGCGGCGCGGCGGCCGGTGGCGATCACCTTCCAGCCGGCACCGGCAAAACGACGGACGGCAGCGGCACCGAAGCCGGACGTGGCGCCGGTGATCAGGACGGTCTTGGACATGGCGGATTTCCAGGGGAAGGGGCCATCGATTTTCGCACCTTCGCGGGGTCGTGGCGCCGGCATGTCCTGACCCCGCCTGTTTGGCCCGATGCGCATATGGCGTCGGGGAAGGGAGCGAACTGTCGCTGGAGGGACCAGGTTTCACCTGCGCATGCCTGAAGCAGCTGCCGGAAAGCTGTCGCGACTGAAGTCGCTCCTGCGGGATGTGGTCCCGCGCTGGCTGTAAGGGGCGCTCACCACCACCCACCGAATAACCAACTCTTGGAGTAAAGGCACTGGCAGACCGGAGTTGTGGTGGTGACGGGCACGAGGACCCCCAGTTTGTTTCACAGACCTGGAGTGAAGCCGCCATTTCGCTACGCCTTCGGTTCTCCCACCATGAGACGCGGGTGCATCGTAGATGCAGGACTTGCCCCGCATGAGGAATTTTCGTCAAGCCCCGTGCGGGGCGAGCCCCGCACCTACGGTGATCCAACCGGAGCCCCGACCCCTGGAGTCAAGAAAGTGTGCCGACAGGCGCGAGGTCGAGGGGTGACGGATACGCAGCCGGAAGTTTGCGTCGCAAACTCTGGGCGAATCTGCCGGAAAGCCATCGCGACTGAAGTCGCTCCTACGCGGTGTGGTCCCTCGATGCTGCCAAGACGTTCGCCGCCCACCTACCAAAGGAAACAGCCCCCTTGAGTCAAGGGGGCGCGCCGACAGGCGCGGGGTTGTGGAGATAGCGGGCACGGGGCCCAAGGTTTGCCCTGCAAACCTTGGGGTAACACCGCCAAAGCGGTGTTACTGCGCCTTGATCGCCATGGCCTGCAGGCCGCTGCCGTTGAGCTTGGCCTTGGCCTCGGCCAGTTCGCTGGCGGTGCCGTACGGCCCCATGCGCACGCGGTAGACGGTGTTGCCGTTGATCTGCGCCGATTCCACGCGCGCGGCCAGGCCCATCATCGCCAGCTTGGCCTTGGTCGCCTCGGCGTCGCCGGAAGCGCCGAAGGCGCCGGCCTGGAGGATGTAGCGGACGTTGTCGCTGGTCGCGACATTCGCCGGTGCCGCCGGTTCAGGCCGCTTCGGCGCGCTGTCCGCAGCGGCGGGTGTCGCGGTGGTGGCTGCAGCGGTACGGGCGGGCGTGCTTTCGCTGGCCACCGCCTGGCGCGGCGCCTCGCTGATCGGCGCCGGCAACGGTGCTGCGGCCGGCGGCACGGCACGACCTTCCAGTGCGGCCTGCGCGCGCTGGGCTTCGCTGGTCTGCGCCGCACGCGCGGCCTGGGCGCGGCGCTGTTCCTCGGCGCGGGCACTGGCGGCCAGTTCGGCGTCGGACATCTGCACTTCCTTGCCCGGCAGCAGCGTATAGAAGTCGTACTGGGTCGCGGCCGGTTTCTCCGCCGGCGTCGCACCGTCGCGCGCGGCCGGACGCGGCAGGTCCGCGCCGGCATCGATGTCGGCGTCGGCGACCGGCGCCGGCTGCGCGTCCGGATTGGGCTGCGGGCCTGCCCGCAGGAAACCGTCGCCGTCCTTCTTGAACAGGTTCGGGGCAGCCAGGAACACCACCGCCGCGATCGCCGCACCGGCGACCAGCCATACCCAGCCGGGCGTGCCGTTGCCGCTGTTGCGCCGGGCCTGGCTCTTGCCGCGTCGTGCTGCCATTTCTGCCACTTCTCCTTGCTTACATCTTTTCCGGTGCGCTCACGCCGAGCAGGCCCAGGCCGTTGGCGAGCGTCTGGCGGGCCGCGCAGGCAAGGGCGAGCCGGGCGTTGCGTGCGGCCGCATCGTCCACCAGCACCGGCGTCCCGTGATACCACGTGTGGAAGGCGTGCGCCAATTCACGCAGGTACTGCGCGACCAGGTGTGGTTCCAGCGATACGCCGGCGGCTTCGACCACTTCCGGGTAACGCGAGATTTCGTTCATCAGCTCCAGCGAAGCGGCGTCGTCCAGCTGCGCCAGCGCGGCCAGGCCCTGCGCCTGGTCGTAATCCAGGCCCTTCTCCTGCGCCTGGCGCAGCAGCGAGCAGACGCGGGCATGCGCGTACTGCACGTAGAACACCGGGTTGTCGTTGCTCTGCTGGCGGGCCAGGTCGATGTCGAAGGTCAGCTGCGAGTCGGGCTTGCGCGCGATCAGGAACCAGCGCACGGCATCGCTGCCGACTTCGTCGATCAGGTCGCGCAGGGTCAGGTAGCTGCCGGCGCGCTTGGACAGCTTCACTTCCTCGCCGCCGCGCATCACCGTCACCATCTGGTGCAGCACGTATTCCGGCCAGCCCTGCGGGATGCCCACGCCCAGCGCCTGCAGGCCGGCGCGCACGCGCGCCAGCGAGCCGTGGTGGTCGGCGCCCAGTTCGGTGATGGCGCGTTCGTAGCCGCGCTGCCACTTGCTCAGGTGGTAGGCGACGTCCGGCAGGAAGTAGGTGTAGGTGCCGTCGGACTTGCGCATCACGCGGTCCTTGTCGTCACCGAAGTCGGTGCTGCGCAGCCACAGCGCGCCGCCTTCCTCGTAGGTGTGGCCGGAGGCGACCAGCTGGTCCACCGCCTCGGCGACCTTGCCGTCCTTGTACAGCGAGCTTTCCAGGAAGTAGATGTCGAAATCCACGCCGAACGCGGCCAGGTCCTGGTTCTGCTCGTTGCGCAGGTAGGCCACGGCGAAGCGGCGGATGGCCTCGATGTCCTCGGCATCGCCGGCGCCGACCACCTGGCTGCCTTCCAGCTCGACGGTCTGGCCGAGCAGGTAGGCCTTGGCGACGTCCGCGATGTATTCGCCGTTGTAGGCCTCGGCGGGCCACTGTTCGTCGCCCGGCTTGAAGCCGCGCGCGCGCGCCTGCACCGAGCGGGCCAGGTTCTCGATCTGCACGCCGGCGTCGTTGTAGTAGAACTCGCGCTTGGCGTTCCAGCCATTGGCTTCCAGCACGCGGGCGATGCAGTCGCCGATGGCGCCGGCGCGGCCGTGGCCGACGTGCAGCGGGCCGGTCGGATTGGCCGAGACGTATTCGACGCCGACGCTGCGGCCGTTGCCGCCGAGGTTGCGGCCGTAGTCGGCGCCCTCGCGCAGCACGCTGGCCGCCTCGCGCTGGAACGCCACCGGCGCCAGCTTGAAGTTGATGAAGCCCGGGCCTGCGATCTCGACGCTGGCGACGTCGTCGCTGGGCGGCAGCGCGGCGACCAGCGCCTGCGCCACGGCGCGTGGATTGCTGCGCGCGGCCTTGGCCAGCAGCATCGCGGCGTTGGTGGCGAAGTCGCCGTGCTCGCGGGTCTTGGGCCGTTCGACCACGAAATCCGGCGGCAGGGTGTCGGCAGGCAGGGTGCCGTTGGCGCGCAAGGCTTCGATGCCTTGGCCTATCAGGGCGCGGAGTAGGGATTTCACGTGACTGTCTGCTTGGAGCGCGGAACTGCGCATTTTACCCGACCGGCGGGGTGGCTGCTTCCGGGGCCGGCCCGTCGGTCAGCGAAGTCAACGCGGGGTGCAGGACCGGGTTGCAGGCCACCTGCCGGGTGTGGAGACGCATATGGCGGCCGGCCTGCGCGTTTACGCCGGCGGTGCCGGCCGCCGCCGGCCCGGCCCGCAGCGCGCCGCCGCGGAGTCCGTGGCCAGGCGCCGGGATCGTGCCCGGCTACATCCAGCCACGGGCCGCCAGGGACACCGGCAGGCCGTCGCCGATGACGAAATGGTCCAGCAGCCGGATCTGCACCAGGGACAGGGCGTCACGCAGGCGCAGGGTGACGGCGCGGTCGGCCGCGGAGGGCTCGGCGCTGCCCGAAGGGTGGTTGTGGCCGACGATGACCGCCGCGGCGTTGTGGGCCAGCCCCCGGCGCACCAGCTCGCGCGGATACACCTCGGCGCTGTCGATGGTGCCGCGGAACAGCTCCTCGAAGGCCAGTGCCCGGTGCCGGGTGTCCAGGAACAGGGCCGCGAAGACCTCGTGGGGCTGGGGCCGCAGCCGCTGGACGAAATAGCGGCCGGCCGAATCCGGGTCGGTCAGGGTGGTGCCGCGTTCCAGGTCGGCGGCCAGGTGGCGCTGGCCCAGCTCCAGCGCCGCGGCCAGCCGGCAGGCGCGGGCCGGGCCCAGCCCCGGCACCCGCATCAGCTCGCGCGCGCCGAGGTCCATCAGCTGCCGCAGCGACCCGTGCGCGTGCAGCATCTCGCGGGCGGTCCGTATCGCATCCTGGCCGCGCAGGCCCGAGCCCAGGAAGATCGCCAGCAGCTCCGCGTCGGAAAGGGCGCGGGCGCCATGTGCCAGCAGCTTCTCGCGGGGGCGTTCGTAGCGGGGCCAGTGACGGATGTGCATGGCCACAGAGTGAGCGCGAACCGTGCGCAAGGTAATAAGTCGTCACGGACCCTTCGGGTAAGCTAAAGATTCTTGTGCAGGTAGGATTTCCAAGTGACCGGCTTTCCCCAGAGTGTCCACGCGCCATCGCGGCCGCTGGACGGACAGAAGCTGCTGCTGTGCGTCGGCGGCGGCATCGCCGCCTACAAATCGCTGGAACTGGTGCGCCGCCTGCGCGACGCCGGTGCCGGCGTGCAGGTGGCGATGACCGATGGCGCGCAGCAGTTCGTCACGCCGCTGAGCTTCCAGGCCCTGTCCGGGCAGCCGGTCCGCACCACGCTGTGGGACAGCGCCGCCGAACAGGCCATGGGCCATATCGAGCTGGCGCGCTGGGCCGACCGCGTGGTCATCGCGCCGGCCACCGCCGACCTGCTGGCGCGGCTGGCGCACGGACATGCCGACGACCTGGTCAGCACGCTGTGCCTGGCCACGACCGCGCCGCTGACCGTGTGCCCGGCGATGAACCACCGCATGTGGCTGCACCCGGCCACGCAGGCCAACATCGCGCTGCTGCGCGAGCGCGGCGTGCAGGTGGTCGGCCCCGAGGACGGGCCGCTGGCCGAGGGCGAATCCGGCCCCGGCCGGCTGAGCGAGCCGGATGCCATCGTCGCCGCGCTGGCCGGCAACCTGGCGCCGGCGGCGCCGGCCACGCCGGACCGGCTGCAGGGCATGCGCGTGCTGATCAGCGCCGGCCCCACCTACGAGGACCTGGACCCGGTGCGCTACGTCGGCAACCGTTCCAGCGGCAAGATGGGCTATTCGCTGGCGGCGGCCGCGGCGCGCCGCGGCGCGCAGGTGGTGCTGGTCAGCGGGCCGGTGCAGTTGCCGACGCCGCCCGGCGTGCAGCGCGTGGACGTGCGCTCGGCCGCGCAGATGCGCGAGGCGGTGCTGGCCGCGCTGCCGGCCGACATCTATATCGGCGCCGCCGCGGTGGCCGACTACACGCCGCGCCAGGTGGCGCAGCAGAAGCTGAAGAAGACCGCCGGCAGCCAGACCCTGACGCTGGAACTGGTGCGCACCCCGGACATCCTGGCCGAGGTGGCCGCGCAGGAGCAGATGCTGAAGCTGGTGGTCGGCTTCGCCGCCGAGACCCACGACGTGGAGAAGTACGCGCGCGGCAAGCTCGCCGACAAGCACCTGGACCTGATCGTCGCCAACCAGGTCGGCATCCCCGGTGGCGGCTTCGAGAGCGACCAGAACGCGGCCACCGCCTACTGGAACGACGGCCACCGCGAATTCCCCGGTACCGCCAAGACGCAGCTGGCCGAACAACTGCTGGACCTGATCGCGGAGAGACTGGACGCATGAAGACGGACACCGCACTGCAGCCGCTGCAGGTGAAGCTGCTGGACCCCCGCTTCGGCGATGCCTGGCCGCTGCCGGCCTATGCCACCGAGGCCAGCGCCGGCATGGACCTGCGCGCGGCGATCGAGGCGCCGATGACGCTCGAGCCCGGCGACGCGGCGCTGCTGCCCAGCGGCATCGCCATCCACATCGCCGACCCGGGCCTGTGCGCGGTGGTGCTGCCGCGCTCGGGCCTGGGCCACCGCCACGGCATCGTGCTGGGCAACGGCACCGGCCTGATCGATGCCGATTACCAGGGGCCGCTGCTGATCAGCGTCTGGAACCGCGGCCGCGAGACCTTCACCATCGAGCCGGGCGACCGCATCGCGCAGCTGGTGATCATGCCCATCGCGCGGGTGGCCTTGCAGGTGGTGGACACTTTCGTCGACAGTGCGCGTGGAACGGGTGGATTCGGCCACACCGGAGTGCGCTGACGGGGGAAACGCACGATGAGCCAAGGGAACGAAAGCCGGCGCCCGGGCGTCGCGCTGGGCCGCTCGACGCCATTGCTGGCGGTTCTGCTGGTGCTGCTGGCCGGCTGGTTCGGCTGGAGTGCCTTCCAGCAGTGGCAGCAGGCCGATACCGGCACCCGGCTGGAGCAGGCGCGCGACCAGGCGGTGGACGGCCTGCACAAGGCGATCGCCGCGCAGGCCGCGCAGTTCGCCCGGCAGCTCGAGCTCGAGCCGGTCAGGACGGCCCTGGCCGGAGGCGACGCCGCCGCGGCGGCCGCAGCGCTGCGCGAGAAATGGAACGGGGTGGACGACGCGCAGGTCTTCGACGGCGCGCTGTCCGATGCCTATGCCGATCCGGCCGCCTTCGGTTATTCGCGGCTGGCCCTGCTGGAACTGGCGATGAGCCAGGGCAGGCCGGTCGCGCGCGTGGTGCGCGACGGCAACGGGCCGCGCCTGGGCCTGGCCGCGCCGGTGCAGCTGCAGGGCCGGCCTGCGGTCGCCTACGTGCGCCAGCCGCTGACCCGGCTGTCGGCCGTGTTCGACGGGCTGGCGTCGCCGGATGCGGCCTTCCTCGGCCTGCGCCAGGGCGGCTACACCGTGCTGCAGAAGGGCGACGCCGCGCTGGGCAATGGCGCCGACGCGCTGGCCCGGCCGGTGGCCGATACCCACCTGCGCGTGGTCGCCGCGGTGCCGGACGCGGTCGAAGGCCCGCTCGGGCTCGGCATGGTGGCCTCCGCGGTGGTCGCGGCGCTGCTGCTGGTCACGGCGGTGCTGCTGCTGGTCGGCCGCAAGCGCCTGCGCCTGCCGGCGCTGCGCCGCGCCGGCGAACCGGCGGCCGCCGACGACGGCGTCACCCTGAGCCAGGCGCTGGCGCAGGAACCGCTGCCGGTGGCGGCGGTGCGCGAACGCGAGGCCGGGGAGACGCCCGCGGCCGTCGAAGCGGACATCGCGGCGGTGGTTCCGGGCATCTTCCGCGCCTACGACATCCGCGGCGTGGTCGGCAGCGAGCTGACCCCGGCCGTGGCCACGCTGATCGGCCAGGCCATCGGCAGCCAGATGCAGGCGCAGGGCCTGCGCGACGTGGTGGTGGGACGCGACGGCAGGCTGTCCGGCCCCGAGCTGGTGGCGGGGCTGGTCGAAGGCCTGCGCCGCGCCGGCTGCGACGTCATCGACATCGGCATGGCACCGACCCCGGTGGTGTACTTCGCCGCCTACCACCTGCGCGCCGGCAGCTGCGTGGCGGTGACCGGCAGCCACAATCCGCCGGACTACAACGGCTTCAAGATCGTCATCGGCGGCGAGACGCTGTCCGGCGAGGCGATCACCGACCTGTACCGGCGCATCGCCGAGGGCCGCCTGCAGCGCGCCGACGCGCCGGGCGGGCTGCAGCAGCGCGAGGTCGTCGGCGACTACGTGCAGCGCATCGCCGACGACGTGCAGCTGGACCGTCCGCTCAAGGTGGTGGCCGATGCCGGCAACGGCGTCGCCGGCGCGGTCGCGCCGCAGCTGCTGGAAGCCATCGGCGCCGAGGTGATCCCGCTGTACTGCGACGTGGACGGGCAGTTCCCCAACCACCACCCGGACCCGAGCGAACCGCACAACCTCGAGGACCTGGTGCAGATGGTCCAGCGGTTCGACGCCGATCTCGGCATCGCCTTCGACGGCGACGGCGACCGCCTCGGCGTGGTGACCCGCGATGGCCGGATCGTGTTCGCCGACCGCCTGCTGATGCTGTTCGCCGCCGACGTGCTGGCGCGCAACCCGGGCGCGATGGTGATCTACGACGTCAAATGCACCGGCAGGCTGTCGGACTACATCCTGCGCAACGGCGGCAGCCCGATGATGTGGAAGACCGGGCATTCGCTGATCAAGGCGCGCATGCGCGAAACCGACGCCGAACTGGCCGGCGAGATGAGCGGACATTTCTTCTTCAAGGAGCGCTGGTACGGTTTCGACGACGGCCTGTACGCGGCCGCGCGCCTGCTGGAGATCCTCGCCCAGCGCGAGGAAACCCCGTCCGAAGTGTTCGACGAACTGCCCGACGCGGTCTCCACGCCGGAGCTGAAGGTGGCGGTGGCCGAGGGTACACAGCACGCGCAGGTGGCGCTGGTCGTGGCCGCGGCGCAGGCCGAGGATTCGCCGTTCGCCAGCGCCCGCCTCTCCACCATCGACGGCCTGCGCGCCGACTTCAGCGACGGCTGGGGCCTGGTGCGCGCCTCCAACACCACCCCGGTGCTGGTGCTGCGTTTCGAGGCGGACGACGAGGCCGCGCTGGAGCGGATCAAGGAACTGTTCCGCGAACAGCTGCGGCAGGTGCTGCCGGCGGGAACCGAACTGGGCTTCTGACCGGCTGGCGCGCATCTGCAGGCCGCCCGTGCGATGCGCGGGCGGTCTTCCTTTTTGAGAGTTGACGCATACGCGACGACGTGGGCGCCTTGGTTGCGGTGCTCTGGCGCGTGCTGCCTGGCACTACCGGTCGGCGTTCCGGCCATCCCGGCCGGGGCGGTTGCGCCGTTCTGCGCTGGTTGTCGCGTGCGGCAAACGAGGCTGTGCGCATCACCTTGGTACCGCCGCAGGCCGTATTGCTGAGGTCGTTTCGCAACGCGCCGGCACCCGTGCGCGCAGGGTGTCATCGGTAGCGTGGAAGACGGAGGGTGCCGAGCGCGAGGACGACGCATGCGTGCGGGTCGTCGAGGCCCTTGGCATCGCGGGGCCGACTGCTGGCGGTTGTCGCCCCTGGCGCTGGTGCAACTGTATGCAGGTCGGACGCCGGCGGCGAAGCTCGCCGGCCGGGCCTGCCTCGCGAAGGCCTTGGTCGCGCACCGCTACAGGTTGGAGAAAATGGGCCGGACGCGGCCGAGCCCCGGCATTACGATCAGGCTGACGGGTTGCGCCAGATAGCGTGCCAGGCGGGCCCGACGTCGCCGGCGCGATCGAAGCGGCGCGCTTACCCCTGTGGTGCTGCGGCCGTTTCGGCCGGCGCGGCGATGCCCTTGAGCTCGCGGTAGCGGGCCAGGGTTTCGGCGATCTCCACGTCCAGTGCCCTGCGCTGCTGCTCGAAGGCCGCCTGCAGCCGCAGCTGGGCGAGCAGCTCGGCGTGGCGCTGGCGGATGTCCCCGGCCTGCTTGTCGGAAACCTTCTGCCCGGCCAGTTCACGGTCGCCGGCGGTGGACAGCTGGGTGGCCAGCGCCTCGCGCAGGCTGGCTACGTTGTAGGCTGCGGTCTTGATGTTGTTGTCGACGATGGCCGCGCGCTCGTTGAACACGCGCCGCAGCGCGTCTTCGCTGCCATAGGTGGACAGCATCGCCTGTTCGGTGCGCCGGCGGGTCTCGGCCGCCGCCGCGTCCACCTGCGCCTGCGCCGCCGCGAGCTCGGCGTCGGCGCGTTCCTCGACGGTGAGCGCGCGCTGCACCTCGGCGCTGCGCAGGCCGCTGCGCGCGTTGAATTCCTGGCGCGCGCTGTTGACGGCTTCCGGCGGCAGGGTGTCCGAACAGATCCGCTCGCCGCGGGCGTTGTCCCAGCAGTACAGCTTCTTGCCGGTATCGGCCGGCTTGTTCTGCGCCAGCACCGGCGACGGCATCGCCAGCGCGGCCAGCGCCAGCAGCATGCCCGCGCCGGTGGTGGACGGATTCGGCCTCATGGCAGCCCCCTGCGGTCAGCCCGTTGGATTGCTTCCGTAACGGGCCCGGTAGGCCAGCAACGGTTCGCGGTAGCCGACAAGTTCCGGGTTCCCGGAGGCGAATGCAAGCAGGTCGGCCAGGTTGGCCACGGCGATCACCGGGATGCCGGTCTCGGCGGCCACCGCCTGGGCGGCGGAACGGGGGTCGTCCTCGGAGGCGATCTCCTGGCGGTCCAGCGCGACCACGATGCCGGCCGGGATGCCGCCGGCGGCGCGGATGATGGCCAGCGCCTCGCGGATGGCGGTGCCGGCGGTGATCACGTCGTCGACGATCAGGATGCGCCGGCCGGCCATATCGGCGCCGATCAGGCTGCCGCCCTCGCCGTGGTCCTTGGCTTCCTTGCGGTTGAAGGTCAGCGGCAGGTTGCGGCCGCGGTGCGAGAACTCGCAGGCGATGGCGGTGGCCAGCGGGATGCCCTTGTAGGCCGGGCCGAACAGCTGGTCGAAGGCGACCCCGGACGATTCGACCGCGTCGGCATAGCAGTTGCCCAGCTGGGCCAGCGCCAGGCCGGTATCGAAACGGCCGGCGTTGAAGAAATAGGGGCTTACCCGGCCGGACTTGAGGGTGAACTGGCCGAAGCGGAGGGCGTCGGCGTTCAGCGCCAGCTGCAGGAAGCGGGAACGGTGGTCACTCATGTAATGCGCATTCTTGTCGTCTATAGAAGGTGTCTAGGGTAAAGCATGGCTTCGGGGAATGCTGGCGCGGGCGGTATGCTGTGCCGGTCCCGGCCTGTCAGTGGTTCTCCATGCGCATCATCAGTTTCAACGCCAACGGCATCCGTTCGGCCACCACCAAGGGTTTTGCCGGATGGTTCGCCCAGCAGCAGGCCGACGTGCTGTGCATCCAGGAAACCAAGGCGCAGGAGTCGCAGCTGGCCGACCCCCTGTTCCGCCCCGACGGCCACCACTGTTTCTACCGCGACGCCATCACCAAGAAGGGCTACAGCGGGGTGGCCATCTGGAGCCGGCGCGAGCCGGACGAGGTGCGGACCGGGCTGGGCTGGGCGCCGTTCGACGACGAAGGCCGCTACATCGAGGCGCGCTTCGGCAACCTGAGCGTGGTGTCCTTCTATATCCCGTCCGGTTCGTCGGGCGAGCTGCGCCAGGGCTTCAAGTTCGAGGTGATGGAATGGCTGCGGCCGATCCTGGACGAATGGCTGGCCAGCGGCCGCGATTACGTGCTGTGCGGCGACTGGAACATCGTGCGCAGCGCGCTGGACATCAGGAACTGGAAATCCAACCAGAAGAACTCCGGCTGCCTGCCCGAGGAGCGCGACTGGCTCAACGGCCTGTGCGCCGACCTGCCGGGCGACCATGATCCGGCCGCCGGCCGCGGCTGGGTGGACGCCTACCGCGTGCTGCACCCGGAAGGCCAGGACTACACCTGGTGGAGCAACCGCGGCGCCGCCCGCGCCAACAACGTCGGTTGGCGCATCGACTACCAGTTCGTCACGCCCGGCCTGCGCGAGCGCCTGCGCGGCTGCTCGATCTACACCGGCCAGCGCTTCTCCGACCACGCACCGTTCACCGTGGACTACGATCTGTGACCGAAGCGCTGGTGGAGGCGCCGCATCGCGGCCTGCAGCGGCTGCGCCGCCTGTTCGTGATCCTGCTGCTGGGGTTCGCCTCCGGCCTGCCGCTGGCGCTGACCGGCGGCGCCATGCAGGCCTGGCTGACCGTGGACGGGCTGGACCTGGTCACCCTCGGTTTCCTGTCCCTGATCGGCATCCCGTACACGTTCAAGTTCCTGTGGGCGCCGCTGATCGACCGCTTCGACCTGCCGCTGCTCGGCCGCCGCCGCGGCTGGATCGTGCTGATGCTGCTGGCCCTGGCCGCGGCGCTGCTGGCGATGAGCTTGCTCTCGCCCTCGCGCAACCTGGGCCTGTTCGCCTCCGTGGCGGTGCTGGTGGCCTGCCTGTCGGCCACCCTGGACGTGGTGATCGACGCCTACCGCACCGACCTGCTGCAGCCGGCCGAACGTGGCCTGGGCGGTTCGTTGACCGTCCTCGGCTACCGCCTGGCGATGGTCCTGTCCGGCGGCATCACCCTGATCTGGGCCGAGCAGTGGCAGAGCTGGCCGCAGGTGTACCGGGTCATGGCCGCGCTGTCGGCCGCGGTCGGCGTGCTGGCGCTGGTGCTGATGCCGCCGCTGCCGGAACGCTTCAAGGCGCCGGTCTCCAGGGCCAGCAGCGAACTGCGGGGGTTCCTGGCGCTGGTGCTCGGCGTGGCCGCAGGCGCCTGGCTGGCGCACCAGCTGCTGGTGTTGATCGGACTGGACCCGGACAGCAGCGACCGCTGGGTGCGGCTGGTGTTCGTCGTCACCCAGATCGCCGCGGCGATGGTGCTGGGCCTGGGGGTCACCCGCTGGGTCCGCTTCGAGACCCTCACCGCCTCGCTGCGCGGCTATTTCGGCATGCGCGGCGCGGGCGCCTTCCTCGCGCTGGTGGTGCTGTACAAGGTCGGCGATGCGTTCGCGCTGAGCCTGTCGACGCCGTTCCTGCTCAAGGGCATGCACTTCAGCCAGGCCGAGGTGGGGCTGGCCAACAAGACCATCGGCCTGCTGATGACCATCGTCGGCGCCATCGTCGGCGGCTTCTTCCTGCTGCGCCTGCGCCTGTCCACCGCGGTGATCGCCTTCGGGGTGCTGCAGCTGGTCTCCAACCTGGGCTTCTACCTGCTGGCCCGCGAGGGCGCTGGCGCCTGGGGCACGGTGGACGTGCCCGCCTTCAACCTGCTGATCGTGCACCTGGATGCGCCCACGCCGATGGACGGCCTGCTGCTGTTCGCGCTGAGCCTGGACAACTTCGCCGGTGGCATGGGCACGGCGGCGTTCGTGGCCCTGCTCAGCGGCCTGTGCGGCACCCGCTTTTCGGCCACCCATTACGCGCTGCTGTCCGCCTTCGCCACGCTGGGGCGGGTGTTCGTCGGTCCGTTCGCCGGCGTGCTGGCCGATGCCTATGGCTGGCAGGTGTTCTTCCTGGTCTCGGTGGTGGTCGGCGTACCGGGCCTGCTGATGGCCTGGTGGCTGCGCCGCGAGGTGGATGCCACCACCCGGGTGGCCGAGGCAGGCTGAACCAGTCGTTCGTATTGAATCCCCCGGCGGCCTCGCAGATGATGCAACGGGGGGATCCACCGACTGTTGACGTGGTGGACATGGCCGACGTGATCTTGCGGGATGTCGACCCGCTGCTGCTCGAACGCATCCGCCGCCTCGCGGTGGCGCGCGGCTGGACCCGCGAACACACCTGCATGGTGCTGCTCGAGCAGGGTCTGTTCGCCGGCGAGCACGAAATGAGCCACGGCTTCGAGCACCCGGAAGTGGACGTGCTGTCCGAGGCCATCCATGCCCTGCAGGCGCTGCCTGCCGGAGCCGAATTCGGTTGAGTGCACGTCCAGCATGGGTCGGGGCTGCCCGCCCCATGCCTCGGTCTTCAAGCAACCGCGACCCGCCGTGGATGCGGGGCCCGTCCCGCATGGAGCCTTCCGGGCAAACCCGGCGCCTGCGACAACGGGTGGCGCAGGACGACGCCCGACGCCCCAGCGTCCGGGCAGGGTGCCGCGCCCCCAACGTTTTCACGCCGGATATATCGCGCCAAGAATCCGCGGCCCGCGCGCGCCGCTGACGCCGGGCAGGTTGCCCGGGCGCCCGGCCAGGGTCTCGCGCGCCAGCCAGGCGAAACCCATCGCCTCCATGTAGTCCGGATCGAGCCCGTGCGCGGCGCTGGAAACCACGTCCACGCCGGGCAGGCGCGCGCCGATGCGCCGCAGCAGGTGCGGATTGCGCACCCCGCCTCCGCAGACCAGCAGCCGCTTCACGCCGGGCAGGTGCGCCAGCAGCGCATCGGCAACCGTGGCGGCGGTGAGTTCGGCGAGCGTGGCCTGCACATCGGCCGGCGCCGGCGGTTCGTTGCCGATCCGCGCCTCCACCCACTCCAGGTGGAAATGCTCGCGCCCGGTGCTCTTGGGCGGCGGCAGCGCGAACCAGGCATCGTCCCGCAACCGCGCCAGCAGCGCCTCGTCCACCCGGCCGCTGGCGGCGAAGGCGCCGTCGGCGTCGAACGCGGTGCCGAGATGGCGTTGGCACCATCCATCCAGCAGCGCATTGGCCGGGCCCGTATCGAAGCCGCGCAGGCTGCCATCGCGGGCGAGCAGGCTCAGGTTGGCGATGCCGCCCAGGTTGAGCACCGCCCGGTCCTCGCCGGCGCTGCCCAGCATCGCCAGGTGGAAGGCCGGCATCAGCGGCGCGCCATGCCCGCCGGCGGCCACGTCGCGGCGGCGGAAGTCGGCTACCGTCGTGATCCTCGTCAGTTCGGCGATGCGGTTGGCGTCGCCGATCTGCCAGGTGAAACCGGGACTGGACGTGGGGCGGTGGCGGATGGTCTGCCCGTGCGAGCCGATCGCCCGCACCCGCGCGCGGTCGATGCCGGCCCGTTCCAGCAGGTCGTTGGCGGCCGCGGCGAAGGTGATGCCGACCTCGGCATCCAGCTGCCCGAGCGCGTCCAGCGAGGCGGGTTCGGCGCCCTGGCCCAGCGCGACCAGCGCGGCGCGGGTTTCCGCCTTCCAGTCGAAGGTGTGCCCATGCACGAACCGGCAGCCGCCGTCGGCCGGGAACTGCACCAGCGCGGCGTCGATGCCGTCGGCGCTGGTGCCGGACATCAGGCCGAGGAACAGGGGCAGCTGCGGATCGACGGGTGCCATGCGGGAGGCCGGAAAGAAGAAGGGCAGGGAAGCTTCTAGGCTCCCTGCCCTCGTCGTCAATGCGGCGCCTTGCTGGTCAGCCGCGCTTGTTGCGGGCTGCCGGGGCCGCGGCGGTCGCCGTGGTGGTGGGCTTGTCCTTGCCGGCATCGGCGTAGATCAGCTCTTCCATGCCCTGGATGCGCGCCATCGCCGGCGAGGTCTGGGCGCGGAACGCGGCCAGCTCGGCGCCCTTCAGCGGTTCCGGCGGCGGCATGGTCACCGACAGCGGGTTGCGGTGCTGGCCGTTGACGCGGAATTCGTAGTGCAGGTGCGGGCCGGTCGCCAGGCCGGTCGAGCCGACGTAGCCGATCACCGCGCCCTGCGGCACGCGCGCCCCGGTGCGGTAGCTGCCCAGCCGCGACATGTGGCCGTACAGGGTGGTGTAGCCGCGCCCGTGGTCCAGGATCACCACGTTGCCATAACCGCGCTGGGTGCCGGCGAACTGCACGCGGGCATCACCTGCGGCCATGATCGGGGTACCGGTGCGCGCGGCATAGTCCACGCCCTTGTGCATGCGCATGGTGCCCAGCACCGGGTGCCGGCGCGCGCCGAAGGTGGAGCTCAACCGCGCGAACGGGATCGGCATGCGGATGAAGCTCTTCTTCAGCGGCCGGCCGTTGAGGTCGAAGTACTCGGCCTTGCCGCCGCGCTCGAAGCGGAAGCCGGTATAGGTCTTGCCGCCGGTGCTGAAGGTGGCCGCAAGGATCTTGCTGGTGTCGATGCGCTCGCCTTCGCGCCAGGTCTCGTCCATGACCACGCTGAAGCGGTCGCCCGGCTGCACGTCCTTGGAGAAATCGATGTCGTACTTGAAGATCTCGTCGGTCATCGTGTTGATGGCCGAAGGCGACAGCCCGGCCTTCATCGCCGACGCGTAGAGCGAGCTTCGGATCTCGCCGCTGGCCACCACGGTACGGCTGGTGGTGACGCGCTCGAGCACCTTCTCGCGGATCTGGTCGCCCTGCAGCGACAGCTCCACGCGGTGGCTGGGATCGCGGTCGAAGCGGATGGTGCGCAGCTGGCCGTTCACCGGCAGGTCGAAGGCGACCTCGGCGCCCGGCCGGAGCCGGGTCAGCGCTTCGCGGGTGCCCGGATGGTCCAGCACCTGGTGCATCACCGTCGCCGGCACGCCGGCGATCTCGAACAGGTCGCTCAGGGTCTGGCCGCGTTCCACCCGCAGGATCTGCCAGCTGTCGCCGGGGGTTTCGCTGCGCCGGGCGAGCGAGAGCGGCGGCAGCGGCAGGGCCAGGGTCGAGTGCGCCGACGGCAGCGGCATGTCAATGGCATTGGAGAAGCCCGGCACGATGGTCGCCGCCAAGGCGCCGATGGTGGCGAACAGGCTGGCGTGGATCCAGTGGCGGCGGGTCCAGCGTTCGTTGAACGCGGCCGGGAGATGTTGCTTGAGCTTCCGATGCAGGGCGGTGTCGTGCAGGACGTGGAGTCTTTCCTGGAAGCGCTGCTTGCGCGCCTGGCCGTGATCGGATTGGGACATCGCTCGGTTCTCTCGCCAGCCCGGATCGCGGGCCCAAACGCGGGTAACATAGTCACCCTTCAATACCGCGTCAAACCATTGAGCCGCATGGCTTTTTGATGAATTGGGCGGTTAACCTCCACTTAACACCCCCATGTCTGACGGCGAAGCCGGGAGTTCTAGCGTGTCCTCGATTGATGAAGCCCTTGCCCTGATCGGCCGCGGTGCCGATGAAATCCTCAAGGTGGATGAACTGCGCCAGCGTCTGGAGAGCGGTCGTCCGCTGCGGGTCAAGGCCGGCTTCGACCCCACTGCCCCGGACCTGCACCTGGGCCACACCGTGCTGCTCAACAAGCTGCGCCAGTTCCAGGAACTCGGGCACCAGGTGATCTTCCTGATCGGCGACTTCACCGGCATGATCGGCGACCCCTCGGGAAAGAACGTCACCCGCAAGCCGCTCTCGCGCGAGGACGTGCTGGCCAACGCCCGCACCTACGAGGAGCAAGTGTTCAAGGTGCTTGACCGCGAGCGCACCGAGGTCCGCTTCAACTCCGAATGGTTCGGCAAAATGGGGGCGGCCGACATGATCCGCCTGGCCGGCCAGCACACCGTGGCGCGCATGCTCGAACGCGACGACTTCGCCAAGCGTTACGCCGCCCAGCAGTCCATCGCCATTCACGAGTTCCTCTACCCGCTGGTGCAGGGCTACGACTCGGTGGCGCTGGAAGCGGACGTCGAGCTCGGCGGCACCGACCAGAAGTTCAACCTGCTGATGGGCCGCGGCCTGCAGGAGCACTACGGGCAGAAGCCGCAGATCGTGCTGACCATGCCGCTGCTGGAAGGCCTGGACGGCGTCAACAAGATGTCCAAGTCGCTCGGTAACTACATCGGCATCAGCGAGCCGGCGATCGACATCGTCACCAAGACCATGAAGATCGACGACACACTGATGTGGCGCTGGATCGACCTGCTGAGCTTCGACATCTCCATCGCCGAGGCGAAGCAGCTGCGCGCCGACGTCGAGGCCGGCGCCATCAATCCGCGCGAGATCAAGCTGCGCCTGGCGCGCGAACTGACCACCCGTTTCCACGATGCCGCCGCTGCCGAGCAGGCCATCGCCGGCTGGAATGCCGCGGTGACCGGGCAGGGCGACATCACCCTGCTGCCGCTGCAGGAAGTGACGGTACCGGCCGAGGGCCTGCGCATCGGTGCGCTGCTGACTGCTGCCGGCCTGACCCCGAGCAACTCCGAGGCCTCGCGCAAGCTCAAGGAGCGCGCGGTGAAGGTGGACGGCAGCGTCGTCGAAGACGCGCAGACGGTCCTGCAGCCGGGCTTCGAAGGCCTGCTGCAGGTAGGCAAGCGCACCTTCGCCCGCGTGCTGCTGGTTGCGGCCTGAAGTCACATATATAGGCAGCCGGCAGCAGGGCGTGGATGAGTGGCTGAATGGACGACGTCCATCTGCCTGATCTCCTGCGCGGCCTCTTCACAAAATCGTGAAGAGGCTGCATACTTCCGCTCCTTCGCCGCCGGCCCACGGGTTGGCAGCGAAGGAAGAAGTTGAAGTCACCCTCACGAAGGTGTTGACGGCAACGAAAAGGCTGCCATAATAGGCGGCTCGCTTCGACGAAAAGCCTTCGGGTTTGCGGATGGAGCGGCGGAGTCGGGCCTCGAAACGAGGTGTTGACGAAGCGGAAAAGCCGGC
>Ga0206117_100332_pt1 | contig 58888 bp, 54 predicted proteins | sample 3A5Ametagenome_FD_177997 | JGI IMG/M metagenome (GOLD analysis project Ga0206117, IMG submission 177997) | Enriched microbial communities from leaf-cutter ant dump, University of Wisconsin, Madison, United States - 3A5A | ecosystem: Environmental > Terrestrial > Nest > Insects nest > Nest dump... | reverse complement strand
CGCTTTTTTGGTCGTAGTGGTGGTGATGGCCTTGCGGTTCATGACGCCTTCTTATCCGAACGCGCAGGCATTGTAAAGCGCCTGCGCGTTCGCCCTTTCAGAAATTACCGGCTTTACCGGAAGCCCTCGCCGTCACGGCTCGGCTTGACCGGGTGTACGTTCCAGACCTCTTCGGCGTACTCGTTGACCGTACGATCGGACGAGAACCATCCCATGCTGGCGGTATTCAGAATGGCCTTGCGGGTCCATTCCTCGGAGTCGCGGTAAAGTTGCATCGCTGCGTCCTGCGCCCGGCAATAGTCGGCGAAATCCGCCGTCACCAGGAAATGGTCGCCGCCGTCGGTCAGCGCCTGGACGATCGGGTGGTAGCGGTTGCGGTCGTCCGGCGAGAAGGCGCCGGTCGAGATCATGTCGAGCGCCCGCTTCAGGCTGGGGTTCGACGCGATCACCTCGCGCGGGTTGAAGCCGCCGCTGGCGCGCAGGTCGTTCACCTCATCCGCGGTCATACCGAAGATGAAGATGTTGTCCGCACCCACATGTTCGCGAATCTCGACGTTGGCGCCGTCCAGCGTGCCGATGGTCAGCGCGCCGTTCAGGGCCAGCTTCATGTTGCCGGTGCCCGACGCCTCCATGCCGGCGGTGGAGATCTGCTCCGACAGGTCGGCAGCCGGGATGATGATCTCGGCGGCGGTGACGTTGTAGTTCGGCAGCAGCACGACCTTGAGGTTGTCGTGCACCGACGGGTCGTGGTTCACCACCTTGGCGACGTCGTTGATCAGTTTGATGATCAGCTTGGCCATGTGGTAGGACGGCGCCGCCTTGCCGGCGAACACCTTGGTCACCGGAACCCAGCTCACCGTCGGGTTGTCGCGCATCTCGTTGTAGAGCGCGATGGTGTGCAGCACGTTCAGAAGCTGTCGCTTGTATTCGTGCATGCGCTTGACCTGCACGTCGAAGATGCTGTCGACCAGCACCTCCTCGCCGGTCTGGCGGGCGATGTAGGCGGCCAGACGCTTCTTGTTCTTGCGCTTGGCCCGGCGGAATTCCTCGCGGAACACAACGTCGTCGGCCTTCTCGCGCAACGCCGCGATCTGCGACAGGTCGGAGATCCAGCCTTCGCCGATGCGGGTTGTGATCAGCTCCGATAGGCCCGGGTTGGCCTGCTTCAGCCAGCGGCGCGGGGTGATGCCGTTGGTCTTGTTGTTGATGCGGTCCGGGAATTCCTCGTGGAAGTCGGCGAACACCGTCTGCTTCATAAGGTCGGTGTGCAGGGCCGACACGCCGTTGACCTTGTGCGAGCCGAGGAAGGCCAGGTTGCCCATGCGCACGCGGCGCTCGCCCCGCTCGTCGATCAGCGACAGCCGCGACAGCTTGGCATTGTCGCCAGCGGCCTTCGCCTTGGTGCGGTTCAGGAACTTGGCGTTGATCTCGTAGATGATCTGCATGTGGCGCGGCAGCACCCGCTCGATCATCCGCACCGGCCAGGCTTCCAGCGCCTCGGGTAGCAGCGTGTGGTTGGTGTAGGCGAAGGTGGCGCGGGTGATCTCCCACGCGTCGTCCCAGCGCAACGCATGCTGATCGACCAGCAGGCGCATCAGTTCGGCGATGCCGATGGCCGGGTGGGTATCGTTCAGCTGGATCGCCGCCTTGTTGGGCAGGTTTTCGAAGGTGGAGTGATGCTGAAGATAGCGGCGCAGGATGTCCTGCAGCGACGCGGAGGTGAAGAAATACTCCTGCTTCAGCCGCAGTTCCTTGCCGGTCTCCGTCGCGTCGTTGGGATAGAGGACGCGGCTGAGATTCTCCGACAGGATCTTCTGCTCGACCGCCTTCATATAGGCGCCGTCGTTGAAGTGCCCGAAGTTGAAGTCGCGGGTGGCGCGGGCCGACCACAGGCGCAGCGTGTTGATCGTCTCGCCGCCGAACCCGACGACCGGCGTGTCATAGGCCATCGCCAGCACGCGGTCGGCATCGACCCAGCGGTAGGCGCGCTCGCCGACGCTGTCGCGGAACTCCTCGACGCGGCCATAGAACTGGACAGGATACAGAACCTCCGGCCGGGCGAATTCCCACGGGTTGCCGAATTGCAGCCACTGTTCGGGATATTCGACCTGCCAGCCGTTTTCGAAGCGCTGCTCGAACAGGCCGAACTCGTAGCGGATGCCATAGCCGTAACCGGGCAGCCCCTGCGAGGCCATGCTGTCGAGGAAACAGGCGGCCAGACGGCCGAGGCCGCCGTTGCCGAGGGCTGCATCCGGTTCGGCGTCGACCACATCCTCCATCGACAGGCCGAGGCGGTCGAGCGCCTGACGGCACTCGTCAACGATCCCGAGGTTCGACAGGCTGTTGGTCAGCAGGCGCCCGATCAGGAATTCTAGGGAGAGGTAGTAAACGCGCTTGGCATCTTCCTGGTAGTAGCTGCGTGTCGTATCCATCCAGCGGTCGACGACGCGGTCGCGCACGGCCAGCGCCACGGTATGGAACCAGTCGCGGCGCGTGGCGGCGCGTGCATCCTTGCCGACCGAGTAGACCAGCCATTCCAGGAACGACCGTTTGAGGCCATCGACATCGAGGCTGCGGCGTTCGATGTCGCGAGATTTGAACCGAGCGTCCATGTCCTGACTTTCTGCGTGAAAGGCCAATAGGAGCGGGCGGCTGGAAGGACGGCGCTCCGTATATGGGGGAAGTGTCTGCCCTGTTGGTTAAGCAAAGCTTTCCCCAGATGGAACCTACCGTCGTTTCGCTGTGGTATAAAGGGATCAGGTTGTCATCCCCTTCCCTATTTCCCATCAACGATGCGTCACGAATCCGATCCTGTCCACTGCGATGCAGCATGCATCGGCATCCGCCACGCCGAAACGGCCGATATTCCTGCCCTGCTGGCGATCGAGGAGCAGAGCTTCGCGACCGACCGGATGACGCAGCGCAATTTCCGTTACGCGATCCGGCAAGCAAAAGGTGTGGTGCTTGTGGCATGCCGCCAACTACCAAAGGTGCGAGAACGGCCGAGTGCCGATGAGCCCGGCGCCTATGGGGTTGTCGGTTTCCATGCCGGGACGCCCTATGCCCGGCTGACCTCCTTCGCCGTGGCCCCGGACAAACGCGGCCAGGGACTCGGCCGCAGCCTGCTCGCTGCCCTGGAGAAAGCGGCTGCCGACCATGGCTGCCGCGGCATAAGACTGGAAGTGCGGGCGGACAATGCTGCGGCAATCGCCCTCTACACCGCCGCAGGCTACCGCCGTTTCTCCGTCTATCCGGATTATTACGAGGACGGAATGGCGGCGCTACGCCTGGAAAAGTCGCTGATTCCCGGCCACTGACTGTTGCAAGTGCGCACCGGAAGCCGCGTTCGATGGTGGTAAACCCGGCAAGCTGAGCCTGGACCGGAATCGCCGGTTTCTGCCACCGATGTCACTGTTTCCGAATCCTGCGGTGGAACATCCGCAACGCACGGTGCGTTTAGCTCCCGACACGATCAACGACGGGCAACAACGGGACCGCCTCAATGACGCCACCGCCGACCGGATCGTTCCGCAACAGCCCACCGGGGCCGCAGACCCGCGCCAGATGACGGGCCGGCCCATGGGCACCCGGGAGACCATCCCCAGGCTGCCCTGAACGCTCAAGACCGAAGAAACACTGTCAGCCCTTCGAACCGGTGGCGCCGCCTTTGCGCGCCGGAAAGCCCAACGCCGTCCCCGCTCCGCGCCCCGCCTGATCGCGACGGGTGCCGCCGCCGACCAGGCCGGCGGGAGACGTACACAGACCGTGGAGGAAGGAAAGACCATGGCGTACTCGTTCGAAAACGAACTGATCCGCTGCATGCCCAACCTGCAGCGCTATGCCTGCAAGCTGACCCGTGACGCCAACGCCGCAGAGGACCTGCTGCAGGACTGCCTGGCCCGCGCCCTGTCTCGCCAGCATCGTTTCGAACCCGGGACCAACATGCAGGCATGGCTGACAACGATGCTGAAAAACCTACACTTCAACAACCTGCAGCGCGACCGTCATGTGACGAAGGTGGAACTGTGGGACGGCGCCATGTCTGTCGATGCGGCACAGATGTCGCGGCTGGTTTTCCGCGATGTCGACCGCGCCTTTTCCTCTCTCACCCCGAGCCAGCGCAAGGTCGTGAAGCTGGTCGCCATCGAAGGCCGTCCCTATCAGGAAGCGGCGGAAACGCTGAACGTGTCGATCGGCACCATCCGCTCGCGCCTGTGCCGGGCGCGGGAACGGCTGAACAACCTGATGACTGCCTGATCATCAGGAATTCCTCCACGTTGGAGCCAAGCCGGCGCCAAGTTGGCGTCAAGTTGGCCATGAACGCCCTCCGCATTCCGCTGCGGGGGCGTTCGCGTTATCTGGGAGTTTTCTTCACGCCTGAGTCGAAGCCCGCTCGAAACCTCGGCAGCCCGAACGAATTCCCGTGGGATGCTCAAGGAAGGCTCCGCTGCCTCTGAATTCGGAGCTTTCCACCTGTTGTTCGTTAGCCATTCACCACGGTGCCGCCGTTCGGGTGCAGCACCTGTCCGGACATATAGGAAGAGTCATCGGATGCCAGGAACACATACGCCGGCGCCACCTCGTCCGGTTGGCCGGCGCGCTTCATCGGGACGTTACTGCCGAATTTCTCCACCTTCTCCTCGTCGAAAGTGGACGGAATCAGCGGAGTCCAGATCGGACCGGGCGCCACTGCATTGACCCGGATACCGCGGTCGGCCAGCGACATCGACAGCGACCTCGTGAAGGCGACGATAGCGCCTTTGGTCGCCGAATAATCCAGCAATTCCGGACTGCCTTTGTAGGCGGTGACGGACGTGGTGTTGATGATGCAGGCCCCCTCGCGCATGTGCGGCAGCGCTGCCTTCACCATATGGAACTGGCCGAAGATGTTGGTGCGGAAGGTCCGCTCCAGCTGTTCAGCCGTGATGTCCTCAATGGATTTCTGCGGATGCTGTTCGGCCGCGTTGTTGATGACGATGTCGATGCGGCCGTGCTCGCCGACGATCTGTTCAACCGCCTTGCGGCAGGTCTCTTCATCGCCGACGTCGCCGCTCAGGATGGTGCAGGTCTGACCTTCCGCTTCGACCAGCCGGCGGGTCTCGCGCGCGTCGTCATCCTCGTTCAGGTACAGGATGCCGACCTTCGCACCTTCTCGCGCGTACAGTATGGCGATAGCCCGGCCGATGCCGCTGTCGCCGCCAGTGATCAGCGCAACCTTGTCGCGCAGTTTGCCACTGCCACGATAGCCGGGACTGGTCTCCGACGGCTGCGGAACCATGGGGGCCTGAAGACCGGGCTGGGTCTCCTGATGCTGAGGCGGCTGCCTGCTTTCCTGTTGAGCCATGGACATTCTCCTTGGGTGGCAAGCCGTTCGGGTACGGATTGGATGAGTTGCACATTCACAACAAACCCCAAAGCACGGCGTTCCTCACAGAAGAGCGCCGGAACAATCGGCGACATTTGCCTGTTACTTGGCCGGGCGACGCGAAAGAGGAAGGCAGTGCCGGGTTGCTCGCCTCGAAAGTGAGCGATGATCGCGCCGTTTGTCGGACTGGTATGGCCGAGGATCATGCCCATAAGATGGAGCAGGCGTCCTTTCGGCCGATCCGTCCGGCAGCGGTGGAGCCACCGGACATGTCACGGTCGATCGTGTCCCAGGGGAAAACCCCGGCGACCCATCCGGGAACGACAGAGATGAAGCGTGTAACGATGACCGATATAAACGCCTATCTGGACGGCGCCCTGGACGAGCGGGAGCGTGCCGAATTCGAGAGCGTGGTCGAGAGCGATCCTGACGCGAAGGCGCTGCTTGCCCAGCATCGCCAGCATGTCGAGGAGCTTCATCGTCTTTACGACCCGGTCCTGAGTGAAGAGGTGCCATCCCGAATGCTCGAGCTTCTGCGCAAGCGGAACGGCTGACGGCCGCTCGGCGCCGGCGTTATTTTCTCTCCGTCAGGCAGCACATTGCGCTATTGCATGCGGCAGGCCCATCTTTGGGGGAAGGGCCGGTTCGGACGGATGAAGCATGGCGCCCAGACGAGCGGAGCCGAGCATCCTGCTCGGCCCGATCCTGTACTTCCGCGGGGAACAGCGCGACCGCTGGTGGCTGTCGGCGCTGTTCGTTCTGGACGGGGAGGTCGAACCCGACGATCTTCGGGTGGATGGCGTTACCCTGCCCGTCCCGCCGCGCCACCTGATGGTCTGGCGCCGCCGCCATGTCTGGCGCTTCGACTTCGCCGTTCCCCGCGGCATGCGCGACACCGAGGTCACATACGGCTTCCCAGACGGTCCCCGATGGAATGTGATCGTTCCGGGCCGTCATGCATTCCCACGGCTTGCGATTCTTTGCGGAAGCGGAATGACCGGGGTTGCCCGCCCCGACGCCGATGCTGACGCACCGACGGTTCTCTGGCCCGACCTGCTCGCCCAGCATGCTGCAGACCGTTACCACCTGTTGGTTCAGGTGGGCGGGCAGATCGATGGAGATGCGGTGATGTCCGCCTCCGCCCAGGCCCGCGGAATGCTGTCCGATGCCTCGCGGCGGCTTGGCCCTGCCCTGCCCGGCGTGGCGGAGGAACTGATGACCGCCGCCTTCGACCGGATGCTGCGAAACTGGAGCGGTGCAGTCGCGGCATCGGCACTCGCCTCAATTCCATCGGTTATGATGTGGGATGGAGCCGATCTCGGCAGTCTGCTGGCGGATGCATGGAGTGGCCGGGAAGAAGGCGACTCAGCCTCGCGCAGCCTGCGTCCCGTGTTGATGGCGGTGCGGCGTCAGGTCCAGCTGTTTCAGACCGGGTCGGTGACGGACAGCCCGCCAGATTGCCTGTGGGGGGCCACCTGCGGAACGCTGGCACAGGGCTTCGTCATGGGCGAGGCCGGCCTTCTCGCGCTCGATCTATGGACCGACCGCAACCGTCGTCGCCTGCTGTCCGAGCGGGACTGGAGCCTGCTGTCCGATTGGCTCGACCGTTTTGCCGGATGCCGGCATCTGATCCTGATCAGCGGTGGGCCCCTCCTGTCTCCGGCCGCAGCCTTGTTCGACCGCTTGGGACGCATGATTCCGGCCAAGATGCGCAACCGGTTGGGCGACCGTTGGTCTTCGACCGGGCGCCATGCCGATTGGGAGAGGATGCTGCGCACACTGGGCGATTTCTCCCGGCGAAGCGGCTGCCGAATCACCGTCGCTTCGCGCGGCCTTGCTGGCGGAGCGGGAGCGCGAGGCGTATTGCGCGGCGGCGGTCTGGAGATGTGGCAGCTCTATGCCCCCAACTTCACCGCGACTGGCAGGCCGGCGAACTGGCGGTCGCGGCTGGCTGAGCCTTTGGCCACACGCTCCGATCACCCCCTCCCAGCCCACCGTTTCGAAATGCCGCCATTCGCCGAAAACGGGCGGCGCCTGCTGCGGGGAGCCGGATGGATCTCATGCAGCTTCGATGCAAAAGGTCAGTTGCATGCCCGTTGGTGCCTGCCCGGCGATGGCGGCCGCTACACCCAAGCCATCTGATAAGGCCAATTGACAGGCAGGTCATAGAGGCCTGTGGCGCTCTTCCTATTGCGCCGCCAACTCCACCACGAACAACAGGCCGGGAACCGGAACGCCCTTCTCCCGGCGCGGACTGCAGGGTTCCATCAGGCGGATGGTGAAGCCGGCGGCAACCGCCGTGTCCCGGACATAGCGCTCGGCATGGGCATATCGCCGCGTCGCGCCGAGGACGAATGCCTCGCCCGTCGTCTCGTCCGCCAAGCGTTCCACGGTCGCAGCGAAACGACCTCCCGGCACCAGGGCTCGGGACGCCGCCGCAAAGACGGCAGTCAGGTCGCCGATATAGACAAGGACATCGGCGGCAACCAGCAGTTCCCACCCGCCGGGTGTCCGCTCCATGGCCTCCACCACATCGCCAACGCCCAACTCATCATAGAGCATGCGTTGGCGCGCCTTCTCGACCATTCTTGGCGAAAGATCGACTCCGACCAGATGTTCCGCAAGTGGCTTGAAGGTCAGCCCCGCCAGCCCGGTTCCACAGCCAAGATCGAGAATCCGTAAAGCTGCGGCACCGGGCATCACCCGGTCGACCGCGGAGCGCAGCAGGTCCGGCGCCGTATAGCCGAGCTTGCCGACAAGGTCCTGGTCGAAACGGTCGGCATAGCGGTCGAAAAGGGCGCGGACATAGGCGGCGGACAGGTCGGCCCCCTCCCCGGCTTCCAGGGCGGCGATCAACCGTTCGATGGCAGCCGCCTCATCCCCTTCGGCGACGTCCTGGGCCTGACGGAGTGCGGCTAAAGCCTTTACCGGCTCGCGCAGGGCGAGCCAGCTGCGTCCGAGCGCATGATGGACTGCCGAATCGACTTCAAACCGGCGCGCGAGCGGCTGAAGCAATTCGACCGCCGCCAGCGCATCGCCTGACACGGTCAGCGTTTCGGCCAATGCCAGCACGGCATCGCGGTCATTGGGGCGCAGAGCCACCGCCTCCCGAAATTCCCCCAAAGCCTCTTCCGACCGGCCGAGCGCGGAAAGGCAGCGGGCGAGCCCGAGTCGAACCTGTGCCGAATCGCTTCTCTCGGCTGCCAGGATATGGAAAAGCGCAAACGCAGCATCGATTTCGCCGCACCGCCAAAGGGCTTCGGCAAGCATCGACCGCCATGCCCAGTTGTCCGGCTCAAGTGTGGCGGCGCATCGGAAGCAGGCTGCAGCCTGCACTGTCGCTCCATATCCACCTTCGGCTTCGGCCAGCGCGGACCATGCTTCTCCATTGGAGGGATCAGCGATGACGGCGGCACGGAATGCCCGGCCGGCTCCGGTGTGATCCCCGGCATAGAGCCGATCGTATCCAACCTGGAACATTTGATCGAGATTGTAGATTTCCGGCTCATCGCCGCGGGGGAAATCCGCTGACACGGATGGATGTCCTCTGGTGTCGGGCTTCGGCCAGGGAGATGCCACCGGCCCGGATAACCCGGCTCCGCCCGCCATCGCGGGCGTCCCGGGCGACGCTACGGCTCCGCTATGCCCCAGAGGTCCGAGTCCTGGGAAAAATGGCGGCGGAGTTTACTGCCCCAACATGCTGCGCTGCGCAAGGGGGGAGAGAAAATCCTTCCGAGGTGTCATTCTGGCGACACGCGGTCGCAGTAGCCCTTTTCCCGGAACCTGTCCAAAGGGATAGTGGACCCGGTTTGGCTAATCCTATCGATTTTGCCGGCAATTGTGGCGATTCAATGGCTTATAGCTCTTACCGAAGGGCCTAGGCCGTCCGTTTCGAAGCTCGGCGTGACATCTGCCGGACGAAAGCTGTGGTATTACCAGGGTGCAAGCGGGTTGACGATGGATCAAATTTTTGGAAGTGTTGCCCCGGCGCCCGATTGGGAGGCGCTGAACATCTGGGTAGGAGGCGGTCGCCGTAAGCGACTCGGTGACCGGAACGACGGCCCCGCGCGGGGGGTCAAACAGCCGCCGTAGAACACGGGGCGACAGCAGAAGGAGGTTTGGGATGCGGGGACGAAATCAGCGCGTAGGCGCCACAGGGTGTGGACGCTTCGCACTGGCTGCGGGACTGCTGACGGCTTCCATGGCTGTCCTGACCGTTTCCGGCACGGCCCAGGCCCAAACCGCGGCCCTGTCGAAGGAAAGCTGCGTCACCCATGCGGTGGAAGCCGAGCAGAAGCTGGGCATTCCGTCCGGCATGCTGGTCGCCATCGCCCTGGTGGAGAGCGGACAGGACGGTGCCCCCCACCCCTTCGCGATGAGCGTCCAGGGTCGCCCCTATTACGCCCGCAATGTGAGTGACGCTGCCCGCCACCTGCGCGACCATCGCGGCCAGCTTCGCAGCAACACCTATGTCGGCTGCATGCAGCTTTCGGTCGCAACGCACCGCGGCGAATTCCAGCCGCTGGAAAAGATCGTCGAGCCGCGCGACAACGTGTTTTACGCCGGCCAGCTTCTCGTCCGCTTCCACGGCGAGGAAGGCAACTGGAAGACCGCACTGACCCGCTACAATGGCAGCTCGGGCCGCCGCGCCCAGGCCTATGTCTGCAAGATTTGGCAGAGCCTGTCCGAGTTGGACACGCAAAGCGCCAAGCTGCTCGCCTCCTCCCGCTGTGAAGACAGCGATCCCGTCAGTGTCGCCCCGCGCACCCGCCGCAGCTTCCGCAATGCCCAGCAGGTCGCTGCCATCAACTGACGGCCAGCACCCGATATCCGTGCTGGGTGACGGCAGCAGTGACAGCGCTGGCGCGGCGTTGCCGGATCGGGTAAACCCCGACGCATGAACTACCGCCATATCTTCCACGCCGGCAACCCGGCCGACGTGATGAAGCACGCCGTCCTGGCGCTGATCCTGGATCATCTGCGCGCCAAGCCGGCGCCATTCTGCGTGCTCGACACCCATGCCGGCATCGGCCGCTACGACTTGGCATCCGAAGCGGCACGCAAGACGGCCGAAAGCGACCAGGGCATCGGCAGGCTGTTCGGCCATCCGCTGCCGCACCCTGCCCTGGCGCCCTATATCGACGCCGTACAGGCTCTGAACCCGGATGGGGCACTGCGCTGGTATCCCGGCTCTCCTGGCATCGCCCACGCGGCACTGCGCCCACAGGACCGCATGGTGCTGGTGGAGCTGCATCCTGACGATGCCCGCACCCTGAAGACGGAGTTCTCAGGAGACCGCTCCGTCGCCGTCCATCAGTCGGACGCCTACTCAGCGCTGAAGGCCCATCTTCCGCCCAAGGAGAAGCGCGGGCTTGTCCTGATCGATCCGCCCTTCGAGCAGCCGGATGAGTTCGCCCGCATGGCGGAGGGGCTGGCACTGGCGCACCGCCGCTGGTCCACCGGCATCTTCGCCCTGTGGTATCCGATCAAGGAACGTGCGGCTGTCTGGCGCTTCCAGGATGCGGTGGAGAAGACCGGCATCCCAAAGGTGCTGATCGCCGAACTGACCTGGCACCCTGAGGACACCCATCTTCGCCTGAACGGCTCCGGTCTGCTGATCGTCAATCCGCCCTGGCAGCTGGATGAGACGCTCAAGGCGATGCTGCCGGCCCTGCACGATGCCCTGCCCTCGACCGGTGGAGGCACGGCGGTCAGCTGGTTGACCCCCGAGGCGTCATAGGGAAAGCCGGTCCAGGCGCAGAAAAAACCCCGGTCCTTTCGGGCCGGGGTTCAGTCAGGATGGAGACCGTTCGTTATCGATGACGTGCCGTCATCGGCGGCGCGGTGGTCAGAACCGGCGCTCCGCCTGCTGGGCCGCACCTTCCAGGCGGGCGTTCAGCTTGCCGATGGCAGTGTTGGCGGTGTTCGCCGACAGCTCGGAGATTTTGACGCTGCGGCTGAGAACCAGCTGCATGTTGTCCTTCAGGATGCGGCCCTGCGCGGCGTAGAAGTCGGGCACGCTCCGGCTGCGCATCAAGGCGTTCACGCCCTCGGCATTGCGTGATGCGACCTCCTGGGCCAGCCCCAGCCATTCACGCCATGCATTCTGGAGACCGTCAGCCAGCACACTGCTGCACTGGACCATGACGTCCATGGTCTCGCGGGTCTGGCTGGCAACCTCGCCTTGGGCTTCCTTCGACAAGCCCAGGACACGCTGGAACTGCTCCGTCGTGCGGCCGGCGACATCGGTTGCGGAGCCCATCGTGGACTTGGCAGCTTCGGCACCGCGGCGGGTCATGTCGGCTCCGGCATACAAGGCCTTCTGTCCGGCATCCAAACCGACATCGGCAGCGTTGACTCCCGTTTCCGCCGCGGCTCCACCGATCGAACGCGCGGCATCTGCGGCGCGGCGGGTTGAGGCCTCGCCGGCGCGCGTCAGATCGTCGAGCGTGCCCTTCGCCAAATTGGCGGTCTCGCGCACGTCGGTTGTGGTGTCCTTGTCCATAGCCATGCGGGATGCTCCTCGAATACGTTCGTCCGGGAGGACGCTTCTTCCCAAATCTCGCGTCGGCCATTTATGCTGCACCGCCGAACGAGTTCATTCCTATAACACCCGGCAAACAGAACGTTCCAGGACGCAAAATAATAAAGATGCACACTTTCTTTCGAGGTATGCGGCATTTTGAAATCGAACTGTCTTTTGTGTGAAACAGTTCTTATTCGATTTGATCCATCTTAATCGGGGCCGCTATCCAGAGCGGCTCTGTTTTCCAAACCGCGCCTGGATTTCTCCGGCAATGCCGCGGCGGAAGACCAGAACGCAGGCAACAAAAATACATCCGATCACCACCGGCACGGGAAGGCTGGTCGCCGCCAGATAATTCTCCAGCGTGACCACCAGGGCGGCTCCGATTACGGGCCCGGTCAGTGTGCCCATCCCGCCCAGCAGTGTCATCAACACCACCTCGCCCGACATCTGCCACGTCACGTCGGTCAAAGTTGCCAACTGGAACACGATCGCCTTGGTGCCGCCGGCCAGCCCGGCCAGCGTTGCCGATAGAACGAACGCCATCAGCTTGTAACGCTCGGTCCGATAGCCCAGCGAAATGGCACGCGGTTCATTCTCACGAATTGCCTTCAGCACCTGCCCGAAGGGCGAATGCACCGTCCGCCAGATGATGGCGAAACCGATCAGGAAAACGCCAAGCACCGTATAGTACATCGCCAGCGGGTTGTTCAGGTCGAAGACGCCGAACAGAACGCCACGCGGAACCGCCTGTATACCATCCTCCCCGTGGGTGAAGGGCAGTTGGAGCGCCAGGAAGAACACCATCTGGCTCAGCGCCAGCGTGATCATGGCGAAATAGATTCCCTGGCGACGAATCGCGATGCTGCCGAACAGGATGCCGAGGAATGCCGAGGCTGCGGTGCCCATCAGGATACCCAATTCCGGCGAAAATCCCCACACCTTCACCGTATGGGCGGTGACATAGGCAGCGCTGCCGAAGAAGGCGGCATGGCCGAAGCTGAGCAGGCCACCGAAACCGATGAGCAGATTGAAGGCGCAGGCGAACAGCGCGAAGCACAGCACCTTCATCAGAAAGACAGGATAGAGCAGAAAGGGCATCGCCAGCAGCGCCGCCAGCACCGCAAGGGCGCCGACCCGTGCGAGGGTCGGCCCTCCCGCCGGCGCTTGGGCGGCCTGTGCGGATGCCCGGCCGCTGCTCTGCGAATGAATACCCATGCGCTCACCTCTCCCGTCCGAACAGGCCGGCGGGCTTGATCATCAGCACCACCGCCATGATGACGAAGACAACGATGTTGGAGGCCTCCGGGTAGAACACCTTGGTCAGCCCCTCCAGCAGACCAAGCCCATAGCCGGTCAGCACCGCCCCCAGGATCGACCCCATGCCGCCGATAACCACCACCGCGAACACCACGATGATCAGATTGGACCCCATCAACGGCGAAACCTGGTAAATCGGCGCCGCCAGCACGCCGGCGAGTCCGGCCAACGCCACGCCGAAGGCGTAGGTCAACGTGATCATCCGCGGAACGTTGATTCCGAAGGCCTGGACCAGAACCGGATTTTCCGTCGCCGCGCGCAGATAGGCGCCGAGCTTGGTCTTCTCAATGGCGATCCAGGTGCTGATGCAGACAACCAGCGAAGCGACGACCACCCAGCCGCGATAGTTGGGCAGGAACATGAAGCCCAGATTCTGTCCGCCCTTCAGCGCGTCGGGAATGGGGTAAGGCTGCCCCGAGACACCATATTGATGGCGGAACGCGCCCTCGACGATCAGCGCCAATCCAAAGGTCAACAGCAGGCCATAGAGGTGGTCGAGCTTGTAAAGCCGCGACAGCAGCGTCCTTTCCAGCAACACCCCGAACAGCCCAACGACCACCGGGGCCAGCGGCAGCGCCAACCAGTAACCGATGCCGAGTTGGGTCAGCATCAGCCACGCCACAAAGGCTCCCATCATGTAGAGAGCGCCATGGGCGAAGTTGATGACGTTCAGCATGCCGAAGATCACCGCCAACCCAAGGCTGAGCAGTGCGTAAAACGATCCGTTGATCAACCCCAGCAAAAGCTGGCCGAACAGCGCCTGGGGCGGAATGCCGAAAATCGTTCCCATCATGAGCGTCTCTCCCCCAACGGCATCCCCCCCGAACCGGTTCTCAAGGACCGTCAAGGCGGGGATGCCGCCCCGTCACGTCATGGCCTGTACGGACAGTTCGTCACTTCGGCAGCTTGCAGCCGCTCTCCTCGAAGCTAGCGAAGGCTTCCTTGCCGGGGATGGTGCGCAGGATCTGGTAATAGTCCCAGGCACCCTTCGATTCTGACGGCTTCTTCACGCGGGCCAGATACATGTCGTGGACCATGCGGCCGTTCGGCAAGATGGTGCCGTTCTTGGCAAACATATCGTTGACCGGCATCTCCTTCATCTTGGCGGCGACGGCCGGGCCGTCGTCGGTCCCGGCGGCCTCGATCGCCTTCAGATAATGTCGGACGGCGGAATAGCTGCCCGCCTGCACCATCGTCGGCATCTTGCCGTAGCGGTCGAAGAACTTCTTTGACCAGGCGCGAGATTCGTCGTCGCGGTCCCAATAGAAGCCGGTGGTCAGCACCAGGTCCTGGGCGACCTGGAGCCCCAGCGCGTGCACGTCGGACAGGAAGATCAGCAGGCCGGCAAGCTTCTGCTGGCCGCTCTGCGTCAGGCCGAATTCCGACGCCTGCTTGATCGAGGTGATGGTGTCGCCGCCGGCATTGGCGAGGCCGACGATCTTGGCGCCCGACGCCTGGGCCTGGAGCAGGAAGGAGGAGAAATCGGCTGAGTTCAGCGGCGCCTTCACCGAACCCACGACCTTGCCGCCCGCCTTCTTCACCTCGACCGAGGTGTCTGCCTCCAGTTGATGGCCGAAGGCGTAATCGGCGGTGATGAAGAACCAGCTGTCGCCGCCTTCCTTCACCATCGCCTGACCGGTCCCGACTGCCAGCGCATGGGTGTCGTAGGGCCAGTGGAAGCCGGTGGGGGAGCAGGCATCGCCGGTCAGACGCGAGGTGGCCGGACCTTCCATCAGGAAGATCTTCTTCTTCTCCTTCGTCACTTCCTGTACGGCCAGCGCCACGCCGGAATTGGGTACATCGACGATGACATCGACGCCGTCCTGGTCGATCCATTGGCGGGCGAGGTTGGCGCCGATGTCCGGCTTGTTCTGGTGGTCGGCGGCGATGATCTCGATGGGCTTGCCCAGAATCTTATTGCCGAACTCCTCCGCAGCCATTCGGGCGGCGATCACCGATCCTTCGCCGCCGAGATCGGCATAGAGGCCCGAACGGTCATTCAGCACACCGATCTTGACCATATCGCCGGACAACTTGCCCTGCTGGGCCATGGCAGGCCCGGTGGACATGACACCGATCGTCAGGGCAGCAAGGGCGGCACCGGTCAGAAGACGTGCGATCATGCGTGAATTCCTCCCCCTCAGCGTTGCGTTGCGCATAATGCGGGCGCCCATCCGGATTGGATCGCTCGGATCGGTTCGTCCGGCGGGTCCCGGACGGTCGTGCCGGCCTTCCCATTTGGTTTCATAAGAAACCGTCAGGCCGTGCGCGCCGTCCCTTCCCGTCCACTATGCAGGGGCATCACCTTGTTCGAGAAGCGGAATTTCAGCTTCGCAAACAATTTTCATCAAGGGTCGGCCGAAACACCCGCTTTTTCCATTCGGCAGTGTATGGAGGCGTCCGGCGGCGAACCGGCAGCTTGCCGGCGCCGGTCGATCCGCCGCATGATCGGCGTCACCGTGGTCCCGTGAACGAGAATCGAGAGGAGCACGATCAACCCGGTGATCGCCCATAGCGCGTTCGGCACGTCGAACTCCGCAGCATTCAGTGCATAGGCGATGTAATAGATGCTGCCCATGCCGCGGATGCCGAAGAAGCCTATGGCCAGCTTCTCGCCAACCGGCATCTCCACGCCGGTCAGCCCGACCACCCCCGCCACCGGACGCACCAGAAGCAGAATGACCACTGCGGCCCCCACTGCGCTCCAGGACAGGGCGTCGATCAGGCCATGCGCTATCGTCCCGCCGAACAGCACCAGCATCATCATCATCATCAGCCGCTCGGTCTGCTCGACAAAGTCGTGCAGGCGCTCGTGATATTCGCTATTGCGCTCCGCGTCGCGCAGGGCAAGCGCAGCGACGAAGACGGCGACGAATCCGTATCCGCTGGCAAGTTCGGTCAGGCCATAGGCGATCAGCGTAATGCCAAGCGATACGAACCCGTCGCCGGTCCGTGACAGGTTGGCTCGGTTCGGCACCCGGAAGGTGACATAGGCGAGGAAGCGGCCCACCAGCCAGCCGACACCGACACCGGCCACCAGCTTCCACGCCACGTCCAGCAATACCCAATGTTCCAAAAGGTCCCAGGGCGGGTTGCCATTGAGCAACGTCGCCCCAATGGCGAGATGGACGAAGGGAAAGGCCAGCCCGTCATTCAGCCCCGCTTCGGACGTCAGACTGAAACGGATTTCGTCCTCCTCCCCCGATTTCGGCGGACCGACCTGAATGTCGGAAGCGAGAACCGGATCTGTGGGCGCCAGCGCCGCCCCAAGCAGGATAGAGGCGGGGAGTGGAAAATCGAGCCAGTACCAGCCGATCAGACCAATCATGAGAATCGACAGCGGCATGGTAATGCCCAGCAGGCGCCATGTGATGATCCAGCGCCGCCAGCCGATGCGGCGGTCCAGTTTCAGCCCGGCTCCCATCAGGGAAATGATGACGATCAGTTCGGTCAGCCGTTCGGTCACTTCCGGGAAGGCCAGCGGCTCCGGGTTTTCCAGTTCCAACGTCCCGAAGACCGCAAAGCCCAGGCCGACGCAAATGATCGGCAGGGACAGCGGCAATTCCTTCAGCACCATCGGCAGCCACGCCACCAACAGGATCAGAAATCCCAGCCCCACCATCATGACTGTATAAGACATGCGCCGCCCATTGCCGTGATCGCATCGGCACGGCATTGGGGCCGCGCCAAGGCCAATCCACGACAACGCATGAAGTCGCGAATGGGTTCAGGTCGGGCGCACGAAGTCTTGAAGAATGGATGGCGAAGATGCCGGCTCAATCGGTCATGCTTCCCTGCCCGTCAAGGGGGTCATAATGGGAAGCTTGAACCCGATGCCGCCCGCGGGAGCCGGAACCGCGGGGGCCGTCGCAAAATCGGCCTGTCAGGCCGCCGAAGTCATCGGAAAACCGCTGTAGTCGAGCGAGGCCGACCAGAAACGTTCCAGCTTGCGCAGGGTCTCGTTGGCCTTGGTCAGTTCCTCGTCGCTGAAGCCGGCCTTTTCCAGGGCGGTCAGGTGACGTTCGAACATGACGCTGATCTTCTCGCGCAGATCGAGCCCCTTCTCCGACAGGCGGACACGGACCGACCGGCGGTCGTGCGGGGAGCGTTCCTGGCCGAGATAGCCGTTCTCGACCATCTTCTTGACGTTGTAGGAGACGTTGGAGCCCAGATAATAACCGCGCGCGGTCAGTTCGCCGACCGTCATCTCATCTTCGCCGATGTTGTACAGGATCAGGCTCTGGACGTTGTTTATGTCCTGGATCCCAAGCCGGTCCAACTCAGTCTTGAGCACTTCAAGAAAGTGGCGGTGAAGCCGCTCGATCAACAGAATGCTCTCATAATAGGGTTTGCGCACCGCGGTCTCCTTTGGCTCTAACCGGCCGTTCCCCGCGCAAGGACGATACCGGGACCTTAAAGCGAGATTAACCGATCATTCGTCGGCAATCATCTTAATAATTCCAGAAAAAGTCTGGCACAACCCGTCTGTACAGGCCCCTTTCGCGGGGTGCCCCCGGCGAAAGGTTTTCGGCCGGGTGGCGGATCCCGCATAAGCAAAAAGAGGAAGGTCACGCAATCGGTGCGTGACCTTCATCACTTCGACATTGCCTATGGTCAGTCCCGGAACACGAGGTCGCCGCCGGCCGGTTCCGCGAAGTGTCTCTCGACATCCGACGGACCGACCTCGGTCAATTCGGCCGGCTTCCATTTCGGATTCTTGTCCTTGTCGACCAGGACGGCGCGGATACCCTCGTAGAAATCGTCGCCGGACAGGCAGGCAAGGCTGAGGCGCAGTTCCTGCACCATGCAGCCTTCGAAATCCAGCTTGGCGCCACGGCGCAAGGCGGCCAGCGTCACCTTCAGGCTGGTTGGCGATACCCGGCGCAGGATGGCGATCTGACCGGCCGCCCAGTCGGTGCCCTCGGCCTCCAGCGCCTTGACGATGGCTTCCACACTGTCGAAGGCGTAGCAGCGGTCCACCGCAGCGCGGATGCCGCTCACCGCCGCCTCGCCCGCCTCGCCACGCTGGGCGGCGACGGCCTCGTCGGCCGGGACGCCGGAAGCCAGATCATCGATCAGGGCGTCGATCCTGGCGCTCGGCACAAAGGCGTCGGCGGCACCGATGGCAATCAGGTCGGCCGCTTTCAGCCGGTCGCCGGTCAGCCCCAGCCAGATGCCGACCTGTCCGGGCAGGCGCGGCAGGAAATAGGTGCCGCCGACGTCGGGATAGAGGCCGATGCCGGTTTCCGGCATGGCGAACAGGGTGCGCTCGGTGACGATGCGGTGGGTGCCGTGTACCGACAGTCCGACACCGCCGCCCATGGAAATACCGTCGATCAGCGCGACATAGGGCTTGGAGAGGCGCTTGATCAGCCGGTTCAGCACATATTCCTCGCTGAAGAAGGAGCGGACCGGTCCGGTATCGCCTCGCCCTTCCTTGGCGGCCTTTCCAGCCTCATACAGGCTGACGACGTCGCCGCCGGCGCAGAATGCCTTTTCGCCGGCACCGCGGATCACGACCGCCTTGACCTCCGGATCGGCGTTCCAGGCCCGCAGCTGCGGATCGAACAGCCTGATCATGCCCAGGGTCAGCGCGTTCAGCGCCTTGGGCCGGTTGAGCGTGACGAGGCCGATGGCACCCCGACGTTCGAACAGAATCTCAGCAGCGTCGCTCATCGTTTTGTATTTTCTCAATTATTGTTGCGAATCGGGCGGTGGCGGTCCACCTGCGCCACCCCGCCATGCATCCCTTTTGCGCTTCGGAGCGGCAGCATTGGCCGGTAGCGATGATACGGGAGCGGACGGCGCTGTCAAATCCACCATACGGTTCCGGATGTTCATTCGCGACGGTCCGGCGCGGGCAACCAGGAACATCGACCCACTTGGACCGTTGCGCTCACGCTCTCATTTGAAGACGAGATCCCATTCGACGTCTCAGGGAAGGTCAGATGCCGATGCCGCTCAACAACCTGCCGGGTGCGCCATGAAGATTGCGATCGTCCTGAACCGGCAGGCGGGATCATTGGTCGACCGGCCCATCGACCGTGCTGAGGCGGCCATCCGCACAGCATTCGAACGGCATGGCGCCACCATCGACCTGCACACGGTCGACGGGGCGCAGTGTAGCGACACGATCCAACGGGTGCTGGACTCCGATGCCGAGGCCGTCGTCGTCGGCGGCGGCGACGGCACCCTGCACAGCGCGGTAAAGCTCGCTCTTCCGAAAGGCAAGACACTCGGCGTGATTCCTCTCGGTACTCTCAATCTGTTAGCCCGTGATCTTCATGTTCCACTCGAACTTGAAGCTGCGGCCGAGGCGCTGGCTGCGGGGCGGATCCGCGCCATCGACATCGCAGAGGTGAATGGAGAGCCCTATACCAACAGTTCGGTCCTGGGCTTCTATCCTCAAGTGGTCCAGGAACGCGAACGCCAGCGCAAGCAGCACCGCCTGCTGAAGTGGCCCGGTGCCGCGGTTGCCCTGGCAAAGACTCTGTACCGGCTGCCGATGCTGGATGTGCGGCTGGACTGGGGCGAGGGTCCGCGGCGGATGCGTACACCGATCCTGGTGGTGTCGAACAATGTCTATGATGACGGATTCGGCCTCGTCCTCTCCCGTCAGGCGCTCGATGCCGGAAAACTCGGGGTTTATGTGGCCCGCGAACGGAACGCCTTTGCGATGTTGCGGTTGATGGGACGTCTGGTTGCCGGTTCGTGGAAGCAGGACGAAGGGCTGGAGACCTATGCGGTCACCAGCCTGACGGTCCACAGCCGCAGGCACCACCTGAAGATGGTCAACGATGGTGAGATCCGGAAGCTGCACTCCCCGCTGCACTATCGGATTCTCCCCGGAGCCCTGAAGGTTCTGGCGCCCGGCTGAGAGAAAGGATGAAGATGGCGTGAAACGGCTCGCTCACATCTCCGACCTGCATTTCGGGCGGATCGACCCGCGCGTGGTCGATGGCCTGCTGGCCGACCTGACGGTTCAGGCTCCCGACCTGATCGTCATTTCAGGCGATTTCGTGCAGCGGGCAAAAGCGCGCCACTTCGAGGAGGCGCGGGCTTTTCTGCAGAAGTTGCCTTTTCCCTACATGGCTGTACCGGGGAATCATGACATACCGGTTTACAACGTGTTCAAGCGTTTCACCGACCCGTTCGGCCATTACCGGCGCTACATCACCAGCGACTTCAGTCCCCTGCATATCGACGACGAGATCGCGGTGCTGGGCATCAACACCGCCCGCCCCGTCATCATGGATTTTTCCGAAGGACGGATGAACAAGCGGCAGATCGCCAGGGTTCGGGAGGTCTTCTGCGGAATGCCGGATACGGTGTTCAAGGTGCTGTTCACACATCATCCCTTCCTGCCGCCGCCGGACCTGCCCAAGACCCAGCTTGTCGGCCGCCACAAGCTTGCGCTGCCTGCGTTGGAAAGCTGTGGCGTCGATCTGCTTTTGGCCGGGCATCTTCACAAGGCCTATTCCGGCGACATCATGAGCTTCCACACCCAGGTCGCCCGGTCCATCCTGGTTGCGCAGGCCTCCACCGCGACCTCCACCCGTCTGAGGAACGAGGCGAATGCGTATAACCTGATCACTGTCGCCCATCCCGATGTGAGGTTCGAGGTGCGGTCCTGGGAGGGTGCGGCCTTTACCGGCGGATTGGTGTCCAGCTACCGCAAGGAAGGCAACCGCTGGGCCTTGCAGGCGCAGGACACAGGTTTCCGGCCGGTCGGCTCCAACGGTTCTGTCGATGCGGGTCCGATGGCTCCGCGTTGGGAGTCGGTTGCCCGACATGCAAGCGGGGAAGCCCATGGCGGGGCATGAAGCCTGCGCAAGGCTGCCGGCCCGGTCCCTAGAGACTGGAACTGCCCCTGCAGCTTGAGTTCACTATGAGGGAAGGCGTAGGATCGCCGCACTCGTTCTAAGTGCATGGTTCTCCCGATGCCGATCACCCTGCCCGCCGCCTTCCCGCGCACCCGTCTGCGCCGCAACCGCGCTGATGCCTGGACCCGACGTCTGGTCGCCGAGAACACGTTGACCGCCGACGACCTGATCTGGCCGGTCTTCGTAATCGAAGGCAGGAATCGGCGGGAACCCGTCGCCTCGATGCCGGGCGTGGAGCGCGTGACCATCGACCTGCTGTGCGAGGCGGTGGTGGAAGCCGGCGCGCTTGGCATTCCCTGCATCGCGCTGTTTCCTGTCGTCGGCTCCGAGGGCAAATCGGAGGATGCGGCGGAATCCTATAATCCCGATAACCTGATGAACCGCGCCATTCGTGCGGTGAAGGCCGCCGCGCCCGACGTCGGCATTCTGGGCGACGTGGCGCTCGACCCCTACACCACGCATGGACATGACGGCCTCCTGCGTGACGGCTACATCCAGAATGACGAGACGGTCGAGGTGCTGATCCGCCAGGCGCTGTCGCAAGCGGAGGCCGGTGTCGACATCGTCGCCCCGTCCGACATGATGGACGGCCGTATCGGCGCAATCCGCGACAAGCTCGATGCCGAAGGCTATCATCTAACCCGCGTCTGTTCCTACGCCGCCAAATACGCCTCCGCCTTCTACGGTCCGTTCCGTGACGCGGTGAACTCCGGCGGCTTTTTGAAGGGCGACAAGACCACCTATCAGATGAATCCTGCCAACACCGACGAGGCTCTGCGCGAAGTCGCCTGCGATTTGCAGGAGGGGGCGGACATGGTGATGGTGAAGCCGGGCCTGCCCTATCTCGATATCATCCGGCGGGTGAAGGACCAGTTCGCTGTCCCGACCTTCGCCTATCACGTGTCGGGCGAATACGCGATGCTGCGCGCCGCCTCGAACAATGGCTGGCTGAATTACGACAAGGCGCTGTTGGAAACGCTGATGGGCTTCAAGCGCGCCGGCTGCGACGCCATCCTGACCTATGGCGCGGTGGACGCGGCGAGGCTGCTCAAGCAAAACTGAACAATTCGAGGGCATATTCGAGCCGTCCGGGGCCGCGGAGTGATCCGCGGCCCTTTATTTTCAGGACGTCCCGAACACCGGCAAAATCCGATGACAGCCTCATCACCAGTCCGCACGGCTCTGCGGACAACCCATTTTCTGGCCGCCTCACCCCTGCCGTATCCCGGAAGCGGCCGGCGTCAACCCGTCGAACCTGCTGCGGGGACGCTGACGGGCGAAGCGCCGTAGGCACGGAGCAGAGCAGAGACCGAATCGGCGATCACCTTCTCCGGGTCGGCGGTAACCGGCAGGCCCAACATCGTCGGCCAGAACAGCACCTCCTTCATGCCGCCCAGCAGCTGGGTCGCCACCACATGCGGATCCGGTGCGTTCAGCCGGCCGCGGGCATGCTGGGCGGCGATATACTCGTCCAGCAGCGCATAGGCCTGGCTCTTGCCGCCCTCCAGATAATCCTGCGACAGTTCTGGAAAGCGCTGATGCTCGGCGATCACCAGACGCAGGAGGCCGCGCACTTCCGGCCGTCCGGTATGGACCAGCAGGGATCGCAGGAAAGCCGGCAGAGCCTGCTCCGGCGGTTGGTCGTGGCGCAACAGGCTTTGTCCGTCTTCGCTGCGGAAACCCTCATAGAGTTCCGACACAACGGCCTGGAACAACTCCCGTTTGCCGGGGAAGTGATTGTAGACGGTGCGTTTCGATACATTCGCGTCAGCGGCGATGGCATCCATCGATGAGGCCTCGTAGCCATGCGTCAGGAAAGCGCGCGTCGCCGCTTCCACCACCGCATCCCGCTTGACCGAACCACGCGCGGCCCCCCCCGCCTGAGACGTTGACATTCACCACCCTCAAAGTACACTGCACAGTGTAGTGTAGTTGTTGCCGCAGGCTCCCAGGGTAATCCGCCCGGCCGCGGCACGGGAGGGGTAAAGCGATGAAACAGCGCAACATCGGTGGCATTCTCTCGGTTTCCGAAATCGGCCTCGGCTGCATGGGCATGTCGGAGTTCTATGGCCCGACCGACGATGCCCAGTCGCTCACCACGCTGGAACGGGCGTTGGAGCTTGGCGTTACCCACTACGACACCGCCGACATGTATGGCAGTGGTCACAACGAATCGCTGCTCGCACGTTTCCTGGCCGGCAAGCGAGACCAGGTGACGCTCGCCACAAAGTTCGGCATCGTCCGCCAGCCCGGCGAGTACTCCCGCCGGGTGGATACCAGCCCGGCCTATGTGGTGCAGGCCTGCGATGCTTCACTGAAGCGGCTGGGGGTGGAGACCATCGACCTCTATTACGCCCACCGCATCAATCCCGATATCCCGGTGGAAGAGACGGTCGGCGCCATGGCCGACTTGGTGAAGGCGGGCAAAATCCGAGCGCTTGGCCTGTCGGAGGTGTCCGCTGCCACCCTCCGCCGTGCCCACGCCGTTCACCCGATTGCCGCGGTGCAAAGCGAATATTCGCTGTGGACCCGCGATGTGGAGGCGGCTGTGCTGCCAACCTGCCGGGACCTTGGCATCTCATTGGTAGCCTACGCACCGCTCGGCCGCGGAATGTTGACCGGGGCGGTCAGCAGCCCCGACCAGTTCGCCGAGAGCGACTTCCGCCGCGTGGCACCACGCTTTGCCGGAGACAATTTCGACCGCAATCTGGCCCTGGTCGATCAGGTCAAGGCACTGGCGACCCAGAAGGGTTGCGCGCCGGGACAAGTGGCGTTGGCTTGGCTTTTGGCCCAGGGGCAGGACATCCTGCCGATCCCCGGCACCAAGCGGATCAAGTATCTGGAGGAGAATGTCGGCGCCGCAGCGGTGACGTTGACCGACGCCGAGGTGAAGGCGCTGAGCGACGCGCTGCCGCCGGGGGCGGCGGCAGGGGACCGCTACACTGCGGAGGGGATGCGCGGGGTGAATGTGTAAGGTGCGATGACGGAAGAAGGGAGGAGGCATCGTCTGCCGCCTCCCAGATCCTACTTCGGCGTTCCCGACCAGACCTGGAACTGCGTGGTTTCCATCAGCATGTCGCTGTGGCCGAACGCCGCCTTGAAAAGCTTGCCGACGCCGGCAGTCCGCTGCGTCACCGCCACCAGTGTGCCGCGCAGCTTCAGATACTGCTTCGTCCCCGCCACCAACGCGTCGAGCATGCCGAAATCCTCGTCCTTGCCGCGGTGGAGCGGCGGATTGGACAGGATCAGGCCGAAGCGTTCGCGGGTGCCCAGACCGGTCAAGCCGTCGCTCAGCACCAGTTCGGCGTCCGGAACGTTCTGACGGGCGGCGTGCAGGGCCACCGCATCGATGTCCAGCAGGGTCAGCGGCGCGTCGGGCTGGCGTTCACGGACAGCCCGCGCGATCACCCCGGCGCCGCAGCCGAAATCCAGCACACGGGTGCCGGCCGCCACCTCCGGCAGCACCTTCAACAGGCATTCGGTGCCGGCATCCAGATGGCCGTGGGCGAACAGGCCCGGATAGGACACCAGCTCCAGCGTCCGGTCAGGCAAAGTGAGGGTGACGGTCTGCCGCCAATCCTCCAGCGTCCCCTTGGCCGGTGCATCGGTGCGCCGGGTCAGCAGCAACCGGGCGCGCCGCTTGATGATCAGCGTTTCCGGTTCTTCCGCCAGCCCGTCCAGATGCTTCGGCGCGCTGGTCACCCCTTCGTCGTTGCCGCCGGCAATCCACAGCGGGGCACCGGGTGCGAGGCGGGAGGCCAGCGCATGCAAGGCCATCTCGAACCCGGCCCAGCCGCGCGGCAAACGCAGCACGGCACCATCGAACGGCCCCTCCGCCGGCCAGGGCGTGGCAGAGTTTCCGCCCGTTGCGAGACGGTTCCACACCACCACCTCCGCCCCGCCATCGCGGAGTGCATCGGCGATGGCGCCGTCGCTGTCGAAGGCGACGAGAATCCGGCCCTGTGGCCGGATTTCGGATAGAGCTTCAGCGGCCACGGCGGCGACGGTGGAGTCGCGATCCGTGGCCCGATTGTCGAGACGTGCCAAAAAATTAACCCTTGTCGCGCATCAGCCGCGCCTTGTCGCGCTGCCAGCTGCGTTCCTTCTCGCTCTCGCGCTTGTCGTGCTTCTTCTTGCCGGTGGCGAGACCGATCTCGACCTTGGCATAGCCGCGGTCGTTGAAATAGACCGACATCGGCACCAACGTGACGCCCTTCTGCTTGATCCCGGCCGCGAGCTTGTCCAGCTCGCGGCGACGGACCAGCAGCTTGCGCGGCCGCTTCGGCTCATGCTGATCGATGCGGCCGGCCTGGAGATATTCGGGGATGTACGCGTTGAACAGGTACAGCTCCCCGCCCTTCAGCCCGGCATAGGCCTCGTTCACACTGGCGCGACCGCCGCGCAACGACTTCACCTCCGACCCGGTCAGCATGATCCCGGCTTCGAGGACATCGTCGATGAAGAAGTCGAACCGCGCGCGGCGGTTCTGCGCCGCGTATTTTTTAGCTTCCTCGCGCGTCGCCAAGTCTCTCTCCTATACGGCCCGTTCCGTCACTCAGGACAATAGGCCGGCTTTGGTCATGGCTCCACGCACGGCGGTCCGGGCGGCTTCCGTCGCCGGAACCAGCGGCAGGCGCACCTCGTCGCTGCCGAGACCGAGCAGGCTGGCGGCGAACTTCACCGGCGCCGGGCTGGTCTCGACGAACATCGAGTCGTGGACCGGCGACAGCACGTCGCGCAGGCGGAAGGCCTCCTTCAGGTCGCCCTTGGCCCAGGCGGTCTGCATGGCGGAGCACAGGGCCGGCGCGATGTTCGCGGTGACGGAGATGCAGCCCACGCCGCCCTGCGCGTTGAAGGCCAGCGCCGTGGCATCCTCGCCCGACAGCTGGATGAAGTCGGGGCCGACCTCCTGCAACAGGCGGGACGGGCGGGACAGGTCGGCGGTCGCGTCCTTCACGCCGACGATGTTTGGCAGCTTTGCAAGCCGGGCCATCGTCGCCACAGACATATCCACGACACTGCGGCCCGGAATGTTGTAAATGAAGATCGGCAAATCCGCCGCGTCATGGATCGCCTTGAAATGCTGGTACAGACCCTCTTGGGACGGCTTGTTGTAGTATGGCGTGACCACGAGCGCCGCCTGCGCGCCAGCCTGCTTGGCATGGCGGGTCAGGGCGATGGCTTCGTCGGTCGAGTTGGAGCCGGTTCCGGCCATAACCGGAACCTTGCCGCCGGCCGCCTCGATGCAAAGTTCCACGACGCGGTTGTGTTCTTCATGGGACAGGGTCGGCGACTCGCCGGTGGTGCCGCAGGGCACAAGACCGTGCGTGCCCTGCGCGACCTGCCACTCCACGAAGGACTGGAAGGCCTTCTCGTCCACTTTCCCGCCCTTGAACGGAGTCAGAAGGGCGACGATGGAACCGTGGAACATGGCTGCCTCCTCAGTCGGCTTAGCTGGAAAAAAGAGTTGCGCACATTATCCCTCCCCGCCGCCCTCGGCAAGAGCGCCCGGACCTCTGTTTTCGCGGGTCTCCTCACCCTTTTCGCAGCACTTCCCGGCGCCCTTCCCGCCGCGGCGCTGAGCCCGCAGGACATCGCGATCTACCGCGAGGCCTTCAGGCTCGCCAATGACGAGCGTCTTTCGGAGGCGCTGGCCTCGGCATCGGGCGCGCAGGATCCGTTACCGGCGAAGGTTCTGCGCTGGATCGCGCTCGCCAACCCGGGCGGCGGCAGCTTCACCGACATCGCCGCCTTCATCCGCGAGAATCCGGACTGGCCGAACATGGCGGCGCTGCGCCGTCAGGCTGAAATGGCGATGCCAGATATCCCGCCAGCCGAGGTGGTGGAGTGGTTCCGCCAGAGCCCGCCGCAGACCAACGACGGTTTCGTCCGCTACGCCGATGCGCTGATCGCGACCGGCAGCGTGGATCGGGCGACCGCCTTGATCCGCAAGCAGTGGGCCGACGCCACCTTCACCGCCGACGAGGAAGCGACCTTCCTTTCCCACTACACGCCCTATCTGCGCCAGCAGGATCACAAGGCGCGCATCGACCGTCTGCTCTGGGCCAAGCAGGAGGCACCGGTCCGCCGGATGCTGCCCTTCTTCGACGACGCCTATGACACGCTGATCCAGGCGCGCATCGCGCTGGACGGCGACGCTGCGGGCGCCGAGGCCGCCCTGTCGCGCGTGCCGGCCAGCCTGCTGAACGATCCGGGCCTGATGTTCGACCGCGCCCGTTATCTGCGGCGCAAGGGCGACGATGCAGGCGCGCTGGAAATCATCGCCCAGGCCGGCACCGATATGGGCCGTCCGCAATCCTGGTGGTCGGAGCGCCATCTGCTGGCCCGCCGGGCGATGGAGCGCGGTGACTACAACCTTGCCTATCGGCTGGTCAGCGCCAACGGGATGAGCGAGGGCAGCTCCTTCGCCGATGCCGAATTTCTCTCGGGCTTCCTGGCGCTCCGCTTCCTCGACAAGCCATCGGAAGCCTTCACCCACTTCCACAAGCTGTACCGCTCCGTCACTGCGCCGATCAGCAAGGCGCGCGGCGCCTACTGGTGCGGCCGTGCCGCCGAAGCGCTGGGCCAGACCGGGCCGGCGCGCGACTGGTACGCCAAGGCCGCGACCTATCCCACCACCTTCTACGGCCAGCTGGCTTTCCGCCATGTTTCCGGCGGGGCCGTAACGCTGCCGACGCCGCCGACCGTATCGAGCGCCGAGACGGCCGCCTTCAACAGGCGCGAGGTGGTACGCGTCGCCCGCCTGCTGGCGGAGATCGGCGGCAATGCGTCCGATCAGGTAACCGGGTTCGTCCGTCGCCTGAGCCTGGATGCCAAGACACCCGCGGACTATGTGCTCACTGCCCGGCTGGCCAGCGACGTCGGCCGCCGCGATCTGGCCGTGGCCGCCGCCAAGGACGCCGCCCAGAACGAGGTGTTCCTGGTCGAAGCCGGCTATCCGATGATCGATGCCCGCCCGTCCGCACCGGAACTGGCCCTGATCCACGGCATCATCCGGCAGGAAAGCACTTTCAACCCCACCATCGTCTCGTCCGCCGGTGCGCGAGGGCTGATGCAGCTGATGCCAACCACGGCGCAGCTGGTGGCAGGGAAGCTGGGGCTGAAGCACACCAACGCGCGGCTGACTGCGGACCCCGGCTACAACGTCACGTTGGGGTCGGCCTATCTGGCCGAACTGATCGACCGCTTCAACGGGTCGTGGGTTCTGGCGATTGCCGGCTACAACGCCGGCCCGAACCGGGTGCGCCAGTGGCTGCAAACCTATGGCGATCCTCGCACGGAGACCATCGACGTGGTCGACTGGATCGAACTGATCCCGATCTCCGAAACCCGCAACTATGTCCAGCGCGTGCTGGAGGCGGTGCAGGTCTATCGCGCCCGCCTGAGCGGCGACCGGGCTGAGCCGAACCTCGACAAGGATCTGCGGCGGTAAGCACGGTTGGGGAGGGGATCGGCTGCAACGCCCCCTCCCCAGTCCTTTCCTCTACACCAGCGCCGTCACGCCGTCGTCGGGTTCGGCATTCCCGGCATCGGCTCGTCGGCCGGCGGAGGGACTTCCGGCAGGATGCCGGGGTTGTCGGGCACCGGATAGGGCTCAGGCGTCGTCGGCCGGTCGGGCTGCGGAGGATTTGGGTTGGACGGCGGCGGAATTTCGCCGGGTGTGGACGGCTTCTGCGGTTCGCTCATACCGTAACTCCTTCGCAAGGGTGGCCCTGGGGGTGGCCCTGGGATAACGCGTCAGTCGACCGTCCGTTCAATCGCCCGGCCTCCGGCCTGGACATCCTGCCCGGCCCCCTCGACCGTATTGCAACCGGTCAGCATGGCCGCCAGAGCCATCAGAAAGGTCAGGATCACCATCTCGCGCGCGGGGAACGGGATGGCGCGGGCTGTGGCGCGCTGCCGGCGGTTCTTGGCGTGCTGCATGGTGTTTCTCCGGTCTGGGGTGGGGCTGGGAGAAGGGAATGGAAGGTTGCGATTGGTCGATGGCCGGTGCGTCGTTCGTCTCTGTTTCTGACAACGGAATGACAGCGGCTTGGTTCCGCCCCCCACTTCGCCGCCATGCAGTGGATGCAACGGACCTTTCGAGGCGACCGAAAACCTTGACGCGGTACGCCCACCGGGCAAGATGACCAGCTTTTGCGCAGTCTGCCCGCTTTCCGGTCAAGCCTTACGGTCCGGCGGCATGGCTCAGGCCGCGACACCACCATCTTCCACCACAGGTTTCGTCATGAGCACCGCCACCCTGCCCGCCCCGGAGCCGTTGCGCGCGCGCCTTGCCGCTCACATCGGCGAACTGCTGCGGCTGGCGGCGCCGGTCATCGTCTCCCGCGCCGGCCTGATGGTGATGATGGCGGTCGACACCGCCATCGTCGGCCGTTTCTCCGCCCAGGAACTGGCCTATTACGGGCTGGCCCATCTGCCCGGCAACATCATGGTGGGCACCGGGGTCGGTCTGCTGATGGGCACCGTGATGATCACCGCCCACGCCTTCGGCGCCGGCAACGACCCAGACTGCGGGCGGGCTTGGCGGCGGTCGGTCCCCTATGCGCTGCTGCTGGGGGTGCTGTTCGCCCTGGTCTCGCTGCTTGGCGTGCCGCTGTTCCAGGCCGGCGGCCAGACCGCGGAGATGTCCGCCGGCGGCGCCCATGTGCTGGCGGTTCTAGGCCTCGGCGCGCCGGGCATGATGCTGTACATCACCACCGGCTTCTTCCTGGAGGGCATCAAGCGCCCATGGCCGGGCATGGGCGCCATGGTGATCGGCAACGTCGTCAATGCGGCACTGGCCTGGGCGCTGGTGTGGGGCCATGTCGGGCTGGAACCGCTGGGCGCGGTCGGCTCCGCCTGGGCGACAACCATCGTGCGCTGGGCCATGGGGCTGGGGCTGGTCGCCTATGTCTGGTGGATGCGCGACCATGACCGCTGGCAGGTCCGCCTGCCTGTCGCCGACTGGTGGAGCGGTGCCGCGCGCCAGCGTCACCTCGGCTATGCCGCCGGGCTCAGCATCGGGGTGGAGAGCGGGGCTTTCGGTGGGCTCGGCCTGTTCGCAGGCATGATCTCCCCGCTGGCGCTAGGGGCCTACACGGTCGGGCTGAACCTGACCGCCCTGCCCTTCATGGCGGCGGTCGGACTTGCCTCGGCCACCGCGGTGCGGGTCGGCGTCGCCTATGGCCGCGGCGACCGCAGCGACATGGCGTTGGCGGGTTGGACCGGCCTCGGCGTCACCAGCGCCATCCTGGCATGCGTCGGCATCCTTTACCGCAGCATTCCCGACGCGCTGGGGGCCATCTACTCCAACGATCCGCAGCTGCTGGAGGCGGTGGTGCCGCTGATCGCCTTCACCGCCTGGATCCTGATCGCCGACGGCGGGCAGACGGTGATGGCGAACGCGTTGCGCGGCCGGCACGACGCCTGGATCCCGACGGCGCTGCACTTCTTCTCCTACGCAGTGGTGATGATTCCGGTATCGGCCTTCCTGGTCTTCGGTCTCGGCCACGGCGCCCATGGTCTGTTCGAGGGAATCCTGATCGCCAGTCTGGTATCGGTCACCATCCTCTCGCTCCGATTCGCGTATTTGAGCCGGCGCTGAGCCGGCTTTTCAGCCCCGAATCGTTGTGTGCAATTGCGAGAGTTGCTATATTTCCTGGGCAAAACCTTCGGCCCGCAAGGCCAGTGACTGCCGCAGATTCGTCAAGCGGCGGCGCATACGAAGAATGAGTGTCCTGCTTGAGCAATACGCCCCTTCCTCCCGCCTCCGACATCGCGCCGATCAACATCGAAGACGAGATGCGGAAATCGTATCTCGACTACGCGATGAGCGTGATCGTGAGCCGTGCCCTGCCCGACGTCCGCGACGGGCTGAAGCCGGTGCACCGGCGCATCCTCTACGCGATGAAGGAGGGCGGGTACGACTCGACCAAGCCCTATAAGAAGTCGGCGCGCATCGTCGGCGACGTGATGGGTAAATACCACCCGCACGGCGACAGCGCGATCTACGACGCCATGGTCCGCATGGCGCAGGACTTCTCGATGCGCCTGCCGCTGATCGACGGCCAGGGCAATTTCGGTTCGATGGACGGCGACCCGCCGGCGGCGATGCGCTACACCGAGGCGCGTCTGGCCAAGGCGGCGGAAGCGCTGCTGGACGACATCGACAAGGACACCATCGACTTCCAGGCCAGCTACGACGATTCGGGCCGTGAGCCCACCGTCGTCCCGGCCCGCTTCCCGAACCTGCTGGTGAACGGCGCCGGCGGCATCGCCGTCGGCATGGCGACCAACATCCCGACCCACAATCTGGGCGAGGTGATCGACGCCTGCTGCGCCTACATCGACAATCCCGACGTCACGCTCGAAGAACTGATGGAGCATGTGCCCGGTCCCGACTTCCCGACGGGCGGCCTGATCCTCGGCCGCTCGGGCAGCCGGGCGGCGCTGCAGACCGGGCGCGGCTCGATCATCCTGCGCGCCAAGACCCATTTCGAGGAGGTGCGCAAGGACCGCACCGCCATCGTCGCGACCGAGATTCCCTATCAGGTCAACAAGGCCAAGCTGATGGAGCGCATCGGCGAGGTCGTGAACGACAAGACGATCGAGGGCATCGCCGACCTGCGCGACGAATCCGACCGCGACGGCGTGCGCGTGGTGATCGAGCTGAAGCGCGACGCGGTTCCCGATGTGGTGCTGGCCCAGCTGTTCCGCCACACCCAGCTCCAGACCTCCTTCGGCGTCAACATGCTGGCGCTGAACGGCGGCCGTCCGGAGCTGATGCATCTGCTCCAGATCATCACCGCCTTCGTCCGCTTCCGCGAGCAGGTCATCACCCGCCGCACGGAGTTCCTGTTGGGCAAGGCGCGCGAGCGGGCGCACACCTTGGTCGGTCTGGCGGTTGCCGTCGCCAACCTGGATGCGATGATCGAGCTGATCCGCAGCGCTCCCGACCCGGTCTGGGCGCGCGAGGAGATGATGAACCGCGAGTGGCCTGTCCATGACGTCGGCCCGCTGATCGAACTGATCGACGAGCCGGGCCGCGGCGTCAGCGAACAGGGCACCTACCGGCTGTCGGAAGTCCAGGCCCGCGCCATTCTCGACCTGCGCCTGCACCGCCTGACCGGGCTGGAGCGCGACAAGATCGGCGCCGAGCTGACCGACGTCACCGACCAGATCGCCGATTTCCTCGCCACGCTCGCCAACCGGCCGAAGCTGATGGGCATCCTGCGCGACGAGCTGGTCGAGATGAAGGAGCGGTTTGGCACCCCGCGCCGCACCGAGATTCAGGATCTGGAGTTCGAGGCCGACATCGAGGATCTGATCCAGCGCGAGGACATGGTCGTCACCGTCAGCCAGTCCGGCTATGTGAAGCGGGTGCCGTTGTCGACCTACCGTGCGCAGAAGCGCGGCGGCAAGGGCCGTTCCGGCATGTCGATGAAGGCGGAGGATGCGGTCAGCGACCTGTTCGTCGCCAACACCCACACGCCGCTGCTGCTCTTCTCGAACCGCGGCATGGTCTACAAGCTGAAGGTCTACCGCCTGCCGCTGGGCAATCCGCAGGCGCGCGGCAAGGCCTTCGTCAACCTGCTGCCGCTGATCGACGGGGAAACCATCACCACCGTCCTGCCGTTGCCGGAAGACGAGGCCGCCTGGTCCGATCTGCACGTCGTCTTCGCCACGTCGAAGGGCAACGTGCGCCGCAACCGCATGTCGGACTTCGCCAACATCCGCTCCAACGGCCTGATCGCCATGAAGCTGGAGGAGGAAGGCGAGCGGCTGATCGGTGTCCACACCTGTTCGGAAACCGACGACATCCTGCTGGCGACCCGCGGCGGCAAGTGCATCCGATTCCCGGTCGACGACGTGCGCGTCTTCGCCGGCCGCACTTCCACCGGCGTGCGCGGCATCAAGCTGGCCGACGGGGACGAGGTGGTGTCGCTGTCGATCCTGGCCCATGTCGACGCCACGCCCGAGGAACGCGCCGCCTTCTTCAAGATGAAGCGCGACGAAGGGCTGGAGATGGAGGGCGAAGCCGCTCCGGAAGCCGATGAGGTGCCGACCGACAGCGTCACCCTGTCGCAGGAGCGGTACGAGGAACTGAAACAAAAGGAACAGTATATTCTCACCGTCTCCGACCGCGGCTATGGCAAGCGCAGCTCGTCCTACGAGTATCGCACCGCCGGACGCGGGGGCCAGGGCATCTGGAACATGGAGATGGGCGAGCGTAACGGCTCCATCGTCGCCGCCTTCCCCGTCGAATCGAACCATCAGGTGATGATGGTCACCAACGGCGGCCAAGTGATCCGCATGCCGCTGCACGACGTGCGGGTGGCGGGCCGCAAGACGCTGGGCGTCACGCTGTTCCGCGTGGGGGCGGACGAACGCGTGGTGTCCGTCGCCACCATCGCCGAAGAAGAAGGCGAGAATGGCGTGGGTGAGAACGGCGTCGGGGACACTGGGGTCGAGGACGGCGGTGACGCCAACGGTTCGGTTGGGTCGGTCGGCGATGCCGGCGGCACCGCCGAGCCGAACAAATAACGGACGGGCCTAAAGGGGAACCCATGGCGACCAGCCAGACCGAGACCAGCAAGGCCGGGATCAGCAAGGGGCATCGAATCGGTGTCTATCCAGGCACCTTCGATCCGATCACAAACGGTCACATGGACATCATTCAGCGCGCCGCCCGACAGGTCGACCACCTGATCATCGGCGTCGCCCGGAATGCCGGCAAAGGGCCGCTCTACTCCACGGACGAGCGGGTCGCCATGGTTCGCGAGGATGTGGCCGCGCTGAATGCCGGCGGGGCCAGCATCGAGGTGCGGGCGTTCGACAATCTGCTGATGCATTTCGCCATCGAGATGAACGCCAGCGTCATCATCCGCGGCCTGCGCGCCGTCTCGGACTTCGAATATGAATTCCAGATGGCGGGCATGAACGCCCGGCTTAATCCGAAGGTCGAGACGATCTTCCTGATGTCGTCGGAGAAGCACCAGTTCATCTCCTCGCGCTTCGTCAAGGAGATCGGGCGCCTGGGTGGCGACATCCGCCATTTCGTCTCGGCCCGTGTCGCCGAACGTCTGGCCGAACGCTTCGCACTGGAGGCTGGGAACGGCACGGTACCGACGACCAGTCAGACCTGATTCTCGATGCCATGGGTTTGATCGGCAGGCTTGATGCAAAATCCTGCCTCTGCCATCAAGCCCATGGTTGACCTTTTGGGCGCGTCTTTCTATGGTGCGCCCACTTCCGGCGGGGGCCAGTTTCCCACCGCCGCGCTGGATGATCCGGTAGCTCAGTCGGTAGAGCACGTGACTTTTAATCATGTGGCCGTGGGTTCGAATCCCACCCGGATCACCATTCTCTCAAATCTCGATCAAGCAAAGACGGCAACCTTTCGCGGGCCATAATTGTGGCCGTTCGCACCGCGCACCAGCAAGGTTGCATCCGCCTTCCCTCGCTTTCCTTTCGTGATCCTGGAAAGGAAAGCGATAAGGGTAAGCCCCAATTTAATCTCCATGTGATCCTATTAAGACTCACAACAGTTGGAGATTGAGGGATCTGGCCATGGATCGGTTGATGAATGCGTCTGTTCGGGCGAAGGTTATTGCAGCTTTCTCGGCGCTGTTAATCGGCACCGCGCTGCTTGGCCTGTTTGCGATCAACCGCATGTCATCCGTGAATGACGAGGCGGCTGAAATTCGCGACAACTGGCTGCCTTCGGTCGTCGCTGTCTCCGATCTCTATTCTACCTTCTATTTCTACCGGACGGTCGAAGGCGCCTTGATCGCGGTGCAGGACGAGGCCGAAATCCGCAAGGAAGAGGAAAGCCTCGACCAAACCGTCCGGATGATCGAACAGAAGCGCGCCGTGTATGAACGTATGCTGACGCCGGGCTGGGAAACCGAGACCTATCGGAAACTTGTCGATTCGCTCAATCGGTATTTCGCCATCAGTCGCGACAAGTTGCGCCCACTCGCTCGAAAGAACGACACGGCGGCAATCTCCGGATTGTTCACTGGCGAATCGCGACAGGAATTTCGCACTGCCAAAGCTATTCTGGAAGATCTGGTGAATTTCAACCGGGTCGAAGGGGTGAAGGCGGCGGACAACGGGGCCAAGATCTATGACACCTCCCGCAATTGGATCATCGCCGCGATACTGATGGCAGCCATGGCTGGCGTCGCTGCCGCCCTGTTGATCCTCGCCGCGGTCGTGAAGCCGCTCCATGCACTCACCGGCACCATGGGCCAATTGGCCAACCGGGAGATGGGCACCGAGATTCCTGGGACGGCACGCCAGGACGAACTGGGCTCCATGGCTCGCGCGGTCCAAGTGTTCAAGGACAATATGATCGAGGCCGACCGCCTCGCTGCCGTCGAAGCCGCCGAGCAGCAGGCCAAGACGCGTCGCGCCCAAGCCGTCGAGCGGTTGCTCACCGGTTTTGAAAGCTCATCAAGCACAGCGTTGCGCACCGTCGCGGCGGCGGCGTCGGAATTGGATGCCACCGCTCACAGCATGTCGGCGATGGCCCAGCAGACCAGCACCCAGGCAACCATCGTGGCGTCGGCCGCCGAGCAGACCAGCGCCAACGTCCAGACCGTCGCCACCGCGACCGAAGAAATGGCCAGTTCGATCCGCGAGATCGGCACCCAGATAGCCCGCTCCGCCGATATCGCCGGCAAGGCGGTGAGCGAGGCCAGTCAGACCAGCGACGCGGTCCGCAGTCTCGCCGAAGCCGCGCAGAAGATTGGCGAGGTGGTCGGCTTGATCACCGACATCGCCAGCCAGACCAATCTCCTTGCCCTCAACGCCACCATCGAGGCGGCCCGCGCCGGTGAGGCCGGCAAGGGCTTTGCCGTGGTCGCCAGCGAGGTGAAGAGCCTCGCCGGCCAGACGGCCAAGGCGACGGAGGAGATCGCCAGCCAGATCGGCGCCATCCAGCAGACCACCCAGGGTGTGGTGACGGCGATCACCGGCATCGGCGGCACCATCGGCAGCATCAATGACATCACCACCGCCATCGCCGCCGCCATCGAGGAACAGAGTGCTGCGACCAACGAAATCTCCCGCAACGTCCAGCAGGCCGCAGTCGGGACGCAGGAAGTGACGGGCAGCATCGTTCAGGTGACGCAGGCGGCAGGTGAGGCCGGCAATGCCGCCGGTCAGGTGCTGACCGCTGCAGGTGAGTTGTCCCGGCAGGCCGAATTGATGCGCAAGGATGTCGAAACCTTCCTGGGCGACATCAAGGCCGCCTGAACGGGACCATCCAGACCGCAAAGAAAAAGCCCCGCCGGAGCGGGGCTTTTTCCTGTTCTGCAACGAACTGCCGAGATGGCGACCCCAGCTGGATTCGAACCAGCGACCTGCCGCTTAGAAGGCGGCTGCTCTATCCAACTGAGCTATGGGGCCTTATCCCGGTTTCTTCTCCCCGGATGCCAGTCGCGACTCGGGCCGTCACCGGCTGTCGCATAGGCTATCAGAAGCGCGGGCGGTCGGTGCGGAAGTTGTCGGCGTAGTTGCGCGGACGGACGCGACGGACCGCAGCCTCCTGCACCGTGTAGCTCCAACCCTCGCGCTCCGCGAAGGCAATGGCCTCTTCCTTCGTTTCGAAGGACAGACGCACCTGGTTCAACGTATCGCCGGAGCTGGTCCAGCCCATCAGCGGTTCTGGACGGCGCGGCGTCTCGATCTCGTAATCCAGCATCCAACGGTGAGTCTTGGCCCGGCCGGATTGCATGGCCGTCTTGCTCGGCTGATAGATCCGGACGTTCATGGCTCGCTCGTCTCCCCAAATGCCTGCCGTTGCGTCCTGGCTCCATGGCTTGGACGCGGATTTGTCCTCTGGCGATGGTCGGGGCGCCCGGATTCGAACCGGGGGCCTCCAGTACCCAAAACTGGCGCGCTGACCAGACTGCGCTACGCCCCGTCGCCGCGTTGTGAGATACACGAACGCCACGCCCACGGCAAGCGGACGGGCACCGCTTTCGCGGTCTTTTCCATCCCGCCTGCCTTTACGGTCGTTTGGTGCGGCGTTCGGTCGCTCAACAGCCTGTCGTCAACACCGTTCCGGATCCGTTTCGTTGCCTTCACTCACCCCCGCACGACTCACCATTGTCCTGTTCCAGCCGGACCTTGCCGACCGTCCAGAACGCCGCTCCACCGTCGATCTCGCCCACGAACTGCTGCGAACGGATGCCGCGGTGGATGTGGTGGCGCCAATGGGGGGAGGACCGCTGCGCGCGGCACTGGATCCCGCCGTCGGGCAGATCGACCTTGCCAAGCGCCATGTCGCCACATCCCCCCTCGCCCTGGCGCGGGTGGTGGCGGAACGGCAGCCGGTTCTGCTGGCGGTTCCGGGGGAGGTGGTCTGGGTCGGCCGGCTGGCGCTCTGGCTGGCGCGCAGCAAGGTGCCGCTGGTCGTGCTGAAAGGCGAAGTGGAGGCCGACATGGCGGCTATTCGTGCCGCAATGCCTCGATCGGGTTGAGGCGGGCAGCCCGTCGTGCGGGATACAGGCCGAAGAACACGCCGACGATTCCGCTGACCACCACCGCCAGAACGACGGAGTCGATCTGGATCAGCGTCGGCCACCCGGCCAGAGTCGCGACTCCCATGGCGGTGCCGATGCCGAGCGCCACGCCGACGGCGGCACCGATCAGCGACAGGGTGGTCGATTCGATCAGGAACTGCACCAGGATGTCGCGCCGCCGTGCCCCGATGGCAAGCCGCAGCCCGATCTCCCGCGTGCGCTCGGTCACCGACACCAGCATGATGTTCATGATGCCGATGCCGCCGACCAGCAGCGAGACCGCCGCCACGGCGGCCAGCAGGAAGGACAGGGCACGTGACGAGGCATCGCGGGTCGCCGACACCTCCGACAGGTCGCGCATCCAGAAATCGTCGTCCTGACCCGAAACCAACCGGTGGCGCTGGCGCAGCAGGTCGCGGATCTGCGCCTGGGCCCCGGCCATGTCGGTGCCGTCGCGCATCTTCACCACCATGGTGTGGATGAAGCGCGGGTTGCTTTTCGCCATGCCCGGAATGTTGCGCTTGGCGGTGGACAGCGGCACGAAGATGACGTCGTCCTGGTCCTGGCCTTGCGTGTTCTGCCCTTTCTCCGCCAGCACGCCGACGACGGTCAGTGGGGTGGAGAAGACCCGCACCGGCTCCCCGATGGGATCGCCGCCGCCGAACAGGTTGCGCACCACCGTCTGACCCAGCACCACCACCTTGTTGGCCTGCGCCACATCCTCGTCCGACAGGCCACGCCCCGCCGCGACAGTCCAGTCGCGGGCATCCATGTAGTCGGGCGTGATGCCGAACAGCACGGTGCCCCAATTCTGGTTGCCAGCGACGATCTGCAATCCCCAGCGCACCGACGGCGCCGTCACCACCACGCCGGGGATTTCCGACAGCACCGCCAGCGCATCGTCCTCCGTCAGGGAGGAGGCGGTGCCGGCCCCCAGCTTCACCCCGCCGCGGGCGATGCTGCCCTGCCCCACCATGATCAGGTTGGTGCCCAGGCTGGCGATCTGGCGCAGCACCTGATCGCGCGCACCGGCCCCCACCGCGACCATGGCGATCACGGCGGCCACGCCGATGACGATGCCCAGCATGGTCAGCGCGCTGCGCAGAGGGTTGGCCCGCAGCGAATCGAGTGCTGCACGCAAGGCGTCCCAGGCGGTCATGCCGCGACCTCCGGCGTCTGATTCATGTCGTCGATCAGCCGGCCGTCACGGAAGTGCAGGACTCGGGACGCGAAGCGCGCCACCTCCGGCTCATGCGTCACCAGCACGATTGTGATGCCGCGGCGGTTCAGACGCTGGAACAGGCCGATGATCTCCAGGCTGGTGGCGCTGTCGAGCGCGCCGGTCGGCTCGTCGGCCAGCAGCAGCAACGGGTCGTTGACCAGCGCGCGGGCGATGGCGACACGCTGCTGCTGCCCGCCGGAGAGCTGGGTCGGCCGGTGCCTTGCCCGCTCGCGCAGCCCCACCGCCTCGAGGGCGGCGAGCGCCCGCTCGACCCGCTGGGCATGGCCGACGCCGGCATAGACCATCGGCAGCATGACGTTGTCGAGCGCCGTCTGCCGCGGCAGCAGGTTGAAGGCCTGGAAGACAAAGCCGATGCTGCGGTTCCGCACCGCCGCCAGCGCGTCGGAAGACAGATCGGCCACCTCCTGCCCGTCCAGCCGGTAGGTGCCGGCATCCGGACGGTCCAGGCAGCCCAGCAGGTTCATGAAGGTGGATTTGCCGGAGCCGGACGGACCCATCACCGCGACGAACTCGCCACGAGGGATGACGACGGAGACATCGTCCAGCGCATGGACGATCTGCGGCCCCATGCGGTAATGGCGGGTCAGGCGCTCGACCGTAATCAATGGCGCGATCAGGGGCGCGACCTGAGGCTCGGCCGGTTCAGAAGCCAAGGCGCGGTCCCCGGCGGGTGTCGCGGTCGGCGGCGAGGATGCCGGTGATGACCTCCTGCCCGGCCCGCAGGTCGCCGGACACCACCTCGGTGAAGCTGCCGTCGCCGATGCCCAGCCGAACCGGCACACCGACAGGACTCCCATTGCCGGGGCTGGGCACCCAGACGGTACGCGTCGCCTCGGCTGCCCGGCCGGGATCGACCAGCGACTCGAAGCGGTCGCGCTGCGCCGGGTCGAGCAGTCCGGCCATCCGCTCCAGCGTCGCGGTGCGGATGGCGTTGGCCTCCACCCTGCGGCGTTCCGGATCGCCGCCTTCCGCATCCAACGCTGCAAAGCGCTCGCGGGCCTCGGCAACCAGGGCGGAGATGTCGCGCCGCCTCGTCTCGTCCAGCTTCAGCCCATCCATCACCCGCTTGGCGGCAGCTTCCAGCGCCGCGGCGCCGCGCCCGCCATTCAGGCCACCGGTAGTCGGCGTCGGCGCGTCGGCGGACGACTCGACACCCGGCGGACGGAAGCGCAGGGCCGCATTCGGCAGCTTCACCGCCGATGGCCGTTCGTCCACGGTGATGCGCAGGTTGGCGGTCATGCCGGGCAGCAACCGCAACTCCGGATTCTCCACCGTGATGACGACGATGTAGGTGACGACGGTCTGGTCCTCCTTCGGCGCCAGCCGCACCTGCGCCACCCGGCCGGTGAAGCTGTCGCCGGGAAAGGCGTTGACGGTGAAGCGCACCGCCATGCCTTCGCGGACCCGGCCGATGTCGGCCTCGTCGATGTTGGCCAGAACCTCCATCTGCCGCAGATCCTGGGCGATGGTGAACAGGGTGGGTGCCGACAGGCTGGCCGCCACCGTCTGGCCGCTGCTGACCGCCCGGTTCACCACCACGCCGTCGATGGGCGACCGGATGACCGAGCGGTTCAAATCGACACGGACCAGTTGCAAGGCAGCCTCGCGCTGGGCCACCTGGGCACGGGCGACCTCCACCTGCGCGGCGGCAACCGCCAGCGATGCTTCGGCGGAAGCCTCCGCCGCCTCCGCCTGCCGCTTCTGCGCACGGGCGGCGATCAGCTGGGCCTGGGCGCTGTGGGCCGCGGTTTCCGCCTTCTCCAGATCGGCGGCGGCAACCACGCCACGGCCCTGCAACTCGCGCCGGCGCCTCAGGTCGCGCTCCGCATCGCGCTGGGCAAGGTCGGCGCGGACGATCTGCGCATCGGCATTGGCGATGCTGGCTTCGGCGTTGGCAAGATCGGCCCGCGCCTTGTCGAGCAGGGCCTGCTGCTGGATCAGCGCGGCCTTGGCGGAATCGACATCGGCACCGGCCTGGGCCAGCCGCGCGGCAAGCTGGTCGCCGTTCAGCCGGGCAAGGATCTGCCCGCTGGTGACCCGGCTGTTGAAATCGGCAAAAAGCTCGGCGATCTGGCCGGAGAGTTGGGAGCTGACCTCGACCGTCACCAGGGCGCTCATGGTGCCGGTGGCGGTGATGGCGCTGACCAGCGGGCCTTGCTCGACCCGCGCCAGACGATATGAGGGACCAGGCTCGGCCCGCGCCAGCACGACATAGGCGGACAGGCCGGCCGCGGCGCTGAGCGCCAGTCCGAGAAAAATCGCTGCCCGCCTGCCTGCTCCCTTGGCCATCGCACCCCTCCGCACCGCGCCACCCGCGCGATGAATCTGGGGGAGTTTACGCGAAAGTCATGGGCTGCAAGCCCTCTTTCAATGGCGGGGCTTTGGCCTCAAGGCTTGGCGATGTCCGGCGAGACCACCCGGTCGCCGGGACGGATGCCGAGCCGCGAGGCCATGCCGCCGTTCAGCTCCAGGATCGCCTTGACCGGACCGTCGGAGTTGACCGAGTCCAGCGATTCCGGCACCGCCCGCTCATGGATGTTCACGATGCGGCCGTCGGCGGCGATGAACAGCATGTCGAGCGGGATCAGGGTGTTCTTCATCCAGAAGCTGGCGGGCTGCACCCGGTCGTAGACGAACAGCATGCCGGCATCGGCGGCCATCGACTGGCGAAACATAAGCCCCTGCGCCTGCTGGCCGGGCGTCAGCGCCAGCTCGACATCGAAGCGGAACTTGCCGCCGCCCGCCGTCTCGACGGTCAGCTTGGATTTCTGGAAAGTCTCCAGCGCCAGTGCCGGAAAGGCGACCACCAGCAGCAGGAGTGCGGCCACTGCACCCCGAAAACTCCGACCGACCATCATGCATGTCCCCGAAGGCTGACCTGACCCGTGGATGCGGGAGAGGCGCCAGTGAAGCACGGCGCCCCGCCCCAGCCAAATTAAGCCTGTTTAGGACTTCGCCAGACGGTCGAAGGCCTGGAGCTTCGCCAGCAAGGCCGGCATATCCTTAAGCGGGACCATGTTGGGGCCATCGCTGGGGGCGCAGTCAGGGTTCTCGTGCGTCTCCATGAAGACGGCGGCAACGCCGACGGCGATGGCGGCGCGGGCCAGGACCGGAACGAACTCCCGCTGCCCGCCCGAGGTGGTGCCCTGCCCGCCCGGCTGCTGGACGGAATGGGTGGCGTCGAACACCACCGGGAATCCGGTTTCCGCCATGATCGGCAGCGACCGCATGTCCGAGACCAGCGTGTTGTAGCCGAAGCTGGCGCCGCGCTCGCACAGCAGCACGCGCTCGTTGCCCGACGCGACCAGCTTGGCGGCGACGTTCTTCATGTCCCAGGGTGCCAGGAACTGACCCTTCTTGACGTTCACCGCGCGGCCGGTTTCGGCGGCGGCGATCAGCAGGTCGGTCTGCCGGCAGAGGAAAGCGGGGATCTGCAGCACGTCCACCGCCTCGGCGACCGGGGCGCACTGGGTCGATTCATGCACGTCGGTGATGACCGGGCAGCCGAACCGCTCGCGGATTTCCGCAAAGATCGGCAGCGCCTTGTCCATACCCAGACCGCGCGCGGTGGTGATCGAGGTGCGGTTGGCCTTGTCGAAGCTCGACTTGTAGATCAGCCCCATGCCCAGCGCGCGGGTCATCTCCACCAGCGCGGACGCGGTCTCCATCGCATGGTCGCGGCTTTCCATCTGGCAGGGGCCGGCGATCAGGACGAAGGGACGGTCGTTGGCAATGGTCAGGTCGCCGACCTGAACGGTGCGCGGCGTGGTCATCGGAGTGCTCCAAAACGAATCGAGGCGAGAGGGCGCCGCCCTCCCGCGCTCACCCGACAGGGGTTCGGGCAAGGGTCTGAAGCCCCTTGCATCCCACTAATCAGGAAATCGGTCAACGGCGCTGGCGTCAGGCCAGATGCGTCCGGAAGAACTCCACCGTCAGCCGGTTCGCCTCGTCGGCCGCATCCCGGTCATAGTGTTCACCGCCCGGCCGGGCAAAGGCGTGGTCCATGCCAGGATAGACCTTGGCGGTCACCCACTTGTTGTCCTTCACCCCGGCGACCACGGCGTCGCGCTTGTCCGGGCTGGAGAACTTGTCGTTCTCCGCGATGTGGAGCAGCAGCGGCTTGGCGATCTTGTCGGCCTCACCCAGCAGCCCTTCCAACCCGACGCCATAGTAGCCGACGTTGGCATCGGCGTCCGACCGTGTTGCCATCATAAAGGCCAGCCGGCCGCCCAGGCAGTAGCCGACGCTGCCGGCCTTGCCGGTGCAGCCATCCTGCCCGCGCACCCAAGCCAGCGCCGCCTTCAGGTCTTCCACCGCCTTGTCCTGATCCATGCCGTTCATCAGGGCGAAGGCCTGGTTCCATTCCTCTTGCGTCTTGTCGGACAGTTGCACGCCCGGCTGCTGGCGCCAGAACAGGTCCGGGCACACCGCCAGGAACCCCTGCGAGGCATACCAGTCGCACATCTCGCGCATCACTGCATTGACGCCGAAGATCTCCTGAATGACCACCAGCCCGCCGGCGGGGGCCACCGTGGGCTTGGCGACATAGGCTGAGAAACGGCCGCCATCGGCGGCGTCGATCATCACGTCTGACATGGCGCTGTCATCCTCCCGTTGGCAATTCCGCCCCTGATATGGAGCGGAGTTGCCCTTGGTCACCTGCCTTTCGTCAGAAACCGACACTGACGCCGACGAAGCCGCCGTAATCGCGGCGGTTCTCCTCGCCCAGCCGGGCGTTCAGGCCCAGCGTGCCGGTCACCGACTCCGCCAGCTTGAAGGAAGCGCCGGCCGTCAGGTCGACATAGCTGCGGTCCGGCTTCGCCACCGCCACGTCATAGGCCAGCGTGGAAATGCTGCGGCTTTCCACCGTAATGCTGCGCTGGTCGTCCTTGAACTCCCGGTTCAGCGTCACCTTGGCATAGGGCAGGACGCTGCCGAAATCATAGGCCGCCTGATAGCCGATGCTGCCGACCAGCGAGTTGCGGGTCTGCGAGCGGTAGGTGAAGCCGAACAGGCTGTTGTCCTCACTGAATCCCTCCACCTCGACATGCTGGTAGCGCAGGCCCAGCACCGGGCCGTGGGTCAACCCACCGGTCGTGAACTCATAGCCGCCCTCGGCGCCGATGGAGGCGTTGATGCCCTCGGTGCTGCCGCTGGTGGAATGGTCGGTGCCGTTGATGCTGACGCCACGGCGCAGATCGTAGTCGGCGAAGCCGATGGAGCCGACGCCGTTCAGGAAGGCGCCGCCCATGCGGTAGACGCCGTAGCCGCTCAGCACATACTCCCGCTGCTTGTAATCGCCGCCGGTGGAGAAGCTGCCACGATAATGTGACGCCGTGCCGGCCACGCCGAGCAGCAGGTTCTCGGTGAAGCGCTTGTCGATGCCGACGCTGACCGACAGCGGCGTGCCGCGCACTTCCGCCTGACCGCCGGCACTGGGGTCGCCGGTGCGGTCGCTGGTCAGCCGGCCAACCCCGCCGCTGATCCAGGCGCCGCTGGTGCCGGGCTTACGGCTCCACAGGCTCGTCGCCGCCTGGGCCAGGATGGTGGAGGTCAGCCTGTCACGGGTGTGGATCGGCGATTCGGCGAGCTGCGCCACATTGCCGGGGGCGGTCAGCGCGTTCAGCACGAAGTCGGACACCGCGCGATGCCCGGCCGTGGTCGGGTGCACACCGTCGGCGAACAGGTAGGTCTGCGCCGCATTCGGCGTCACCAGCGTCCCGGAGGTGCAGAGCAGCGAGCTGCTGGTGGTGCAGGCGGTGCCGGTCACGTTGGTGAAGCCGAAGGCCGCCGGATCGGCCACCGCTGCCCTCAGAAGGGAATAGGTGTCGATGGGAATGACCGAAACGCCGGCATTTGCCAGCCCCAGCGTGACCAGTTGGTTATAGCCGCTGACCAGCTGCGTGATCTGTCCCGCCGCGGCGGCACCCTGTGCCCGCCCGAACGGCGTCGATCCGATGTCCGGCACAGTCGGCACCAGGATCGTGCGCGCTCCGGCAGCGCGCAGACGCGCCACCTGCGTCACAAGATCGCCCGCGGCCTGCGTCACCGTCGCCTGTGCGGTGGCGGGGTTGTTGAGTGCCGTGAAGATGTCGTTCGCTCCACCCCAGACGGTGTAGAGCGCATTCGGATCGGCCCGGCCGCCGCTGGAGGCCAGATAGCCGGAGATCTGCGTCGCCACGCTGGGGGCGAGCGCGGTCGGACCGGTCGCTGGAAAGCCGACAGGGGTGTTCACCCGCGCGCCGCCGACCGCATAGTCGGTGCCGCCCCGCGCCGCCGCGGTGGCGGAGGTGCCGAGTGCCCCGGCGACGGTCTCCGCCCACACCGGACCCGGATTGGTGGTGAACTTGCCGCCGACAGGCAACAGCGACTGGAACGCGCCGCTATCGGTCAGGCTGTCGCCGAAGAAGATGGTGGAGGAGTAATCCGCCGCAGCGGCCGGGACCGCGGCGACCGCGGTCAGACAGGTGGCGAGCGCGGCGATCCTGACGCGATTCATGGCCCTTCCCCGATCAGATTGTTTGATTATCAGATTTTCAGAGGATCGTCGCACAAGGGTATCGGGCGCGCAAGGCACCTGACGTATGGGGAAAGCTGCCGGCAGCAAAAAGCCCCGCCGGTGAGGGCGGGGCTTTTCCATATCGAGACAGTCGGTCTTGAAAAATCAGACCAGCCGGCTCTGATCGATGGCCGCCTTGATGAAGGCGGTGAACAGCGGATGCGGCTCGAACGGCTTGGACTTCAGTTCCGGGTGGAACTGCACGCCGATGAACCAGGGATGGTCGGGGATCTCGACGATCTCCGGCAGCTCCCCGTCCGGCGACAGACCGCTGAACTTCATGCCGCAGCGCTCCAGACGCTCCTTGTAGTACACGTTCACCTCATAGCGGTGACGGTGCCGTTCGGAGATGTCCGTGGTTCCGTAGACCTCGGCGACCTTGCTGCCGTCCAGCAGCTTGGCCGGATAGGCGCCCAGGCGCATGGTGCCGCCCAGATCGCCGACTTCGGCACGGCGTTCCAGCGTGTTGCCGCGCATCCACTCCGTCATCAGTCCGACGACCGGGTTACCCGGCTTGCCGAGCTCGGTGGAACCGGCATCCTCGATCTTCGCCATGTTGCGGGCGGCTTCGATCACCGCCATCTGCATGCCGAAGCAGATGCCGAAGTACGGCACCTTGCGCTCGCGGGCGAACTGGGCCGCCCGGATTTTGCCTTCCGTCCCACGGGAACCGAAGCCCCCCGGCACCAGGATGCCGTGGACATTCTCCAACCGCTTCACCGCAGCGTCATCGTCCTCGAAGATCTCCGAATCGATCCAGTCGAGGTTGACCTTGACGTTGTTGGCGATACCGCCATGAGTCAGCGCCTCGGCCAGCGACTTGTAGCTGTCGAGCAGGCTGATGTACTTGCCGACCACCGCGATGGTGACCTCGCCCTGCGGCTTGCGCACCCGGTCCATGATGCGGGTCCAACGCGACAGGTCCGGCTCCTTGTCGGTCGGCAGGCCGAAATAGCTGAGGACCTGGGTGTCGAAGCCTTCCTCGTGGTAGCTGATCGGCACCTGATAGATCGAGTCGACGTCGAGCGCCGCGATCACCCGCTCCGGACGGATGTTGCAGAACAGAGCGATCTTCTTGCGCTCGTTCTCCGGGATCGGACGGTCGGCGCGGCACAGCAGGATGTTGGCCTGGATGCCGACGCTCAGCAGTTCCTTCACCGAATGCTGGGTCGGCTTGGTCTTCAGCTCGCCGGCGGTCGGGATGTAGGGCAGCAGCGTCAGGTGGATGTAGAGCACATTCTCCTGGCCGACCTCGTTGCCGAACTGGCGGATCGCCTCCAGGAAGGGCAGCGACTCGATATCGCCCACCGTGCCGCCGATCTCGATGAGGACGAAGTCTTCGTCGGTCGCGTCGGCGCGGATGAACTCCTTGATCTCGTCGGTGATGTGCGGAATGACCTGGACGGTGCCGCCCAGGTAATCGCCGCGACGCTCCTTCGCGATCACGGTGGAGTAGATGCGGCCGGTGGTGATGTTGTCGCCCTTGCGGGCCGACACGCCGGTGAAGCGCTCGTAATGGCCGAGGTCAAGGTCCGTCTCGGCCCCGTCGTCGGTCACGAAGACCTCGCCGTGCTGATACGGGCTCATCGTGCCGGGATCGACGTTCAGGTACGGATCCAGCTTGCGCAGCCGCACCTTGTACCCGCGCGTCTGGAGAAGCGCCCCAAGCGCCGCCGATGCCAGACCTTTGCCCAGCGAAGAAACGACGCCACCGGTGATGAAGATGTAGCGAGTCATGTCCGTCCGAAGAGCTTGAGAGCTGTTCCATGTCCCCCACGGGGGACGGATTTGCCATGTCCCCAGAGGGGACGGAGTTTCCATGTCCCCCGTTGGAGACGAATGTTCCAGTCCCCGGAGGGCCACCACGGCATCAGCCGCAATCAGCCCTCAAAAGAAAGAGGCGGCTTCGGGGAGGCCGCCTCGCTGTCCGCTTCGCACCCGTGCGCTGGGAATTGCCCCGTTACTGGGACACCGGCGGCGCGGGTTGGGCCGGAGCGGCCGGCTGGGCCGGGGCCGTTGGAGCCGCCGGGCTGGTCGGCAGCGTGTCGATGATCGAGGCCGGGCGCGAATGACCGCCGGCCAGGATCGCCAGCACGATGCTGGTGGCGAAGAAGCAGCCCGCCAGAATGCCGGTGGTCCGCGTCAGCAGATTGGCCGTGCCGCGGGTGCTCATCATGCCGCCCATCGTGCCGCCGCCGATGCCGAGTCCGCCGCCTTCCGACCGCTGGATCAGGATCACACCGACCAGCCCGACGGCGATCAGCAGGTGAATGACCAGAATCACCGATTCCATGCGATGCTCACCCCACACCATCCCAAAAATCGAATAGCGCGCCACAGGCCGTCTTAAGGGCCCGTGGCGCGCGCCCATTGTTTGTACCGCGCCATCGCGCGATATGCCAGCGCCAAAATACCTGGACCTTATCCGTTGGCGGCATGGCTGACACCGCTTGCGCGCCATGCCGCCAGGGAAGGCCGGCGTCAGCTGCAGGCGGTGCCGATGGCCCAGAAATCGTCGGCCTTCAGCGACGCACCGCCGACCAGCGCGCCGTCGACATTCTCCACCGCCATCAGCTCCGCCGCGTTGCCCGGCTTGACCGAGCCGCCATAGAGGATGCGGACCTTGGCGGGCTCGGCGATCTTCCCGTCGAGCTCGGCGCGGATATGGGCGTGCATCGCCTTTACATCGTCCGGAGTCGCGGTCTTGCCGGTGCCGATGGCCCAGACCGGCTCATAAGCGATGACGGTATTGTCGGCCGTCGCACCGGCGGGGATGGAGCCGGCCAGCTGGCCCGACACCACGTCGTTGGCTTGGCCGGCATCGCGCTGCGCCTCAGTCTCGCCGACGCAGACGATGGCGACGAGACCCTCCTTGTGGGCGGCCACAGCCTTGGCATTCACCACGGCATCGCTCTCGCCATGATCGGCACGGCGCTCCGAATGGCCGAGAATGACGAAGCGACAGCCGGCGTCCTTCAGCATGGTCGGAGCCACGTCACCGGTGTGGGCGCCGGAGGTCTTCGGCGCGCAATCCTGGCCGCCCAGCGCCAGCGGGCTGTCGGCGATCGCCTCGCCAACCGGGAACAGCAGCGGGAACGGCGGGCAGACCAGCATGTCGAAAGCGACCGGTCCGGCACCCTTCAGCCGCCCGGCGAGGTCGGAGGCGAGATCGAGCCCGTCGGCTTTCAACCCGTTCATCTTCCAGTTTCCGGCGATCAGCTTCCGGTTGGCGCTCATGGTCGTTTCCTTCTTGTCTCGGCTTTATATGGGAACTTGTGGAACGTTTTGGCCTCTCGTGACCCAAGGCCATAGCAAGCCCGCTGCGGAATTTCCACTCACCCGACCGGCACATCGACCCCCGAAAGCCATAAGAGACATCTTGTAGCAGTCCCAAGGCGAAGGCTCCCTAAACGCCCGGGGGAGCCGGACCAGACCAACTGCCATGTTGCAGATGCCCCTTTCCGGAATAGCATCATTCGCAACGCACCAATTCCCCGTGGCGAAGGCCTTACCCCCCATGAAGAACTTCTCGGACCTGACGGAAAAGGAACTGCTGGCGCTCGCCATCGCGCTAGAGGAGGAGGACAGCCGCATCTATGACGAATTCGCCCACGGCCTTGCCGACAATTACCCCGACACGGCAAAGCTGTTCCGCGCAATGGCGTCGGAGGAAAGCGGGCATCGCCATCGGCTGCTGGAACTGTTCCAGGCACGATTCGGCGATCACATCCCGCTGATCCGCCGCCAGGATGTGAAGGGCTTCGTCGAACGCAAGCCGGTCTGGCTGACCCGGCCGCTGGGGCTCGACACCGTGCGGCGGCAGGCGGAACTGATGGAGGCCGAAACCAAGCGTTTCTACACCCGCGCCGCCGAACGGTCGCAGGACACAGCCATTCGCCAGCTTCTGGGCGACTTGGCGGAGGAGGAGCGGCGGCACGAGGCCAAGGCCGAGCGGCTGGAGGCGAAGTACGTCTCGCCCCAGGTGCGGGAGCAAGAGCACGAATCGGAACGCCGCCTCTTTCTCCTTCAGATCGTCCAGCCGGGTCTGGCCGGGTTGATGGACGGGTCGGTGTCCACCCTGGCCCCGCTGTTCGCCGCCGCCTTCGCCACCCAGGACAGCCACGAGACCTTTCTGGTCGGTCTTGCCGCCTCCATCGGCGCCGGTATCTCGATGGGCTTTGCCGAGGCGCTGTCCGACAACGGGTCGCTGACCGGGCGCGGCAGCCCGTGGCTGCGCGGACTGGTTTGCGGCGCCATGACCACGCTGGGCGGGCTGGGCCACGCCCTGCCCTATCTGATTCCGCATTTCTGGACGGCGACCGCAATCGCCATCGGGGTGGTGGCGGTGGAACTCGCCGTCATCGCCTGGATTCGCAACCGCTATATGGACACGCCTCTGCTCTCCGCCGCCTTCCAGGTGGTTGTCGGCGGGCTGCTCGTCTTCGGCACCGGCATTCTGATCGGAAGCGCCTGAGGGCGGGAGGAAAAGCCGTTTTCCGGAATGAGCTTGTTCTTGTAACCGGGCGCACGATTGTTTATGTCTGAGTTGCTGTCCTAATTATAACAAATCGAACCAATCGCGTCGCCATGGCTGACCTTAAAGCAGGCGTGAACCAGCTTTTCCTCCGTGAGGAGGAACTCCGCACCGGGATGGAGCTGCTTTTCTACGCCTATCGCGAATTCACCGCCGAGCCGGACGAAATTCTGGCGGAGATCGGCTTCGGCCGCGCGCATCACCGCGTGATCTACTTCGTCGGCCGATATCCCAAGATCACGGTGTCGGAACTGCTGGCGATCCTGAAGATCACCAAGCAGAGCCTGTCGCGCGTGCTGGGCGAACTGGTTCGCCAGGGCTTCATCGACCAGCAGACCGGTGCCCGCGACCGACGGCAGCGGCTGCTGGAATTGACGGAAAAGGGCGTGGAGCTGGAACGCCAGCTGTCCGAGACCCAGCGCCAGCGCATCGCCCGCGCCTATCGCATGGCGGGGGCCGAGGCGGTGGAGGGCTTCCGCAAGGTGATGATGGGCATGCTGGACGAGGAGGACAGGGCGAAATTCGCGCCGCCCGTTCCCCCTGCCCGTCTTGCTGCTAAGCGCTGACCCCGGTCAGCCGGCCTTCGTTTCGGTCGCTGCTGCCGGTGCTGCGGAGTTGGAGTCGGTCGAACCGGCATCGCCGGCCGTTTCGGCCGGCTTCTCCGCAGCGGTTTTCACATCGTTGGGATTGCGGCGGCGGAAGCCACCCTTGCGGTACACCACGTTTTCGGAAGCGCCTGGTGGGCATTGGACGATGTTCCCGCCCTTCGCCAGAAAGGCACGGGTCATGTCGGCGAGGTCTTGGGCGTCCAGGTCCCGGGAGTCATTGGACCTGTGGTGGTCGGCCATCGTGATCGCTCCTGTGTCTCTCGGCCCTCGAAGAGGACATACAGACAGTAACACGGAACAGGGCCGAAACGGCCAAGCGCTTACACGTCTGCCCGCCATGCATAGCCATGATAAGTCCCGCAAGGCACCTCTATGTCGATTGCGGGGAGCCGCGTTATAGTCCGGCCATGACCGAAGATCAGCCCCATATCCTGGTCGTCGACGACGACACCCGCCTGCGCGAACTCTTGCGCAAATACCTCGCCAGCAATGGCTTTTTGGTCAGCACGGCCCGCGACGCCGCCGACGCGCGGGCGCAGTTGGGCGGGCTTGCCTTCGACCTGCTGGTTCTCGACATCATGATGCCGGGCGAATCGGGACTGTCGCTGACCGAATCGCTGCGGCGCGAGCGCGACCTGCCGATCCTGCTGCTGACCGCCCGGGACGAGCCGGACGACCGCATCGCCGGGCTGGAGGCCGGGGCCGACGATTATCTCGCCAAACCTTTCAATCCGCGCGAGCTTCTTCTGAGGATCAACTCCATCCTGCGCCGGCAGGCCGCGCGACCGCCGGAACCGGCGGCGCCACCGGCAGCACCGGTCCGGCTCGGTCCCCTTACCTACCTGCCGGATCGGGACGAACTGCGCCAGGGTGACGAGGTTATCCGCCTGACCACGGCGGAGGCCAGCCTGCTGCGCATTCTCGCCACCTCGCCCGGCATCACCTTCACGCGCGACGAGTTGACCGAGCGCAGCAAGGTTGCCGGCAACGCCCGCACCGTCGATGTCCAGGTCACGCGCCTGCGCCGCAAGATCGAGGCTGACCCGCGCGAGCCGCGCTATCTCCACACCGTCCGCGGCGAGGGGTATGTTCTGAGGCCCGATCCGTGACGGCGAGCGGACAGACCGGGGCCGACAATGCCGCGGCCGGGCGGGCGGCTGCCCGCCGGGCCGAGCGGCGGCGGCGCACGCCGTTCCTGAAGAGGTTCCTGCCTCGCACCCTCTTCGGCCGGTCCCTTCTGATCATCGTCACACCGGTGATTTTGGCCCAGGCGGTGGCGACCTGGATCTTCTACGACCGTCATTGGGATACGGTGACGAATCGGCTGGCCTATGCCGTCGCCGGCGACATTGCCACCGTGATCGCCATGCTGGAGCGCGACCCGTCGCAGGACGGCCGTGACTGGACGCTCGCGACCGCCGCACGCACCACCGACCTGATCGTCACGGTGGAGCCCGAGCAGGTTCTGCCGGACGAGCGCCGCCAGTTGAGCGGTCTGCTCGAACGCACGCTGGGCAAGGCGCTGGACGAGCGGGTCGGCCGCCCCTTCACGATAAACACCCGCGTCGCCCATGAGTGGTACGAGATCCGGGTGCAGATGGCCGATGGCGTGCTGTCGGTGATGTCGCCGGAACGCCGGCTGTTCACGCCGACCAGCTACATCTTCATCCTATGGATGGTCGGGTCGGCCATCGTGCTGTTCGCCGTCGCTATCCTGTTCATGCGCAACCAGATCCGCCCGATCAAGCGGTTGGCGATTGCCGCCGACGCGCTCGGAAAGGGACGCGACGTCTCCAACTTCAAGATGGAGGGAGCCACGGAGGTGCGGCAGGCGGCCTCGGCCTTCCTGCTGATGCGCGAGCGTCTCCAGCGCCAGATCAACCAGCGTACCGAGATGCTGGCCGGCGTCAGCCATGACCTCCGCACGCCGCTGACCCGGATGAAGCTGGCGCTCGACATGATCGGGGATCCCGACCTCGACCCCGAGGTGGAAGAACTGAAGGCCGACGTCGCCGAGATGGAGGAGATGATCGAAGGCTACCTTGCCTTCGCGCGCGGCGAGGGGACGGAGGCGGTTCAGCCGACCGACCTGACCCGCCTGTTGAACGAGGTTGCCGCCGGTGCCCGGCGCGAGGGAACCGAGGTCACGCTGACCGCACCGGAGGGGTTGACCCTGCCGCTGCGTCCCAATGCGGTCCGCCGCTGCATCGCGAATCTGCTGGTCAATGCCGGACGCCATGCCGGCACCGCCTGGGTCAAGGCGGACCGCAAGGACGGCGTCATCGAAATCACCGTGGACGACGACGGTCCCGGCATTCCCGCCTATCTGCGCGACGATGTGTTCAAACCATTCTTCCGTGTGGACAGCAGCCGGAACCTCGACACCGGCGGCTCCGGCCTGGGGCTGACGATTGCACGCGACGTGGCGCGGAGCCACGGAGGCGACATCACACTTGACGACAGTCCTTACGGCGGCCTGCGCGCGGTGATCCGGCTGCCGATCTGATCCAATGACGTAATGCCATGAAAAAGCCCGCCTTCATTCAGGCGGGCAATTCATGTCATGCAATGACGGCCTCGTCCCCCACCCTCCCTACGAGCAATAAAGCGCAAGCAGGAAAGGTGGGAACGGGGGCAATGGACAAGCGCGGGATTACTGGTTCGCCGCCGCCGCGACCACATTGGCGCCGGCAAGCTCGCCGCCGATGCCATTGTTCAGCGCCCAGATGGCGGCCTGTGTGCGGTTGGAGGCGTTGATCTTGCGCAGAAGGCTCTTCAGATGAACCTTCACAGTGGCTTCCGTGATGTTCAGATGGTTGGCAATCATCTTGTTGCTGTCGCCGTTCAGCAGGCAGCGCAGGATCTGCACCTCGCGCTGCGACAAGCCCTTGCGCGACACCGGCATCTCAGTGCCGTTGCCGTTGACACGGCCGGAGATCAGCAGAGCCGCCAGATGGGTCGGGAACACCTTCTCGCCCATCATCACCAGCTTAAGCGACTGGGCCAGCGCGTCGGACGACAGGTCCTTCATCAGGTAGCCGTCGGCACCGGCTTCCAGCGCGTTGGCCAGGCGGCGGGTGCACAGGTCGCTGGTCAGGATGACCATCCGGGTTTCCGGCAACAGGGCGCGCAGGCGGCGCATCCCATCGGCTTCCTCGTCGCCGCCATTCTGCAGGTCAAGAAGGACCAACTGAGGCCGAATCCCGTTCTCAACCGAACCCAGCGCCTCCCGCAGGTTTCCCGCCTCCGCTACGATCTGGAAGGGCGAATCGTCGAGAAGGCGCTTCAACCCCTCGCGAAACAGCTTGTTCGAATCGATCAGAAAAGCGCGCACTGAGTCCATCGTCCGCTCCCGCAAAATTAGTCGATCGTCATGACGTCGTGGCCAGGATGAGGGCCGTTGTACAGAGGAAGGTCCCGACGCATTGGCGATTCGGCGATTACCCCTCGATAGCTTCGGCAGGCCGTTATTTAGGGGGAGGTTACCCCCGTGTCGTGTCCTACGGTACCACTCTCCGGAGTTAAAAGAAGAACGCATTGGGCATATGCGCAAAGCCTCTCCAAGATTTCCGGATCCAAAGATATCACAGCAGCGAACATTGCCATGCGCAAAGGCGTTAACTGTTTTGTTAACCACCACTTATTTGCGTATGAGAGTGTCCCGTAAGCGAGTCATGCCGCATTTTTCTCACACCGGGTTGAGCCGACTGGCGCCGGTCGGGTGGCGCCAACAGATACTCCGAATGGATCGTCCGTACTTTCGACATAGAAGCCTTCGCTGCCATCGTCGTAGCCTTGACCCTGCCCGGCCGTGCATGCGCATTTCCGCCGGCTTCCGCCTCCCTGGCGGAGAGAGGAAGAGGACAGGATGGGCTGGCAGATCATCGTCGCCGCCATGGCGGGCTATCTGGTGCTGCTGGGACGCAGTGCCTGGAAACAGGGCGAATTCCGCCAGTACCTGCGCAGCCTCGTCATCGTCGCCACCCTGTGCGCCCTGCTCGCCGGTGCCGTCGCCCTGGCGATGCTGCTGGACAGAGCATAGGCGCGGCACCCGCGCCTATGCTCCGCTCCGCACAAACCAAAAGGGCGCCGGCGATTGCCCGCCGACGCCCTTGTTCATTCCCAATAGACGATCAGCTGAGCGGGATCGCCACAAAGCGCAGATCGCCCTTGCGGTCGACCAGCAGCAGCACGGACTTCTTGCTCTGCTCCTTGGCCTTCTGGACCTTGGCGGTCACGTCCTCGGGCTTGCGGACCTCTTCCTGTCCGACCTCGATGATGACGTCGCCGGCGCGCAGGCCCTTCTCCGCCGCGGTGGAGTTGCCCGCCACGTCGGTGATGACCACGCCCTTCATGTCGGGCTTGATCTCGTACTGCTGGCGCAGTTCCGGCGTGATGGCGGTCAACTTCATGCCGAGGGATTCGGTCGGCTTCTGGGCCGGCGCCTTGTCCTTCGGCTGCTGCTTCTCGTCCGGGCCGGCGGCCAGCAGACCCTGCTCTTCCGCAGCCTCAAGCTCGCCGACCTTGACCTGCACGGTCTGCGACTTGCCCTTGCGCCAGACCTCGACCGGAACGGCCTTGTCGATGGAGGTTTCGGCGACGACGCGCGGCAGGCGGCGCATTTCGTCGATCTCGCGGCCGTCGAACTTGGTCACCACGTCGCCGGCCTGGATGCCGCCCTTGGCGGCCGGGCCGTCGGGGGTAACGGAGGCGACCAGCGCGCCCTTGTGGCCGGGCAGACCCAGGCTCTCGGCGATCTCCGGCGTCACCGCCTGGATGCGCACGCCCAGCCAGCCGCGGCGGGTCTTGCCATAGTCCTTCAGCTGCGCCACCACCTGCTTGGCGAGGTTGGACGGAATGGCGAAGCCGATGCCGACCGACCCGCCCGACGGCGAGAAGATGGCGGTGTTGATGCCGATGACCTCGCCGTTCAGGTTGAACATCGGGCCGCCGGAATTGCCGCGGTTGATCGAGGCGTCGGTCTGGAGGAAGTCGTCGTACGGGCCGGCGTCGATGTTGCGCTGGCGCGCCGAGATGATGCCGGCAGTGACCGACCCGCCCAGGCCGAACGGGTTGCCGATGGCCAGCACCCAGTCGCCGACGCGCATGGCATCGCTGTCGCCGAAGGGCACGGCGACCAGCGGATGGCTGGTCTTGATCTTCAGCAGGGCGAGATCGGTCTTGCTGTCCTTGCCGACCAGCTCCGCCTTGATGTTGGTATCGTCCTGCAGGATGACGGTGATCTCGTCGGCGTCCTGAACGACGTGGTTGTTGGTGACCACATAGCCGTTCTTGGCGTCGATGATGAAGCCGGAACCGAGCGAGGTCGCCTTGCGCTGCGGCTGGTCCTGCTGCTGCTGGCGGTCGAAGAAGTCCTTGAAGAAGTCCTCGAAGGGCGAGCCCGGCGGGAACTGCGGGATCTCCGGCCGCTGGCCCTGCGGACGCTGCGGCGCGTTCTGGCTGGTGGAGATGTTGACGACCGCCGGCAGCAGCTTTTCCGCCAGATCGGCGAAGCTGCCGGGCGCGTTGCGATTCGGCGTCGCTGCCTGAGCCTGAGCCGGCGCGGTGGCGATGCCGCCCATCACAGCGCCGCCGGCCATGACCGACGTCATGCCCCAGACGATCGCGGCGACCAGCGGCCGGACGCCCACCTTGCGAGGCCGGGCCTCGGCCACGGCGCCGCGCGTGGCGGGTTCGAAGTTGGGTATGCGAATCAACGTGCTCTCCCTACCAGACGTCCGGCCGATTCCATGGACGGGAGCGGCCGCCCAGTTCTGGGCCATATATGTGTTGGGCCAAGAGTATGGCCGCAAGATGGCGTGCCGGTCCAGTCGGCACCAGTGGAAAACTTAAGGCCGGAATTTTCTTTTGAACTCTTGCTGCGGACCGTCGGTCCAGCGGCTCGCCAAGCCCGTCAGCACTGCGGCCGGACCGGAGGAAACTCCGATCCGGCCGCAAGCCGTTTCGATCCTGTATCTCGGCGTTACTGCGCCGGAGCGGCCGGCGCTGGAGCCGGAGCAGGGGCCGGAGCCTCGGCGCCACCGCCGACCTGCGGGCCGGTGCCGTTGAAGTAACGGAAGAACTCGCCGGTCGGCGACAGCACCATGGTGGTGTCGTTGCCGTTCAGCGACTTCCGATAGGCTTCGAGCGACCGGTAGAAACCATAGAAGCCGGGGTCCTGCGAGGTCGCCTCGGCGATCAGCTTCAACGCGCTGTTGTCGCCTTCACCGCGCAGGATCTGCGCGTCGCGCTGTGCCTCGGCGATGATGACCGTGCGTTCGCGTTCGGCGCGCGACTTGATCTGCTGAGACTGCTCCTGGCCCTGGGCGCGGGCCTCCGCCGCTTCGCGTTCACGCTCGGACCGCATGCGGGCGAAGATCGACTGGCTGGTCTCCTCCGGCAGATCGGCGCGGCGGATACGGACATCGACGATCTCGATGCCGAAGCGCTTGGCCTCGTCGTTCACCTGACCCTTGATGTCCGTCATGATACGGGCGCGCTCGTCGGACAGGACGGCCAGCACCGTGACGTTGCCGAGCACGCGGCGCAGCGACGAATTGACGATGGAGTTCAGGCGGGTTTCGGCCACCGCCTCGGTCCCGGCGGTCTGGTAGAATCGCAGCGGGTCGTGGATGCGGTAACGGGCGAAGGCATCGACGTCCAGCCGCTTCTGGTCGGCGAGGATGACCTGCTCCACCGGCGGATCGAGGTCGAGGACGCGGCGGTCCAGCAGCCGGACTTCCTGGATGAAGGGGATCTTGACCTTCAGGCCCGGATCCTGGATCACCCGGCGCGGCTCGCCGAACTGCAGGACGAGCGCCTGCTGGGCCTCATTGACGGTGAACAGGGCGGACGACGCGACGACGCCGAGGGCGACGATGGCGATACCGGCGATTGCGAGGGTGCGTTTCATAATGCGATCCTCCTCACTGGCCGGACATTGAAGAATTCTGCGGCAGCGAGGACAACGGCTGCGTCTGCGTGCCGGAACGCGCGCCCCCCTGGCTGCCGCCCTGGTTGGACGGAGCCTGACGCGGCGCCTGCTGCTGCGGAACCGGCATGGCGTTCGGAGCCAGCTGGTTCAGTGGCAGATAGGGCACGACGTTCTGCGCCGAACCTTCGACGATGATCTTGTTCCGGCCGCGGAGGATCTCCTCCATGGTCTCCAGATACATGCGCTTGGACGTGACGTCCTTGTTCAGCGCATAGGCTTCGTAAACCTTGCGGAAGCGGTCGGCGTCACCCTGTGCCAGGCTGACCACCTGCTCGCGATAGGCCGAGGCCTCCTGCACCAGCCGCTCCGCCTCGCCGCGGGCGCGCGGGATGATGTCGTTGCGGTAGGCTTCCGCCTCGTTGCGGGCACGTTCGCGGTCGGCACGGGCGCGCTGCACGTCGTTGAACGCATCGATGACAGGCTGCGGCGGATCGGCCTTCTGCAGCTGGACCTGGGTGATCTCGATGCCGGCCTGATACTCGTCCAGCATGGTCTGGAGCAACTGGCGGGTCGAGGTTTCGATCTGTTGGCGGGCCTCGGTCAGGGCGGGCTGCAGGTCGGTGCGGCCGATGACCTCGCGCATGGCGCTTTCGGCGGCCTTCTTCACCGTCACTTCCGGCTCGCGGATCTTGAAAAGGAAGTTGCCGGCATCCTTGATGACCCAGAACACCGTGAAATCGATGTCGATGATGTTCTCGTCGCCGGTCAGCATCAGCGACTCGTCCGGCACGTCGCGGTCGTTGCGGCCGCCGCCGACGGAGGACCGGTAACCGACCTCGATGCGGTTGACGCGCGTCACCTTGGGCAGCAGCACCGTCTCGATCGGCGACGGCAGGCGATAGCGCAGGCCGGGCTGTTCGGTACGGGTCCACTGGCCGAAACGCATGACGACGCCCTGCTCGTCCGCTTCGACGCGGTAGATGCCGCTGGCGAGCCAGATCAGGCCGAGCACGCCGGCGACAAGAGCGACGCCCCGGCCGCTGCCGAAGCCGCCGGGCATGGCACGCCGCAGGCGGTCCTGGCTGCGCCGCAGGAGATCCTCAAGGTCGGGAGGCTGCGGGCCGCCGCCACCGCCGCCGTTTCCTCCGCCCTGGGGACGCCCCCACGGGTTGCCCGGGCCGTTGTTGCCCGGCGGGGGACCCCAGGGGCCGCCACCGCCGCCCCCACCTTGATTGTTCCACGGCATCCGACTCTGTCCCCCTTCTGCGATTCGTCCCATCATGTGGAAGCGCAATGGCTTAAGCCCCGCGCATCCCTTTACCGATCTCGTCCGTCGGTCCTATAGTCCCCCATACCCTTCGGCAAGGATTCCACCAACGGA
>Ga0206117_100331_pt1 | contig 58925 bp, 48 predicted proteins | sample 3A5Ametagenome_FD_177997 | JGI IMG/M metagenome (GOLD analysis project Ga0206117, IMG submission 177997) | Enriched microbial communities from leaf-cutter ant dump, University of Wisconsin, Madison, United States - 3A5A | ecosystem: Environmental > Terrestrial > Nest > Insects nest > Nest dump... | reverse complement strand
CCGGTCATAGGTGATCGGCACTTCGGCCGCGTACTGCGCCGCGATGCAGGCGATCTTGTTCTCGAAGCCCGTCTCGGTGGCTTCGCCTTCGTGCTTGCAATCCATGATGATCAGGTCGGTCATGACACGTCTTCCTTCGGGGCTTCTTATTGTCGGGTCGTCGTCTGTGTTGAGACGACTTTGCCCCCGACCGCCCCGGCCGGTCTGTGACCGTTATCAAGACCTGGTCGGTTGCGGCCCCTGGACCATGCGCAAGGCGGATTCGGCCGTCGCCACCGCGATGTCGGCCGGGGCCAGCCGGCCGTCGGCGCGATACCAGGAATGGATCCAGATCACCATGCCGGCGATGCCCAGCGCGGCCAGGCCGGCATCGCGCACCGCGAAATCGCCGCGGGCCACGCCGGCCTCGATGATGCGGCGCAGGATGAAGTCGAAGCGTTCCTGCAACCCCAGGATCTTGGCGCGGTCGGCCGGCGGCAGGGTGTTCAGTTCGCGATAGGCGACGGCGATGTAATCCTGGTGTTCGATGACGATCAGGGCGAAGTCGTGCGCCAGGCGCCAGACCTGTTCCGCCGGTCCCGTGCCATCCTGGGCCACCCGTTCGGCCAGCGCCACCGACAGCGCGACCGAGCGTTCGATGATGGCGACCAGCAGGTCGGCCTTGCCGGCGAAATGGGCATAGACCGCCGTCTTGGATGTCGACAGGCGGCGAGCCAGCATCTCGATCGTCGTGGCGGGATAGCCGTGTTCGCAGAACAGCTCGCAGGCGGTGCGCAGGATCAGCTCGCGCTTGAACTGGCTGACGTCGTCCTTCATCGCCGAGATCATCGTGACACCCCCGTTGACACCCTCAGTACCGGACAGTACCGTATGAGTACCAATAAGTACAAGACGCAACGGAGGAAGCGCCGATGACCTGCCGCAGGGGTACGATCTGACCATGCCGCCCTTCCAATCGCGGCTGGTTGCCGCAGGCGTCGCCTATGACGACAATCGCCAGCATCTGCTGGGCCTGATCGATGAGTTGCGTGGGCTGGAAGCCCGGGCGCGCGCCGCATCGGCCAAGGCTGGCCCGCGTTTTGCCAAGCGGGGGCAGTTGCTGCCCCGCGAACGGCTGGCCCTGCTGCTGGATGCCGGGGCGCCGTTCCTGGAATTGTCGGCGCTGGCCGGCTACCTGCGCGACAAGCCCGATCCCGCCGCCTCGATCCCCGGCGGCGGTTTTATCGCCGGCATCGGCCAGGTGTCGGGCGTGCGCTGTTTCCTGGTGGTCGACGATTCCGGCATCGATGCCGGCGCGCTGCAGCCGATGGGGCTGGAAAAATTCCTGCGGGCCCAGGAAATCGCCCTGGCGGCCAAGCTGCCCTTCGTCCATCTGGTCGAATCGGCGGGTGCCAACCTGCTGGGCTATCGCGTGCAGGATTTCGTCACCGGCGGCTCGATATTCGCCAACCTGGCCCGCCATTCGGCCGCCGGCCTGCCGGTGGTGGCGCTGGTCCATGGTTCGTCCACCGCCGGCGGCGCCTATATGACCGGCCTGGCCGATTACGTCGTGATGGTGCGCGGCCGGGCCCGCGCCTTCCTGGCCGGCCCGCCGCTGCTGAAGGCCGCCACCGGCGAGGTCGCGACCGACGAGGATCTGGGCGGGGCCGAGATGCATGCGACGGTTTCGGGCCTGGCCGAATACCTGGCCGAGGACGATACCGACGGCGTGCGCATCGCCCGCGAGGTGATCAGTGGTCTAGGAACGCCCGAGGTGCTACCGTCCGGTCCCGAACCACGCCTGTCGCCCGACGAGTTGCTGGGGCTGATGCCGAAAGACGGCCGCAAGCCGGTCGACATGCGCGAGGTCGCCGCCCGCCTGGTGGACAATTCCGACCTGCTGGAATTCAAGGCGGGCTACGGCCCCGCCACTGTCTGCCTGCAGGCGCGGCTGTGCGGCATGCCGATCGGCATCATCACCAATAACGGCCCGATCGACCCCGACGGCGCGGCCAAGGCCACGCATTTCATCCAGGCCTGCTGCCAGGCCGGGACGCCGCTGGTCTATCTGCAGAACACCACCGGTTTCATCGTCGGCACCACGGCCGAACGCGGCGGCGTGATCAAGCACGGCGCCAAGATGATCCAGGCGGTGGCCAACGCGACCGTGCCGCAGATCACGATCCTGTGCGCGGCATCCTATGGCGCCGGCAATTACGGCATGTGCGGCCGCGGCATCGGGCCGTCCTTCCTGTTCGCCTGGCCCAATGCCCGCACCGCGGTGATGGGCGGCGAACAGGCCGCCCTGACCATGGCCATCGTGATGGAGGATGGCGCCAAGGCCCGCGGCCTGACCGTCGACCAGGCCCAGGTCGCCGGCCTGCGCGCCACGGTGGTCGAGAACTTCGACCGCCAGACCTCGGCCTTCTACACCTCGGGCCTGATGCTGGATGACGGGGTGATCGACCCGCGTGATACCCGCCGGGTGCTGGCCCTGACCCTGTCGGTCTGTGCCGCGGCCCGCCGGCGCCAGCCCAACCGCCTGAATTTCGGCGTCGCCCGGCCCTGAGGAAACCACGATGCTGTTCACCCACGAACACGAAGAAATCCGCCGCACGACCCTGCGTTTCGTCGAACAGGAACTGAATCCGCATGTCGACGACTGGGAGGCGGCCGGGATCTATCCGGCGCACGAGGTCATGGGCAAGCTGGGCGACCTCGGCCTGCTCGGCCTGACCAAGCCCGAGGCCTATGGCGGCGCCGGCCTCGACCACAGCTATGCCGTCGTCTTTGCCGAAGCGATGGGCATGTGCGCCTGCGGCAGCGTGCCGATGTCGATCGGCGTGCAGACCGACATGGCGACGCCGGCCTTGGCCCGTTTCGGATCGGACGAGTTGAAGCGCGACTTCCTGGCCCCGGCGATTGCCGGCAAACAGGTCGCCTGCATCGGCGTGTCCGAACCCGGGGCGGGGTCTGACGTCGCCGCGATCCGGACAACGGCGAAACGCGACGGTGACGATTACGTCATCAACGGCGGCAAATTGTGGATCACCAACGGCGCCCAGGCCGACTGGATGTGCCTGTTGGCCAATACCGGCGACAGCGACAACATCCACCAGAACAAGTCGCTGATCGTGCTGCCGATGAAGACCAGGGGCGTACAGGTCGCCCGCACGCTGGACAAGCTGGGCATGCGATCGTCGGACACCGCGCAGATCTTCTTCGACGACGTGCGGGTGCCGCGCCGTCATCTGATCGGCGAGGAGGGACGCGGCTTCACCTACCAGATGCTGCAGTTCCAGGAAGAACGGCTGTGGGTCGCGGCCAATACCCTGTCGATGGTCGGCCGCGCGATCGACGAGACCATCGCCTATACCCGCGAACGCAAGATCTTCGGCCAGTCCGTGCTGGACAACCAGGTCGTCCATTTCAAGCTGGCCGAACTGCAGACCGAGCTGGAGGCATTGCGGGCGCTGACCTACCAGGCCACCGAACTGCTGGTGGCGGGCCAGGACGTCACGCGGCTGGCCTCGATGGCCAAGCTGAAGGCCGGGCGGCTGATGCGCCAGGCTGCCGATGAATGCCTGCAATATTGGGGTGGGATGGGCTTCATGAACGAGACGCCGATCTCGCGCCTGTATCGCGACGGCCGCGTCGGCTCGATCGGCGGTGGCGCCGACGAGGTGATGCTGTCGATCATTTCCCGACTGATGGGCATTGCGCCGCGCCAGGGGAAGAAGTGATGGGCACCCTGTCCAGCCTGCTGATCGCCAATCGTGGTGAAATCGCCGTCCGTGTCGCCCGCACCGCGCGCGCCATGGGCATCACCACCATCGCCGTGCATTCCGACGTCGATGCGGCCAGCCCCCATGTCGCGGCCTGCGACCGGGCCGTCGCCATCGGCGGCGCCGCGCCGACCGACTCCTATCTGGTCGCCGACCGGCTGATCGCCGCCGCGCTGGAGACGGGTGCGCAGGCGATCCATCCCGGCTATGGCTTCCTGTCCGAAAACGCCGGTTTCGCCGCCAAGGTGGCGGATGCCGGACTGATCTTCGTCGGCCCCCCGGCCGCGGCGATCGCGGCGATGGGCGACAAGGCGCGGGCCCGCCGGCGCATGGCCCAGGCGGGCATCCCCGTCGTGCCGGGTTACGACGACGAGGACCAGAACCCTGAACGCCTGATCGCGGCGGCGGCCGGGATCGGTTTCCCGATCATGGTCAAGGCATCCGCCGGCGGCGGCGGCCGCGGCATGCGGCTGGTCCAGTCGGCCGACGGCCTGCCCGATGCCCTGCGCCTGGCGGCGTCCGAGGCGGCCAAGGCCTTCGGCGACGGCCGGCTGATCCTGGAACGCGCCGTCATCGAACCGCGCCATGTCGAAGTCCAGGTCTTTGCCGACAGCCATGGCAATGTCCTGCATCTGGGCGAACGCGACTGTTCGGTGCAGCGCCGCCACCAGAAGGTGATCGAGGAGGCGCCGTCGCCGGCCGTCGATGCCGCCTTGCGTGCCCGCATGGGCGAGGCCGCGGTCGCGGTGGCGCGTGCCATCGGTTATGTCGGCGCCGGCACCGTCGAATTCCTGCTGGATCGCGACGGCCGGTTCTATTTCATGGAAATGAACACCCGGCTGCAGGTCGAACACCCCGTCACCGAACTGGTGACCGGCCTGGACCTGGTGGAATGGCAATTGCGTGTCGCCCGCGGCGAGCCGCTGCCGCTGACCCAGGATCAGGTGACCCTGACCGGGCATGCGGTCGAAGTGCGGCTGTGCGCCGAGGATCCGGCCGACGACTTCCTGCCGCGCACCGGTCCGGTGCTGGCCTGGAAACCGCCTGCCACGGCACGCTGCGACCATGCGCTGGCCGCGGGCATGACGGTCAGCCCGCATTACGATTCGATGCTGGGCAAGGTCATCGCCCACGGCCCCGATCGCACCGCGGCACTGGACCGGCTGGCCCGCGCGCTGGACGATACCGTGCTGCTGGGCCTGACCACCAATCGCGGCTTTCTGGCCCGCCTGCTGCGCCATCCCGCCTTCGTCGACGGTTCGGAGGTATCGACCGCCTTCATCGCCCGGCATTTCCCCGACGATGCGGCGCGGGCCGAGGTGCCCGACGATGCGGTCTGGGCGCTGGCCGCCTGGCTATCGGTTATGGGCACGGCCGAGGCGCTGGCCTGCGATCCCGCCTGGTTCGGATGGAGCAACGCGGCCGGCCTGCCCCAGCCCTGGCGGCTGGTGCATGGCGAAACCGAGCGGCGCGGCGTGTTCGAGGGCGATGCGCGTGGCGCGACGATCCGGCTTGACCAGGCCGGGATCGGCGTCGCCCCCGCTGGCCCGGGCGAGATCGTGGTCGATGGCCGCCGCCGGCGTTACGCCCATGGCTGGGATGGCGAACGGCTGTGGCTGACCGTCGACGGCCGCGATTTCGATTTCCTGTCGCTGCGCCGCCAGGGTCGGGCGGCGCAAGGCACCGGCGGTGCGGCCGACGGCGTATTGCGCGCACCGATGAACGGCCGCGTCGTGCGCCTGGACGTGGCCGAGGGCGATGTCGTCGCCGTGGGTCAGCCGCTGGTGACGCTGGAAGCGATGAAGATGGAACATCTGCTGGTAGCGGCCATGGCCGGCCGCGTCGCGACGGTCGCGGTCGCGGTCGGCGACCAGGCGGCGCCGGGCCAGATCCTGATCGAGGTGCAGCCCGAACAGACCTGAGTTCTTTTTTTGGGAGGAAACAATGACCGATAATAACAATGACGGCCTGCTCACCGGTATTGGCCGCGTGGCGCTGGGCGACCTGCTGCGCCGGTCGGCGGCCCGCGGCGGCGACCGCGTCGCGCTGATCGAGGGCGAGCGCCGCACGACCTATGCCGAACTCGACGCCGATGCCAACCGCTTCGCCCGCTACCTGATCGCCCGCGGGCTGCGGCGCGGGGACAAGGTGGCGATGCTGTGCAACAACTCGACGGCGATGGTCGCCGCGATCTTCGGTATCCAGAAGGCCGGGCTGGTCTGGGTGCCGATCAACACCATGCTGGGCGTCGACGACATCGACTACATCGTCGGCCATGCCGAAGTGGCGCTGGTGGTGATCGACGACAACCTGCTGGCCAATGCCGGCCTTGCCGCGCTGTTCGACCGCCTGGGCCTGCCGCGGGTGGTGGTGGAACTGGCCGGCAGCGGCGTGCCGGCGGGCGCCGTCGCGTTCAAGGCGGCGATCGCCGATCAGCCGGCCACCGAACCGCAGGTGGCGATCGGCGAACGCGACCTGGCGCAGATCATGTATACCTCGGGCACCACGGCGCGGCCCAAGGGGGTGATGCACAGCCACCTGTCGGTCTATTTCGCCGTGCTGGGCAATATCGGCGACATGGGCATCGGGCACCGCGACGTCGCCACCTGCATGCTGCCGCTGTTCCATTGCGCCCAGCATGTCACGGCGCTGAGCTTCCTGGCCGGCGGCAACGCCCTGGTGCTGATGCGCGGCTTCGATCCGGCCGCGCTGATCGCGGCCATCGCGCGCGAACGCATCACCTACATGGTCGGGCTGCCGCTGATGTATGCCGCGGTGCTGAACCACCCGTCGCGCACCGACCATGACCTGTCCAGCCTGCGGCTGTGCATCTATGCGATGGCGCCGATGCCCAAGCCGCTGCTGATCCGGCTGATCGACGAGCTGTGTCCGAACTTCGCCCTGTGCACCGGCCAGACCGAGATCTATCCGATGACCGCGATGTTCCGGCCCGAGCAGCAGTTGCAGCGCTTCGGCAATTACTGGGGTGAATCGGCCATCGTCAACGATACCGCGATCATGGACGACGACGGCAACCTGCTGCCCTGGGGCGAGGTCGGCGAGATCGTCCATCGCGGGCCCAACGTCATGCTGGGTTACTACAAGAACCCGGAGGCGACCGAGGAAGCCCGCCGCTTCGGCTGGCACCATACCGGCGACCTCGGCGTGATCGATCCCGACGGGCAATTGATGTTCGTCGACCGCAAGAAGGACATGATCAAGTCGGGCGGCGAGAACGTGCCGTCGGTGAAGGTCGAGGAAGTGCTGCTGCGCCATCCCGCCATCGCCAATGCCGCCGTGGTCGGCCTGCCGCACCCGCATTGGACCGAAGCCGTGTCGGCGTTCGTCACCATCAAGCCGGGCATGTCGGCGGACGAGGCCGCGATATCGGCCCATTGCCGCGACCATCTGGGCGGGTTCGAGGTCCCGAAGTTCGTGCAGATCGTGGAAGCCCTGCCGATGACCGCCACCGGCAAGATCCGCAAGCAGGAACTGAAGGCGACCCATGCCGCGACCTTCGAGGGGGTCGGGGCGTGACCGCGCCCACGGTGATCCCGGCGGCGCTGGCCGCTGCGGTGCAGGCGGGGTTCGGCGGGTATGTCGATCGCGACGTCGATTATTCGCTGGCCGATGTCGAGGCGGCGTCCGGCCGGCTGGCCACCGCCTTCCTCGACATGGGGCTGAAGCATGGCGACCGTCTGGCGCTGATCGCGCTGAACCAGATCGAATGGCTGCAGGCCTTCTTTGCCGCCACGCGGATCGGGGTCGTCGTCGTCGCGCCCAGCGTGCGTTATCGCCGGGCCGAGTTCGACTACATGCTGAACGATGCCGGGGTGACCACGGTGGTCTGCCTGTCGGAACTCGACGGTTTCAGCTACCGGGCGCTGTTCGCCGAGATGAAGGAGGCGCTGCCGCGCGTCGAGCGTTTCATCTATATCGGCGAGGGCGGTGACTTCGACCGGCTGGCAGCGACCCCGGCCGATCCGGCGCGATTGGCCGCGGTGTCGGTCGCGCCCGACGACCTGGCCATGGTGATCTATACCTCGGGCACCACCGGCCGGCCCAAGGGTGCGGGGCTGACCCACGGGTCGCTGCTGCGCAGCGCGGCGGCCCAGGCCGGGCATACCGGGATGGTGCCGGGCGACCATCTGAAGGTCGCCTTGCCGCTGAATCATGTCGGCGGCATCACCTGTTCGATCCTGGCCGCCCTGTTGTCGGGCGCGTCCTGCGAACTGGTGCCGGTCTTCCGCCCCGACATCGTCATCGGCATGGCGATGCGCCGGCCGCCGACCGTGCTGACCGGCGTGCCGACCATGCTGACCCTGCTGCTGATGAACCCGGGATTTGCCGGGATCGACCGGCTGCGCATCCGTCTGCTGATCGTCGGCGGCTCGAACGTCGAACCCTCGTTGCTCATGCGGTTGCGCGACGCGCTGCCCAATGCGGCGATGATGAACCTGTACGGGTTGTCCGAAACCTCGGGCGCCATCGTGATGACGCCGCGCGATGCGACGGTCGACCAGGTGCTGGGGCCGATCGGGCGGCCGCTGCCCGGCGCCACCTTGCGTATCGTCGCGGCCGACGGGACGGAATTGCCGATGGGCGAGATCGGCGAATTGCGCTTCAAGGGCGCGGGGGTGATCCCGGGTTATATCGGCGCGGCATCGGCCGACCAGCCGTTCGACGATCACGGCTGGCTGCGTACCGGCGATCTCGGCTATGTCGATGCCGAGGGCATGATCCACCTGATGGGCCGGGCCAAGGAGATGTATATCCAGGGCGGCTACAACGTCTATCCGGCCGAGGTCGAGAATCTGATCGCCCGCCTGCCCGGCATCGTCACGGTCGCCGGGATCGGCGTGCCCGACCCGGTCCTGGGCGAAGTCGGCCGCTATTACATCGTCGGCCGCGAGGACGGCGCGCCGACCGCCGAACAGGTGCTGGACCATTGCCGGCAGAACCTGGCCGATTACAAGCTGCCGCGCCAGATCGTGTTCCGCCGCGACCTGCCGCTGACCCCGGCCGGCAAGGTGCAGAAGGCGGCCCTGCGCGAGGAGGCGCTGCGCGGCGATTGATGTGACATCGCTGTCCCTTGACGTTGCAGGGCCATTGACGTTCAAGGGCTGGGTGCCGTAAGACCCGGTTTTTGCGACTCCCTTGCAACGTACGGCGGCATGGTCCAGATCAAGAAGCCTGAGATCCGGCAGGCGGTCATCGAGGCGGCGACGGCCCTGTTCATCGAACAGGGTTATGTCGAAACCAAGCTGTCGGCGATCGCCCGCCGCGCCGGCATCTCGACGTCCAACGTCTACAAGTATTTCGATTCGAAGATCGACATCCTCTATGCGATCTACGATCCCTGGCTGCGCACCCGCCTGGCCGGGATGGAGGCGGGGCTGCCGCCGGGCCCCGGCCCCGACCGCCTGCGCGCCTTCCTGGTGGGGCTGTGGGACGACGTGCCCAACGGCGACAATGGTTTTGCCAATATCCTGATCCAGGCCCTGGCCACCGCCCGCAGCGCCGACGAACATCGCCCAGAACTGCTGCACTGGTTCGAGGCCCGCGTGCTGGAAATCCTGCGCAGCTGCGTCGACGCCCAGGATGTGCCGGACGCCGACCTGAAGGACCTGGCGGCGCTGACCGTCATGGTGTTCGACGGTTTCCTCGCCGCCTCGCGCATCCAGTACGCCCGCCGGCACGCCATGGGCATCGTCGACCTGATGTGCCGGCGGCTGGCCGCCTACTGAACGGCCACCGCGGTCAGTGCCGCATCCAGCGCGTCCAGGCCGATCTGCAGCTCGTCGCGGCTGATCGTCAGCGGCGGGGCGACCAGGACGATGTTGTAGCGGCCATAGGCATGGACGCCGCGGCCCAGCAGGGTGCCGAAGAATTTCTTCATCGCACCCGACCCGGTGGCATCGTGCCAGGCCACCAGCGGTTCGCGGCTGTCGCGGTCGCGCACCAGTTCCAGCCCGAACAGCGCACCCAGGCCGCGCACATCGCCCAGTACCGCATGGCGCTGCTGCAGGTCGCGCAGGCCTTCGGCCAACCAGCCCTCGATCTCGATCGCCCGCTCGAACAGCCCTTCCTCGCGATAGACCTCGAGCGCGGCCAGGCCGCCGGCCACGGCCAGGACATGGCCGGCATGGGTATGGCCGACATCGAACAGGTTCTCGTCGAAGAACTTTGCGATGCCGTCGCGCACCAGTACCCCGCCCAGCGGGGTATAGGAGGCGCTGGCCCCCTTGGCGAAGGACAGCAGGTCGGGGGCGACGCCCAGCCGTTCGGCGGCGAACGCCTTGCCGACCCGGCCGAAGCCGGTCATCACCTCGTCGAAGATCAGCAGGATGCCGTGGCGGTCGCAGATGTCGCGCAGGCCGGCCAGGTAACCGTCGGGATAGACCACCAGGCCGCTCGATCCCGTCACCGGCTCGATCATGATCGCGGCGACGTTCTGCGGCCCTTCATGCGACAGGATGCGGTTCACATGGTCCAGGGCGCGCGCGACCTCGGCCGCACCATCCTCGGCATGGAAGGGCGAGCGATAGGGATAGGGGGCGAAGAACCTGACGATGCCGGGCAGGTTGGGCATCGGGTCGCGCCAGCGATCGACGCCGGTCAGGGCGCTGCCGCCGATGGTCGACCCGTGATAGGACCGATAGGCCGACATCACCTTGGGGCGGCGTGTGACCAGCCGGGCGATCTTGATCGCATCGTCATTGGCCTCGGCCCCGCCGCTGGCGAAATGGACGCGCGCCCCTTCGGCCCAGGGCGAAATCCCGGACAGGGCGGCGGCATATTTCGCCCGCACGTCGTTGAAATAGCTCGACGCGGTCCAGCACAGCCGGGCGGCCTGTTCCTGGATTGCGGTGACCACCTTGGGGTGGCCATGGCCCAGCGACACCGCGACGTATCCCGATGTCAGGTCGAGATAGGCCCGGTCGCGATCGTCGTAGAACCACGATCCCTTGGCCCGCACGATGTTGGGCGGGTTCAGGCCGCCCTGCACCGCCCAGGGCACCAGGACATGGCGGTTGGCCGGATCGGGCGGCGTGGCGTCGTCGGAATGGATCTGCAGGTCCATGATACCCTCTAGATGGCGGTGGCGATCAGGTCGAGCGCCGCGGGATTGTCGAGCGAGGACAGGTCGCCCGGCGCCTCGCCGGCCGCGATGTTGCGCACTACGCGGCGCAGGATCTTGCCGTTGCGGGTGCGCGGCAGGTCGGCCACCGCGATCACCCGCGCCGGGCGCAGCCCGGGACCCAGCGCGGCGCCCAGATGGCCGCGCAAGGCATCGGCGTCGAAGGCCGGCCGCGGCACCACGAACAGCCACACCGCCTGGCCCGCCCGCGCATCGGCCATGCCGATCGCGGCGGCGGCCGTTATCGTGCCAAGGGCCATCGCGGCCTCCTCGATTTCGGAGGGGCCAACGCGGCGGCCGGAAACCTTGAGCACGTCGTCGGCGCGGCCGCGCAATTCCCAGGTGCCGTCGCCATGCCGCACGGCCAGGTCGCCATGGGCCCACAGCCCGGGATGGCGCTGCCAGTAGCTGTCCAGGTACCGCATCGGTTCGTCCCAGAAACCCCGGGTCATGCCGATCATCGGCCGACGGATCACCAGTTCGCCGACGGTACCGACCAGGGGCCGGCCGTCGTCGCCCACCACATCGGCGTCGACATCGGTGACCGCCGCGTTGAACCCGCCCGGCACGATCGGCCGCACCACGACATTCGACAGGATGCCGCCCGACACTTCGGTGCCGCCGGTATAGTTGATCACCGGGGTCGTCTCCCCGCCGACCTCGCGCTGGTACCAGGCGAAGGTTTCGGGATCGATCGCCTCGCCCGCCGTCATCAGCGTGCGGCAGGCCGGGCGGCAATCGGCGGGCAGAACGGGAAAGGCCGCGGCCATCGCCCGGATCAGGGTCGGCGCACTGCCGAAATGGGTGACGCCGGCGGCAATGGCGACACGCAGCGGCCCGGCCGCATCGGGCACCGCCGGCCCGCCGTCATACAGGACCAGCGTGCCGCCCAGCATCAGCGGCGCGCAGACGCCCAGGGGCCCGATCATCCAGCCCATGTCGGAATACCAGAAGAACCGGTCGCCGGCATGGAAGTCGAACTGATAGGCCGTGTCGTGGGCGACGCGGAACGGGAAACCGGCATGGGTGTGCACGGTACCCTTGGGCCGACCCGTGGTGCCCGAGGTGTAGATGATCATCCAGGGATCGTCGGGGTCCATGTCGGGGCTGGCGACCTGGGCGTCCGCCGGCACCTGGTCCCACCAGACGTCGCGGCCCGGCGCCAGCTCGGCGCCGTCGAGGCGGCGGACCAGGGCGACGCGCTCCACCGTGGGCGCCCGGGCCAGGGCGGCATCGACCGCCTGTTTGACCGCGATGTCGCGGCCCTGGCGGCGGAAGCCGTCGCAGGTGACCAGCAGGCGGGCACCGGCAGCGTTCAGCCGCGTGGCGATCGCCTCGGGCCCGAACCCGGAATAGAGCGGCACGACGATCGCGCCCGCACGCGCCACGGCCAGCATGACGATCGCCGCCTCGGCGATATTGGGCAGCAGCAGCCCGACCCGGTCGCCCCGGCCGATGCCGAGTGCCACAAGTCGCGCCATGGCCGTCTCGACCGCTTTGCGCAGCGCGGCGCGGTCCAGGTCGCGGCCCGACCCGTCCTCGGCCAGGCAGATCAGGGCGGGGGCATCGTCGGGCCCGGCCAGGGCGATGTCGGTGAAGTTCAGCCGCCCGCCGGGAAACCAGCGCGGCCAGGCCGGCGCGGCGCGATCGTCCAGCACCGCGTCGAACGGCCGGCGGAAGGTCAGGCCGAGATCGGCGATGACCGCCCGCCAATAGGCGTCGTGATCGGCCAGCGCGAATTGCCGCAACCCGTCGAAACCCTCGACGCCGCAACGCGCGGCCAGGCGGGTCACGGCGGCGGCGGCGATGCGCTGGGGCGTCGGATGCCAGCCGGGTTCAGCGATCATGATCGCGGAACCGGTCGTAATCGGGCGCGCGCCTGGCGCCGAAGGCCGCATGTCCTTCGGCCGCCTCAGGGCCCTGGTAATACAGGCGCAGCGCACCGAAGGCCATCTGGGTGATCCCGGCGATCGATTCGGAATCGGCGTTGAACGATGCCTTGACCATCTTCAGTGACGTCGGGCTCAGGGCCAGCACGTCGTCGGCCCATTCCAGCGCGGTATCCAGCAGGCGGTCGGCCGGCACGACGGTGTTGACCAGCCCCATCGCCTCGGCCTCGGCCGCCGTATAGGTCTTGCAGCGCAGCCAGATTTCGCGCGCCTTGCGCTCGCCCACCAGGCGGGCGAGATAGGCGGTGCCGAAACCGGCATCGAAACTGCCATAACGCGGGCCGACCTGGCCGAACCTGGCATGCTCGGCCGCAATCGACAGGTCGCAGACCACCTGCAGCACGTTGCCGCCGCCGATGGCCCAGCCATTGACCGCGGCGATGACAGGCTGGGGAATGGCGCGCATCAGGCGGTGCAGGGTTTCCACCCGCAGGCCGATGCCGGTCCAGGACGCGCCGTCGTAACCCGAACCGACCTTGAAATCCTTGATGTCGCCGCCGGTGCAGAAGGCGCGGTCGCCCTGGCCGGTCAGGATCACGGCGCCGATATCGGCGCTGGCCCCGGCGGTCTCGAAGGCCTGGATCAGTTCGTCGACCGTGCGCTGGCGAAAGGCGTTCAGGCGGTCGGGGCGATTGATGGTGATGACCAGGGTCTTGCCCCGGCGCTCGATCAGCAGGTCTTCCATGGGTTTTCCTTCCTTGAAATCAGGCATCGATCCAGCCTTCGGCCACGCCGTGACAGGCGATGCCGCCGGTCAGGGCCGGCGCCTCGGCCCGGCAGCGGTCGCGGGCAAAGGGGCAGCGCGGGTGGAAATGGCAGCCCGATGGCGGGCTCAGCGCGCTGGGTACTTCGCCGGCCACGGCCTGGCGCTGGTGGCGCACGCCGTCCATTCGCGGCAAGGCGGCCAGCAGCGCCCGGGTATAGGGATGGCGGGGGCGGCCGAAGATCTCGGCCTTCGGCGCGATCTCGACCAGCCGGCCCAGATACATCACCCCCACCCGGTCGGCCATGTGGTGGATGACGGCCAGGTTGTGCGAGATCAGCAGATAGGTCAGCCCCTCGGCCTCCTGCAGGTCGCGCATCAGGTTCAGGACCTGGGCCTGGACCGAGACATCAAGCGCCGAGGTCGGCTCGTCGCAGACCAGGAAATCCGGCTGGGTCGACAATGCGCGGGCGATGGCGATGCGCTGGCGCTGGCCGCCCGAGAATTCATGGGGATGCCGGCGTGCGTCATGGGCCGACAGCCCGACCCGGGCCAGCAAGTCGCCGGCGCGGGCCTGCCGTTCCGCGGGCGGCGGGGCGTCGGGCTGTTCGGCCAGCGGTTCAGCGATGATGTCGCCGACGCGCCAGCGCGGGTTCAGCGACGCATAGGGATCCTGGAAGATCATCTGCAGCCGCCGGCGCAACGCGGCCGGCCGGTCGCGCACCGACGGCGCGACATCGGCCCCGTCAAAGGCCAGGCTGCCGGCGCTGGGCCGGTGCAGCCCGACGATCAGCCGGGCCAGCGTCGACTTGCCGCAACCGGATTCGCCGACCAGCCCCAGCGTCTCGCCCCGATCGATCGTCAGGCTGACGCCGTCGACCGCCGCGACGCCGCCGCGCGCCCGGCGGGCCAGCCGGTCGGGCAGGCTGCGGGGCAAGGGGAAGACACAGGCAAGGTCGCGGGCTTGCAGCAGGGCGGGCATCATGCAGCCTCCGGCAGGGCGGGGTGGCGGCAGGCGACATGGGATGCGCCCAGCGGGAGCAGGGGCGGCACCGCGTCGGCGCAATCGGCGCGCATCGCCGGGCAGCGGGGCCCGAAGGCACAGCCGCGCGGATGGGCGCCGGGGCGCGGCATCGCCCCGCCGATCTGCATCAGCCGCGGGCGCAGGTCGCCGACCGTCGGGATCGCCTGCATCAGCCCGGCGGTATAGGGATGGCGGGGCCGGGCCATGACGTCGGCGACCGGCCCGGCCTCGACGATGCGGCCGGCATACATGACGGCGACCCGGTCGGCGGTTTCGGCGACGACACCCAGGTCATGGGTGATCAGCAGCACGGCGGCCCGATGATCCCGGCACAGCCGGCGCAGCAGGTCCAGGATCTGGGCCTGGACCGAGACGTCCAACGCCGTGGTCGGCTCGTCGGCGATGATCACCTGCGGGTCGGCGGCCAGGGCCAGGGCGATCACCACGCGCTGGCGCATGCCGCCCGAAAACTGATGCGGATAATGATCGATGCGCCGGGCGGCCGACGGGATGCCGGTTTCGTCCAGCAGGGCGATGGCGCGTTTGCGTGCCGCGTCATGCGTCACCGGCAGATGGGTGACGATGGTTTCGACCAGTTGGTCGCCCACGGTCAGCAGCGGGTTCAGCGCGGTCAGCGGGTCCTGGAAGATCGCGCCGATGCGCCGGCCGCGGATGCGGCGCATCGCCGCTTCGTCCAGCCCGACCAGGTCTCGGCCGTCCAGCCGGATCCGGCCGCCCGCGATCCGGCCGGGCGGTTCCAGCAGGCCGATGACGGCGGCACCGGTCAGCGACTTGCCGGCCCCCGATTCACCGACCATGCCGACGATCTCGCCGGCCTCGATGTCCAGGCTGACGCCGTCCAGCGCGCGCACGGCACCCCGCCGGGTGACGAACTCGACCGACAGGTCACCGATTTCCAGCAGCGCCATGATCAGCCCAGCCTCGGGTTCAGGGTATCGCGCAGCCAGTCGCCCAGCAGGTTGACGGCCAGCACCAGCAGCACCAGGGCCATGCCGGGAAACACCGCGATCCACCAGGCGCCCGAGAACAGGTAGTTGTTGCCGATATTGACCAGCGTCCCCAGCGACGGGCTGGTCGGCGGCATGCCGACGCCCAGGAAGGACAGGGTCGCCTCGGTCAGGATGGCGGTGGCCACCTGGACGGTGGCCAGCACGAACAGCGGGCCGGTGACGTTGGGCAGGATATGGGCCCGCGCGATGCGGGCCGGGCGCACGCCCGACACGCGCGCCGACTGGACATAGTCCTTCGACCGCTCCGACAGGGCCAGGCCGCGCACCGTGCGGGCATATTGCACCCAGCCCGACAGGGCGATGGCGGCGATCAGCACCGGCACGGCGAACCGCGCATGCATGTCGCCGGGCAGGGCGGCACGCGCGATGCCGTCGACCAGCAAGGCCACCAGGATGGCGGGGAAGGACAGCTGGATATCGGCGGCGCGCATGATCAGCGCATCCAGGAACCCGCCGGCAAAACCGGCGATCAGCCCCAGCGTGACCCCCAGCACCAGCGACACCGCGACCGACAGCACCGCGACGATCAGCGACAGCCGGGTGCCGTAGACGATCGCCGCCATCAGGTCGCGGCCCTGGTCGTCGGTGCCCAGCGGATGGTCGCGGCCCGGCGCCAGCAGCGAATCCATCAGGTCCAGGTTGCGCAGGTCGAACGGGTCGCGCGGCACGATGACCGGCGCCAGGACGGCTGCGACCAGAAAGGCCAGCACGACGGCGGCAGACAGGATCGCCAGGGGATCGTGGCGGAAGGCGTGGGCGACGTCATGATCCCACAGCCGCCGGGCCAGCGCGGTCACGATGCCCGCCCGGCCGGGGCCAGCGCATCCTCGACGATCGCGGCGAACAGGGCCGCGCCGACCGGGATGACGGCATCGTTGAAATCGTAATGCGGCGAATGCAGGAAGGCACCGGCCTTCGCCCCCGTCCCCAGCCGGAAATAGGCGCCGGGTTTGGCCTGCAGCATGAAGGCGAAATCCTCCGACCCCATGCTGGGCTCCATGTCGGCGACCACATTGCCGGCACCGAACAGGCCGGTGGCCAGGCGCACGACCCGCGCCGCCTCGGCCGGGTCGTTGATCGTCGGCGGGTACAGCTTGTCGTAGGTCACCTCGGCCCGGGCGCCCAGCGCAGCGGCCGCCTGGGCGGCGACTTCGCCCAGCCGGCGTTCGACCAGTTCCTGCACCGGGGCGGCATACCACTTGACGATGCCGGCGGTGTCGACCGCGTCGGGAATGACGCTCAGCGCCGTCGGGCTGCCGGCCTGCAGGTGGTGGAACGAGATCACGGCCGATTGCAGCGGGTTGACGTTGCGGCTGACGATGGTCTGCAGGGCGGTCAGCACATGGGCCGTGGCGATGATCGGGTCGACCGTCTGGTGGGGATGCGCGCCATGGCCGCCGACGCCGGCGATGCGCAGCCGGAACACGTCGATGCCCGCCATCATCGGGCCGGGGTTGATGCCGATGGTGCCGGCGGGCAGGGACGGCCAGTTGTGCAGGGCAAAGACCGACGATACGGGAAAGCGGTCGAACAGGCCGTCCCGGATCATCGCGCGTGCGCCGGCATGGCCTTCCTCGCCGGGCTGGAAGATGACATGGACGCGGCCGGCGAAATTGCGCGTCTCGGTCAGGTAGCGCACCGCCCCCAGCAGCATGGTGGTGTGGCCGTCATGGCCGCAGCCGTGCATCTTGCCGGCCAGGGTCGACCGGTGGCCGAACTCGTTCTTTTCCTCGATCGGGATGGCGTCCATGTCGGCGCGCAGGCCCACCGACCCGTCGCCCTCGTGTCGGCCATGGATGACGCCGACCACGCCGGTGCGGCCGATGCCGGTATGGATCTCGTCGACGCCGCAGCGGCGCAGTTGGTCGGCGACCAGGGCCGCGGTGCGGGTTTCCTCGTAGCCAAGTTCGGGGTGGCGATGCAGGTCGTGGCGGATCGCGGTCAGGTCGGCGTGATGGCGGCCGATGGCGGCAAGGCGGGGGTCCATGGTTCAGGCTCCCTTGGCTGAAGCGGTAAGGCGGCCGTCGCGCAGCCGCGGATCGATGACGAGATAGGCAAGGTCGACGACCAGGTTGATCGTCACGAAGACCAGCGCGATCAGGCACAGATAGGCGGCCATGACCGGCACGTCGGCAAAGGCGACCGACTGGGCGAACAACAGCCCCATGCCCGGCCACTGGAACACCGTCTCGGTGATCAGGGCGAAGGCGATGATCGAACCCAGCTGCAGGCCGATGATGGTCACGACCGGCATCAGCGCGTTGCGCAGGGCATGGCGGAAATAGACGGCCCGCGGTTTCAGGCCGCGGGCGCGGGCGAACTTGACGAAATCCGTCCGCATCACCTCGAGCATTTCGGCCCGCACAAGGCGCAGCACCAGGGCCAGCTGAAACAGCGCCAGCGTCAGCCCGGGCAGGATCAGGTGTGCCCACCCGTCGGCGGTCAGGAACCCGGTGCGCCACCAGCCCAGCGCGACGGTCTCGCCCCGGCCAAAGGACGGCAGCCAGCCGAGGTTGACCGAGAACACCAGGATCAGCAGCACGCCCAGGAAGAAGGTCGGCAGCGAGATGCCGACCAGCGACAGGGTCAGCATCGTCCGCGACAGCACGCCGCGGCGCACGATTGCGGTGCGCACGCCCAAGGGCACGCCGACCAGGATCGCCAGCCCGGCGGCGAACAGGCTGAGTTCGAGGGTGGCGGGCATGCGCTCGGCCAGCAGTTCGGCGACCGGCCGGCCCAGTTTGAGCGAGCGGCCGAAATCCCCCTGCGCCGCCTGGCCCAGGAAACGGAGGTACTGGACATGCGCGGGCTGGTCGAGGCCGAGCGCCTCGGCCACCCGCGCCCGGTCGCCCGCCGTCGCGTCCTGGCCCAGCATCTGCGTCACCGGATCGCCGACGAAGCGGAACAGGACGAACGCGATCAGCGACACGACCAGCATCACCACCACGGCCTGGAACAGGCGGCGCGCGAGGTAGAAGAACATCAGTCGACCGTGAAGAACGACAGGTTGACGCGGTTGTCGATCTGCAGCGGCGCGTTGACCGCTTTCTTCATGCCCCAGACGATGCCCTGCTGGTACAGCGGGATATGGCCGATGTCCTGGCGGTGCAGGGTCAGCGCCTTGGTCACCAGCGTGGTGCGGCGGCCTGGGTCCATCTCGCTCAGGACCGAACGGATGGTCGCGTCGACCTCGGCATTGGCATAACCGCCCACGTTCCACTGACCCTGGTCGGCGCGCTGGGAATGGATCATCACGCTGAGCGTGTTGTAGGCGTCCATGTTGACGGGCGTGTAGCCGAAGAAGTTCAGGCTGGTGTCCTTGGAGCCAACCTTGGGAAAGAAGCGCGACGACGGCATCGCATCCAGCGTGACCTTGATGTCGATGCGGGCCAGCATGCCGGCCAGGGCCTGGCAGACACGCTCGTCGTTGACATAGCGGTCGTTGGTGCAGTCCAGCGTCACACCGAAGCCGCCGGCATACCCCGCATCGGCCATCAGCGCCTTGGCGGCGGCGACGTCATAGGGGAAGGCGCGCGGCTGCAGGCTGGGATCGACGCTGTTGACGCCGGGGGCGATCATGTTGCCGGTCGGCACCGCGGTGCCGCGCATGATGCGGGCGTTGATCGCATCCATGTCGATGGCCTGGTACATCGCCTGGCGGACGCGGCGGTCCTTGAACGGGTTGCGGCCCTTGACGCTGGAATAGAGCAGCTCGTCGCGCGCCACATCCATCGACAGGAACATGGTGCGGATCTCGGGTCCCTGGACCAGCTTCAGGGCCGGGGTCTTCTCGACCCGGTCGATATCCTGCACCGGCACGGGGTAGGCGAAGTCGACCTCGCCCGACAGCAGCGCGGCGATGCGGGTGGCGGGCGCGGCAATGCGCACCAGTGTGGCCTCGGTCAGGTTGTGGCGCGGCTTGTCCCACCAGGCGGGGTCGGCGGCCAGCACGGTCTTGACGTCGACGTCGCGCGACTTCAGGCGGAACGGCCCGGTGCCGTTGGCATGCCGCGTGGCGTAATTCTCCTTGGACTGCTTCAGGTCGGCGGGCAGGCCCGCGCCATGCTGTTCCGACCAGGCCTGCGACATGATGCGGATTTCGGGCAGCGACTGGATCAGCGCGGCATTGGGAAAGGCCGTGACGATGTCGACCGTCATCGGATCGACCACGCGGACCGCGGTGATCGAGGCGGCGAAGACCTTCATGTCGGATGTCGGCGACATCGCCCGGCGGAACGAGAAGGCGACATCCTCGGCGGTGAATTTCTGGCCATCGTGGAATTTGACGTTGGGGCGCAGCACGAAGCGCCACACGGTGGGTTCGGGCTGGGTCCAGGACAGGGCCAGGGCCGGCTCGATCTTCATGTCGACGTTGCGGCGGACCAGGCCTTCGTAGATGTGCTGCAGCACGGTCAGCGTCATGCCGTGGTTGAAGGCATGGGGGTCCATGGTCGCGGCATCGTCCTGGGATGCCCAGGTCAGGGTCTTGGCATCCACCGGCCCCGCGGCCAGCGTCAGGCCCAGCAGGGCCGCGATCATCGTCTTGCGCATCAGGCACGCCTCCTCTGTTCGCCGTCCCCTGGATGAGACGGCGTCGTTCGACTGTTTTTGCGTTGGCGTCGCCGGCTCGGATAACTTACGCACCGGACCGTCGACGATGTACAATTAACATACGCAACGGTCCGTATGTCAAATCGGATTTTCCCCGAGGAGGTTCTGTGCGTTCAAACACCAGGCGTGACGACGGCAAGCATGGCGGCCGCACCGGCCGCCCGCGGGACGAGGCGGTCGACCGCGCGCTGATCGGGGCGGCGACCGACCTGCTGCGCGAACGCGGCTATCGCGCGCTGTCGATGGAGGGGGTGGCGGCCCGTGCCGGCGTCGCCAAGCAAAGCGTCTATCGCCGCTGGCCGTCCAAGGGCGCGCTGCTGGTCGACATCTACATGGAAGGCATGGGCGACGAGACGCTGCCGCAACCCTGCGGCCAGGGGGTCGCGGCCGATTTTCGTGCCTATCTCGGGTTAACGCTCGACCGGCTGCAGGATGTCGCCTGGGCCAACACCCTGCGCAGCCTGGTGGCCGAGGCGCAGAACGATCCCGACCTGGCCGCGCTGATGGTCGAACGGGTGGTCGAACCCCGCCGCCAGGCCGGGCGGCATCTGCTGGCACGCGCCATCGCGGCCGGGGAACTGCCTGAGGATTTCGACGTGGAAACCGTGCTCGATTTCGTCTTCGGCACGATCTGGTACCGCCTGTTGCTGGGGCATGCGCCGGTCACGGCCGACTCGATCGACCGCATGCTGGCCCAGCTGTTTCCCGGACCGAAAATGCTGCGCCGCAAAAAGTAAATTCGTTTATGCGGCGTTTATGCGAACTGGCACAACCGTACCTCGCTCGTTTACGCCCCTCCGCCTTACCGTGAACGACAGTGGCCTGCCTTTCGTCGCAGGGACGGGCCGAGAAAGATAACCCATGGAGGAGGGGAACGCGCGATGTCGCATGCCGCTGACGCAAGCGTGGACGCAAGGTCCAGGCCGATGACGAAGGAGGAGAAGAAGGTCATTCTGGCCTCCTCCCTCGGCACGATCTTCGAATGGTACGATTTCTATCTCTACGGCTCGCTGGCCGCGATGATCGGCGCGCAGTTCTTCTCGGCCTTCCCCGAGGCGCAGCGCAACATCTTCGCGCTGCTGGCCTTTGCCGCGGGCTTCCTGGTGCGCCCGTTCGGCGCGCTGGTGTTCGGCCGCGTCGGCGACCTGGTCGGCCGCAAGTATACCTTCCTGATCACCATCGTGATCATGGGTGCCTCGACCTTCCTGGTCGGCATCCTGCCCAGCTATGCCACCATCGGCGTCGCCGCCCCGATCATCCTGATCGCGCTGCGCTGCCTGCAGGGCCTGGCGCTGGGCGGCGAATACGGCGGTGCCGCCGTGTACGTGGCCGAACATGCCCCGCATGGCCGCCGCGGCTTCTATACCTCGTGGATTCAGACCACGGCGACGCTGGGCCTGCTGCTGTCGCTGTTGGTGATCCTGTTCGTCCGCGTCCAGGTCGGCGAAAAGGAATTCGCCGAATGGGGCTGGCGCATCCCGTTCATCGTCTCGATCCTGCTGCTGGCGATCTCGGTCTGGATCCGTCTGCAGATGAACGAAAGCCCGGCCTTCCAGAAGATGAAGGCGGAAGGCAAGGGGTCCAAGGCGCCGCTGTCTGAAGCGTTCGGCCAGTGGAAGAATGCCAAGTGGGCGCTGCTGGCGCTGCTGGGCCTGGTCGCGGGCCAGGCCGTGGTCTGGTACACCGGCCAGTTCTATGCCCTGTTCTTCCTGCAGTCGATCCTCAAGATCGATCTGTTCACCTCGAACGTGCTGATCGCCTGGTCGCTGATCCTGGGCACCGGCGGGTTCATCCTGTTCGGCTCGCTGTCCGACCGCATCGGCCGCAAGCCGATCATCCTGGCGGGCTGCCTGATCGCGGCGGTCACCTATTTCCCGCTGTTCAAGTACCTGACCGCCACCGCCAACCCGACCCTGTACAAGGCCCAGACCGAACACCCGGTCGTGGTGACCGCCGATCCGGCCGATTGCTCGTTCCAGTTCAACCCGACCGGCACGGCCAAGTTCACCACGTCCTGCGACATCACCAAGGCGTTCCTGGCCTCCAACTCGGTCAGCTACACCACCGTCGCGGGTCCGGCAGGCCAGCCCGCCAAGATCAAGATCGGCGAGACCGAGATCACCTCGGTGCCCGGCACCGCGCCGGCCGATCAGCTTGCGGCGTTCCGCACCCAGCTCGGTGCGGCGATCACGGCGAACGGTTATCCCGCCGCCAATGATCCGGCCAAGGTCAAGGTCACCAGCTTCTTCGGTGTCTTCAACGGCCAGGCCTTCACCGCGGTCATCATCCTGACGATCCTGGTGATCTACGTGACGATGGTCTACGGACCGATCGCCGCCGCCCTGGTCGAACTGTTCCCGACACGCATCCGCTATACCTCGATGTCGCTGCCCTACCACATCGGCAACGGCTGGTTCGGCGGCCTGCTGCCGGCGACGTCGTTCGCGATGGTGGCCCAGACCGGCGATATCTTCTACGGCCTGTGGTACCCGATCGTGATCGCGGTCGCGACCGTGATCATCGGTGCGCTGTTCGTGCCGGAAACCAAGGATCGCGACATCTTCACCTACGAAGGCGAAAAATAAGCTCTCGAACCAATCCCGACTTTCCCCCTCTGGGGCGTGCATCGCACGCCCCTTTTTTTTGCCCATGATGATCGACGGTGCCGGCAGTTCGCCCTCGGGCCAAGGCGGCTTCAGCCGGGGCCGTTCCAGTCGGCCACGCCGCGGAAGACATAACCCACCGCATGCACGGCCTGCACCGGAAGGGGCAGGCCGGCTGCGGCCTCGACCTTGCGCCGCAGGCGGCGGACCAGCGAATCGAGGTGGCGGAAGTCGTTGCGCCTGGCCTGGCCCATCGCCTCGGCGATCGTGGTGCGGGACACCATCGCGCCGGGTGCGCGTAACAGCACCGACAGGAACTGGTATTCGACCCCGGTCAGCGTGATGGCGGTGCCGCCCGGCGCCGTCAGCGTCCAGTGCACCGCATCGAAACTCCAGCGTTCGGCCGGCATGGCAGGGCCGGCCGCCGGCAGGCTGCGCCGGGCCACCGCATCGATCGTGGCAACCAGTTCGCGCAGGTCGACGGGTTTGGTCAGATAGGCGTCGGCCCCGGCCCGCAAGCCTTGCAGGCGGTCCTCGATATGGTCGTGCCCGGTCAGCATGACGACGCCGGTGGCCGGCCGGTCGCGCAGGCGGCGCGCCAGCTCGATGCCGCTTTCGCCCGGCAGGCCGACATCCAGCACGGCGATGTCGCACAGGCCGGCGGCCAGCAGGCGGTCCAGCCCCGCGCCGTCGCGGGCGCCGGCGACCTGGAAACCGGACAGCACCAGATAGGTCACCACCTCGTCGCGCAATTCGCCGTCGTCGTCGACCACGACGACCCGCAGGCCCGTTCGCGCCGCGCGTTCTTCCGGCCCGTTCATCCCGGTCCGTCCGTGGCCGGGTGGCGGGGCAGGGCGATGGTGACGCATGTTCCCGCCGGGCTGCTGGCAGCGGTCACGCGCCCGCCATGCCGTTCGACGATGCGCCTGACGATGTAGAGGCCGAGGCCGGCACCCGTCGTCGATCCGGTGCGGGCGGCGCGGAAATACTTGTCGAAGACATGGGGCAGGTCATCGGGCGCGATGCCCGGGCCCCGATCGGCCACCGCAATCTCGATGCCGTCGCCCGCCGCGCGCGCCGTGACGGTGATCGGCGTCGCGGCGCCGGCATATTTGACGGCATTCTCGACCAGGTTGGACAGCGCGATGCGCAGCAGGGCGGGATCGGCGGTCAGCGTCAGATCGTCGTCGCCGGCCGCCTGCAGGTCGATCTGCGCCGCGCCGTCGTCGGCGAAACCCGCGTCGTCCAGTTCGGCTAGCAGCAGCCCGAGGTCGATGGGCTGGGGGTCGAGGGCCAGGTCCCGGGCGCCCAGCCGGTCTTCGGACAGGCAGTCCTCGACCAACTCGACCAGGCGCCGGGCCGATTGGCGAATCCGGCCCAGCCGGCCGCGCGCGGCATCGTCGCCGGCGGGCACGGTCAGGTCCAGCACCTGGGCCGCGGCGTCGATCACGGCCAGCGGTCCTCGCACCTCATGCGTCAGCATCAGCAGCAGCTGGCGCTGTTCCTGGCGGACCTGCTGTTCGGCCTCCAGCGCGGCGGTCAGGCTGCGTTCCAGCCGGCGGCGCTCGGTGATGTCGATCCAGGTGGTCGCCAATCCCGACGCGCTCAGGCTTTCCTGCACGCGATAGGCTCGGCCGTGGATGGTTTCGACCACCAGCGGCTCGGCCACGACCTCGTCGGGCCCGAGGCCGGCCAGCCGGCGGCAATCGGCATCGTCGACCAGGATCGGCAGCATCTGGCGGACCGTGGCGGGCCGGCCGCCGGGCTGGCCGATGCGCGGTGGCTCGATCGGATACCGCCCGATCAATTCGCCGAAGAAGGCCGAGTTCAGCCAGATCAGCCGGTGGTCGGCGTCGAACAGGGCGACGCCGACCTGCAGGTTGGACATCGCATCGTTGAATCGCGTCAGGTCGACGGCCTGCACCACTTCCCGCGTCACGTCGCGCCAGATCTTGAACCGCCCGCCCTGGGGCAGCGGGAACATCCGCAATTCGACCCAGCGGCCGTCCGAGACGCGCTGGTAAGTCATCGGGCCGGTGACCGTGCGATGGCGGTCCAGCGCCGCTTCCAGGAACAGCCCGCGGGTCTCGGGCGCACGCGCCTCGGGGAATTGCTGTTCCAGCAGCGGCATGACGGTGTCGGCGAAGGGCGTGCCCGGTTTCAGGAAGCCGGTCACTTCGGGAAACAGGACGGGATAGCGGGCATTCCAGGCGATCACCCGCTCGGCGGCGTCATAGACGCAGATCGCCTCGTCGGCATGGCCGGCCAGGGCCGCCAGCAGCAATGCCCGCACCGTCGGATCGAGATCTGCGATCCCGAAGATCCGATCGTCAGGCTCACCTGTCATTGCCGTAGGTCCGCAATCCTACTCAACCGCCCGAGGCCGGGCGTCCTCCCCCGAGTGGCGCCGATCGCGACACTACCCCGGTGCGCAGGCGGTTGCAGCAGCTTTCAGGCCCGAAAGGGCCGACAGATTTCGACAGAACCCGCCGCAACTTGCCAGGGTTCTGCAGCATTTGTGCTGCTATCCAACTGATATCGTTCGGCTTTCTGGCATGAGATCCAGGAGGGGCGGCAAGCCGTCGTTCAAAAGATCAAGGGCCGGCGCATTCAGACGTGGGGGGAGAAACCGTGCAAAAATTCATACCGTGGCGTCGCCATGTCGCCGGCTTGCTCGTGGGCCTGTTCGCGGCAGGGTCGGCGGTGCCGGCCCAGGCCGACGACATCTGGAGCTACATGCTGGCCAAGGTAACCGGGCAGAATTACGGCGCGGCGTCCGAAGTCCTTGTTCCTACCGCGGTGCAGTCGACGACGCGGATCGATGCCTCGGTGACCGATGCCCAGGGCAATACCTATGTCGCCGGCACGTTCAAGCCGACTGGATCGGGCAGCGCGCTGCTGGCAATCGGCCAGAAGGTGGACGGCCAGCCCCTCAGCCTCTACAGCACCGCCGACGGTATCGCCTATGTCGTGAAATACGACCAGGAACGCCGGATCGTCTGGGCCATGAATTTCGACACGCCGGCGTTTGCCGGCAGCACGGCGAACTACACCATCACCGACATCGCCGTCGGCAGCGGCAACGCGCCCGACGTCCATCTGACCGGGCAGCTGACCGCCGGCACGATGAAAGTTCATCCCGTACCCACCAGCGCGGTGCCGCAACTGACCCGCAAGGGCACGATCGATTCATTCCTGGTCAGGCTGGATGGTGCCACGGGCAATCCGGCGCTGGCCGCGAACTATGGCGGCGCCGGCGCGTCGCTGAAGGCCAACGCTGTCGCCTATGACGGGCAGGGCGCCGTCTATCTCGCCGGCAGCCTGGCCGGGGCGGCCATCGGCAACGTGTCGCCCGCCCTGACCGTCCCGTTCTCGGGCACCAGTGCCGAGGATGGTTTCCTGTTGAAGGTGGCAGCCGACGGCAGCTTTGCCGATGCCGCCAATTTCGGGGGCGGGGCTGCCGTGGCAGCGACGATCGCGGCGGTCGAGGTCGACGCCGACGGCAATGTCTTTGCCGCGGGCACGATGTCGGGCGCCCTGACGGCGCCGGCCGCCGGAATGCTTGGTGCGCTCGACGCGTTCGTCGTCAAGTACAACCCGTCCTTCGCCTACCAGTGGCTGGTCAACTATGGTAGCGGCACGACGTCCAGGCTGACCGCCACCGCCCTTGCCGTCGATGCCTCCAGCATCTACGTCGCCGGCACGATGGAAGCGGCGGTCACCTTGCCCGGCCTGGGCGCCCCGACCGCGCTGGTCGGCACCCAGGCGGGGCTGGTCTTCAAGGCCAGCGCCGCTACCGGGGCGGCAAGCTGGGCCACCCCGATCGGCGGCACGTCGATCACGACCGCGCGCCCGCGTGCCCTTGCCGTGGATGGCGAGGGCGAGGTCTTCGTCGGCATGAACTTCGCCGGCGGGCCCCTGACCGCGCCGCCGGCGCCGAACAACGCGACCGGGGTGGGGCAGCAGGTGACCCTGATGACCCTGTCGTCGACCGGGCAAATCAGGAGCGTCGCCGAAATCAAGCAGGATGCGACCGAGATCGTGCTGGGCCGCGGGCGCGGCATCGGCACCAACCGGCTGTTCGCCCTGGCCGGTTCGATCGACGGCGACCTGGCCAAGCCGGCGGTCACCAAGACACCGGACAGCGTGACGGACGCCCTGGTGCTGCGCACCCTGCCCAACGTGATATTGACCGTCGCGGTCGACGGCCCCGGCCGGATCAGGGCCAACCGGGGCGGTGTCGACTGTCCCGATGCCTGTGTGTCCACCGGTATCATGCAGGAAACGCTGGTGACGCTGACCGCCATCCCGGATACCGGTGCCCGTTTCGGCGGCTGGACCGGCACCGGCTGCACCGGGGATACCGACCGCCTGACCCTGACCCTGGCCCGGAACACCACCTGCACGGCGACATTCGCCAGGATCATCGAGACGCCGGCCAATCTGCCGCCCCCGCCGCCCCCGGCCTTCGTGACCGCGCCGCCGCCGATGATCGAGAACGTCTCGACCATCGGCAGCGGGTCGGTCAGCACGTCCTTTGCGTCTTCGTTCGCCAATCCGGCGGGGCTGACCTTCAGCGCGGCGCCGCCGGCCGGCGGCAGCCTGCCCGACTGGATCACGTTCGATCCGGCAACGGTGTCGTTCAGCTACAGCGTGCCGTTGCCCGACGACCTGCCGATCCAGCCGCTGTCGACGGCGGGCGACCGCCGGGCCGGCCGCGCCGATGCCCGGGCCAGCTGGCCGAACACCGTCTATCCGCCGCTGCTGCGGGTGACGCAGCTGCCCGTGGTGCTGACCGCGACCGACAAGGTGACGGGACAAAGCTTTGCGTCGACGATCCAGATGAGTTTCCACGCGCCGCGCAGCCCGGTGGCGATCGCGGCGGTATCGCTCAGCCTGGACCGGATGCTGGGCGACAAGGCGTCGGGCCGTTCGGCGCTGTCCCATGACGGTGGTCAGATGGTGTTCGAGACCCAGGCGACCAACCTGTTCGCCCAGTCGGCCAGTTCATATGGGGACATCGTGCGGTACCACGCCTTTTCCGGCACGCGGGACCGCCTGACCCAGACCGCCATTCCCGGCGGCGGTGTCGCCAACAGCGTCGATGGCATCTCGTCCAGTCCCGCGGTGTCGGCCGACGGCGCCTATGGCGCCTTCGCGTCGGACGGCCCCGGGGTCAGCGGGACGCCATCGGGCGGCAGGCGGCAAGTCTACCGCACCGCCCTGGGTTATCCGCGGGTGCCGCTGAACGAGGCGGCGACGCCGGCGGCGCTGATGGTGTCGTCGACCGCGGCGGGTATCGCGGGCAACGGCCGGTCCGACAACCCCAGCCTGTCGAGGGACGGTCGCCATGTCGCCTTCGACAGCGACGCCGCCAACTTCGCGGCCGACCTGGACGGCAGCAGGCGGGTGTGGCGCAAGGACCTGATCACCGGCGATCTGGTCCAGGTCGGCCCGGGGGCAAACCCCTCGATTTCGTGGGACGGCAACGTCGTCGCCTACGAACAGGGCGGCCAGATCATGGTCCGCGACATGCTCAGGGGCACGGTGCGCAATGTCGCTGCCGGCAGCGCCGCCAGGCTGTCGGCCCGCGGTGACAGCGTGGCCTTCGTGCAGGGCACTGCGGTCGTCCTGGCCGATCTGGCCGCGGGGGCGACCCGCACGGTCGGCCAGGGCGACCAGCCGGCATTGTCGGCCGACGGCCGTTTCGTCGCCTTCCGTGCCGTCGGCGCCGATGGCAATGGTTTCACGCAGATCTGGTTGCGCGATGTCGAGCGTGGCGTGACCGCGCTGGTGACCCAGACGTCGTCGGGCGCGGGCGGCAATGGCGACAGCCTCTATCCGTCGCTGTCCGGCGACGGCACGCAGGTGGGCTTCGTGTCGGCCGCAACCGACCTGGTCAACGGCAGCCCGAAGGGTACCCAGGCCTATGTCGCCGCCAATCCGCTGCCGCTGCCGGAAAAGACCGGATACTGGTACATGGCATCGGCAAACAACGGCCAGGGCTGGCTGATGGAGCGCTGGGGCAACCGGGCCTTCATCGGCGGCCTGGTCTACGATGCCGCCGGCCAGGCCAGCTGGCTTGGCGGTTCATGCCGGCTGTCCGGGTTGAACTGTACTGGCACCCTGGTGTCGCACAGCGGCGGCACGGCATTCGGCGCCGCGACAGGCCCCAGCCCCGTGGCGGGACCGGGCGTGGGCGTCACGCTGACCACCGCCGAAGACGGGCGCAGCACGGTCCTTAAGGTCGGCGATGCCGCGCCCCAGACCCTGACCATGTTCCCGATAGGCGGCACGGCCACCACGGGTTTTGCCGGCCTGCCGCAGGCGGGCTGGTGGATCGAGGAAGGCTCGACCGGCGGCAACGGCTATTTCATCGCCGTCGATACGCAAGCCCAGGCGGATGGCAGCGTCAGGCATATCGCCTATGTTTCGGTGCTGACCTTCGAAGTGTCGGGCCGGCCGGTCTGGTATTCGGCGCAGGCGACGCTCGGGGCCGACCTCGGCTTCTCGGGCTTGCTGATGCAGTACGGCGCGGCGTCCGGGGCTGCGGCGGTCGGGCAGTTGCGCATCGCCTTCACCGGCAATGACACCGCCCGGATCAACCTGCCCAACGGCCGCACCGCGGGGATCGGTCGCTTCCGTTTCTGAGCGTTGCCCCGGCATCCGGCCACGGATGCCGGGGTGCGCTGATTTGAGCATCACCCCGTGCGCGACACGGTGCTACCGCGCGCGCCGCCGATCTGGTTAGCATCGGCGGATAGGGAGAATCTGCCATGACCGTGACGACCACCGGCGGCGTCTATGCCGCATCGCTGACCCCGCTCGACCCCGCCACCCTGCGCCCCGACACCGACCGGCTGATCGCGCATTCGCGCTGGCTGCTGGATCGCGGCTGCGACGGGCTGGGCATCCTGGGCACGACCGGCGAGGCCAACTCGTTGTCGGTCGCCGATCGCCGCCGGGTGATCGAGGCGGCCGCGGCCAGCCTGCCGGTCGACCGGCTGATGCCGGGCATCGGGTCCTGCGCGCTGGCCGATGCGGTCGAACTGGGCCAGGCGGCGCTCAAGGCAGGGATCCGCACCGTGCTGTGCCTGCCCCCGTTCTATTACAAGCCGGTGCCCGAGGCCGCGGTCGAAGCCTTCTTCGACCGGCTGATCGACGGCCTGGCCAATCCCGATCTGCGCCTCTACCTCTATCATTTCCCGCAGCTGACCGGCTTTGCCTTCACCGTGCCGATGGTCGAACGGCTGATCGCGCGCCATGGCGCCATCATCGCCGGCATGAAGGATTCGTCGGGCAACCTCGACAACATGACGACCTTTGCCCGCGCCATCCCGGGCTTCGGCGTGTTCGCAGGTTCAGAACAGTTCCTGCTGCCGGTGCTGGAAGCGGGTGCGGTCGGGTGCATCTCGGCCACCACCAACCTGACCTCGCCGCTGGCCCAGGTGGTCTATCGCCATCGCCGCGCCGCCGACCAGGAAACGCTGACCGCCCAGCGCCTGGCCATCCAGAAATACCCGCTGGTGGCAATGCTGAAGGGCCTGATGCAGCGCCATTCGGGCGATGCCGCCTGGGCCGCCATGCTGCCGCCGGCCTTGCCGCTGGCCGAGGCCGACATCGCGGCGCTGGGTGCCGAACTCGACCGTCTGGGCGTCGAAGGTCTCAAGCTCGCCGCTTGACGTTGCGCCACGCAGGCCCCAATGCTGTTACCGACCAGTAGGCAACAGCATCGGGCGCCGTCGCATGCCGCATTGCAACATCATTTCCGCCCTTGCTAATGTCCGCGCCCCCGCCCGAATCGGGATGGGCGCGGATGAGGAGTGAGCAGGGGATGAAGCCCGCGGCCAATTCGCCGTGGACCGAAGAGGTCCAGAATCGCGAGGAACAGTTCGAGCTGAAGCGGCGGGCGGTGCTGAAGGCGGCGGCGCGCGCCTTCATCCAGCGCGGCTATTACCGCACCTCGCTCGACGACCTGGCCAAGAGCCTGCACGTCACCAAGCCGACGCTGTACTACTACATCAAGAACAAGGAAGACATTCTCTACGCCTGCCAGGCCATCGGCGCCGAACGCATGCGTCGGGCGATGAACGAGGCCCAGCAGGCCGGCGGCAACGGCCTGGGCAAGCTGATGATCTTCCTGAAGGCCTATGCCGAACACGTGCTGGACGATTTCGGCCGCTGCCTGATCATGGTCGACAACCGGGCGCTGAAGCCCGAGATGCGCGCCCTGCTGCAACGCGACGAACGCGCGCTGGACACCCAGCTGCGCGAAATGATCGCCGAGGGCATGGCCGACGGCACGATCGGCGTCGACGATCCGAAGATGGCCTCGTTCTTCATCTTCGGCGCCTTCAACTGGCTGACCCACTGGTATCACCCGGAAGGGCCGCTGTCGCCCGAGGAGATCGCCGACAAGTTCGTGGTCTATGTCCGCAACGGCGTGGCCCGGCCCGAACCGGTTCAGGCGATCAGCCCCAGCGAGGACGATGCCGGCAGGGAGAATCCGGGGAAGGCACGGGCGGCATCGTCGGGCGACCAGCGGCGGCCCAGGACTTCGGCCAGGACGGCGCGGTAGTCGGTCGTCACCTTCAGGTCGACGCCGTCCTCCAGCTGGTCGGGGCCCAGCCCCGGCCAGCGGCCGTACATGCGGCCGCCGGCGACCTTGGCCCCCAGCACCAGCATCGCCCCGCCGCGGCCGTGGTCGGTGCCGTTCGACCGGTTGGCGCGAAAGCGCCGGCCGAATTCGGTCATCACCACGACGGTTGTGTTGGCGCGGCGGTCGCCGATGTCTTCCCAGAATGCGGTCAGCGCGCGCGACAACTGGCCGGTCAGGGCCGAAAACCGTCCAGGCTGGCCTTCATGGGTGTCCCACCCCTGGACGTCGACCGCGGCCAGTTCCAGCCCGACATCCAGCCGGGCCAGCCGCGCCACCGCCATCAGGGCGCGCCCCGATTCACCGGCATTGTCGTAGCGCGAGGCACGTTCGTAGGGGGCGGGCTTGCCGTCGGGCAGGTGGTCCAGCCGCCCGTCGATCAGCGCCGAGGCGTTCAGCATCCGCCGCATCGCCTTGCCCACCATGCCGTCATCGCCGGCGGGATAAAGCCGTCCCAGCAGGTCGCGCATGCCGGGACCGCCGGGCAGGCCGGCCGCCGCCCCGACATCGGGCACCGCCACGGCCCCGGCCAGGCCGGCATAGGACAGCGGCAGGGACGGGCTGGACCCCGCGGCGAACAGCGCCCCCTCGGCCATGTGCGGCATCGCCAGACGCGCCAGCCAGCCATCGGGCACCCGGCCGATCTCGGCCTCGCGGGCGATGCCCTTGTCCATCATGTCCTGGGCGACGAAATGGCTGCGCTGGGGCGTGGTCAGCCCGACGGCATGCAGGATCGCCAGGCTGCGGTCGCCATAAAGCTCGGCCAGGCCGGCGGCATCGTGATGCAGGTGGAAACCGGCGCGGTCATCCAGGCTGTTGGCCAGCGGATGGCCCGGCCGCTCGTCGCCTTCGGTGACGCGCAGTTCGGCCGGACGGACCTCGACATAGGCCGGGTCGGCGGCCGGGCCGACCAGGTGCAGCCCGTCGCAGGCCCCGCGCTGGAAGATCACGACCAGCAGGTCGCGGGGGCGCGCGGCGGCCGGCGCGGCAAAGGCCACCCCCGATGTGGCGGCCAGCGCGCCGGTGGCGGCCAGCGCCTTCAGCAGGTCGCGGCGATGCGGTCTCGGCATCATGGTTCGGCCCTCCGTCAGCGCAGCTGGAATTCGGGGTACAGCCCGACGGCCGCCACCATCCGGCGGGCCCTGGGGTCGTTGGCATCCAGGACCTGGCCGGCCTCCAGCCCCAGCGGCGGCAGCACCGCCCGTGACCGGTCGGGCAGGGCGGTGCCGGGCAGCAGCCGGCCCTCGACCCGCTTCAGCGCCTGGGCGGCATCCAGGCGCTGGTCGCCCCAGATCGCGGCGACCGGCACTTTGCCCGCCCCCCAGGCATTGTCGGCCAGCCCCGATATCAGCGACACCCGCTTGCGCGCCGCGTTGGCCGACAGCCAGTAATCCGCATCCTCCGGATGGCCGGTGGGCGGGCCCCAGCCGAACAGCCGCTGGCCGGACCCGTCCAGTTCGCCCAGCAGGCCTTCGGTGACGCCAAGCTCGATCCCGGCGGCGCGCACGAAGCTGGCTGCCACTTCCAGCGGCCGCTTGACCTTGCTGCCGAAACTTCCCGTGAATTCCGGGCTCAGCGCGATGGCACGCACGGTGCGGAAGATCTGGTCTGGTGTCTCGATGCCGGCCGTCCAGGTCTTGATCGCGCGGTCCAGCAGGGCCGGCGGTACCGGCGCGCCGACCAGCCGTTCGGCCAGCCGGGTGCAGACATGGCGGGCGGTGGCGGGATGGCGGACCAGCTGGTCCAATACCCGCCGGCCGTCGCCCTGCGGCCCGGCATAAGGATCATATTCCTCGGCCAGCACACGTTTCTGGTAATTGTCATGCCAGGCCGCGACATAGGTGAAGCGGCCGGTGACGGGCAGGCGGTCGCGCCCGGCGATCACGGCGCCGTCGCCGATGCTCCACCCGGTGAAGGCACGCGCCGCCTCGTAGACATCCTCGTCGACATAGCCGCGCGGCTTGCCCTGTTTGGCGCCGGGCACGTCGCGCCAGCGCAGATGTTGGGCCGCCATATAGGCATCGCGGCCCATGGTGTGCAGCTCGAACAGTTCGCGGGCGAAATTCTCGTTGGGCGCGCCGGCCCGGCTGGAACGGTTGTTCAGATAGACCAGCATGGCCGGGCTCGACGCCACGGATTCGAGCAGCACGCGGAAATTGCCCAGGGCATGGGGGCGCACGGCGTCGCGGTCATGGGGCGGCAGCAGCACGCCGACGGCACGTTCGCCCGCGCCGTTGACGTTGAAATGGTTATGCCAGAAATCGACCATCACCTCGCGCAGCTGCCAGCGGCTGGCGGCGGCGCGGGCGATGGTGGCGGCGGCCACTTCCTGGCGCGGGCGGTTGCGTTCGGGATCGGCATAGGGTTGCTGGCGGTCGTTCAGCAGCCACAGCCGCTCGGGCTCGGCCGCCATCAGGCCCAGGGGGCGGGCTTCGTCGACCGCGGGCCAGGCCTGGTTCTCGGCATCGGCCTGATAACGGATGCGCAGCCGCACCCGGGCCAACGCCTCGTGCCCCGCGATATCGGCCGCCTCGTCCGGCCTTGCCTGGGCATCCAGCCAGGCTGCCAGGCCGCCTTGTCGCATCTCGGCCAGCGATTGCGGGTCGGGGCCGAAAGCCAACTTGGTCAGCGCGATGCGCGCCGCATCGTCGGACAGCATGGATCATCTCCCCTGCGCCGATAGCGTCGGGGATAGATGATGCAGCGCAAGATGGCACGAATGAGGCGGGCTAGCGTCGGGGTTTCAGCCCGTGCAACACCAGCTTGACATAGGTTTCGGCAAGCTGGTCGTCGACCGGCCGGGGTTTGCCCGCGGTCATGGCCAGGCGGGTGATCAGGTAGTGGCGCGCGCCCATCAGCATGGCGGCGACCGCCTCCAGCTCGTCCTCGGCGAAATCGCGGACTTCGTCATGGTCCAGGCTGCGCTTCAGCGAGCGGACATAACGCTTCGACATCGCGTCGAGATGCTGGCGATAGGCCTTGGGGGCATAAAGCTCGGCCTCGCTGGTGACGCGCCACAGATGGGGGTGGCGGACCAGATGGTCGATCATGGCGTGAAAGCCGCGGCGCTCCAGTTCGTCCAGGCTGCCGGCGTCGTGGATCGCCTCGCTGATCGTGGTCAGCATGTCCTGGCCGATGGTCGGCAGCAGGATGTCGAACAGGTCCTGCTGCGACTTGAAATGCAGGTAGAACGCGCCGTGGGCGACACCCGCCTTTTCGGTGATGCGGGCGATCGAGGCACCGGCATAGCCGTGCTTGCCGACCACGCGGCCCGCGGCCTCGATCAGCCGGCGGCGGGTTTCCTCGTTCTTCTGCAACTGCGCCGCCGACGGCGTGCGCCGCCGCCGCGTCGCCTTGGGTTCGGCCGTTGCGGCCATGGCCGGCGCGCTGGCCCCCCGACTTGTCGTCATTGCCGGTTTCCGGTCCCTGCTAGAGCATCCCGCGTCCTGTCGGAGCGGTGTTCGCCGATAAAGCCAGCCCCGTCAAGGGGCATCGCGCGCGGGGAAGCCGTGGACGGCGGCGATGGTGTCGGCAAGTGTCGGCGCGATCCAGCCCAGACCGGGATAAAGCGCCAGCAGGATGCCGATATGTCCGGCGCCGTCATAGACGTGATAGGTGACGGGCACGCCCAGTTCGGTCAGCCGGTCGGCCAGTGCCTTGGAATTGACGTCGTGGACGATGCCGTCGTCATTGCCGTGCATCAGCACCGCCGGGGGCGAGCGGGCGTCGGCGAAGGTGATCGCGCGGGCCTCGTCCGGGTTCTGCAGGCCGGTGAACACGTCGCGCGTGTCCTTGTACTCGAACGGGTCGAAGGCATAGGGGCCGGCAATGCCGACCAGCCCGGCCACCGCCACGTCGGGCGGCAGATAGCGGCGGTTCAGCGCCACCAGCGCAGCCATCTGCGCGCCGGCGGAATGGCCGGCGATGACGATGCGGCGCGGATCGCCGCCAAAGCCCGCTATGTTGCGCGCGGTCCAGGCGACGGCCGCCGCGGCATCGTCGACGAAGGCGGGGAACCGGATCTGGGGATACAGGCGATAATCGGGGATGACGGTGACGATGCCGGCGCGGGCCAGCTGGCTGCCGACGAACCGGTAATCGCGCCGGTCGCCGCTTTTCCAGCTGCCGCCGTAGATGAAGACGACGACCGGCAGGTTGGCCGCATTCGACGGGGCGTAGACGTCCAGGTGCTGGCGCGGGTCGGTGCCGTAGGCGATGTCGCGGCCCACGATCGGATCGTCGCGGACCAGCGCGGAATTCAGCGCCGCCAGCGGCGAGCATGCCTGCAGCAGGGTGAGAAGTCCCAGGGCCATCGCCAGTCGCCGGATCATGCCCAGGCTTACGTTGGGCATGGGGCGGCGGATCAGGGCCGTGTCAACACCCGGTCGAAGCCGCCCTCCAGGAACAGGCACAGCCGCTTGTACAGCAGCGATACGTCGTTCGACCGGAACCGGCCGTCCGACAGGGTTTCGATCCGGCCGGGCCGGGCGCAGACGGCCAGCATCGCCCCGGTCGAGAAGAAGAAGGCCTGGAACAGGGCTTCGTCCGGTGCCGCGGGATAGCTGCGGCGGATTTCGGCGAGGTATTCGCGTGCGACCTCGTTGAAATGGCGATGGGTCAGGTCGCTCCATTCCTCGGCGCTGCCGATGGCGGCGATCAGCCGGGTGTAGTGGCGCCAGCCCGCATCGCTGCCCGCCGCGCGCCGCATGATGCTGCCGATGAAACCTTCCAGCAGGGTGGCCAGCGGCACCGGCGATCCGCCGCTTTCCGCCTGGGCGCGCACCAGGAAGGCGCGCCGGTCGGCGTTCAGCACCGCCGACCGCCTTTCCAGCACGCGGTCCAGCAAGTCTTCCTTGGAACCGAAATGATAACCGACCAGGGCGAACTGGACGTCGGCCAGCTGGGCGATGTCGCGGACCGACGTGCCGTGATAGCCGTGCTCGGCAAACAGCCGCTCGGCGCAATCCAGGATCCGGGTGCGCTTGGTGGCGCTGTCGGCCCGCGGCGTGCGCCGCCGCGGGGCCACGCCGGATTTCGTTGCTGAGGAGTTCATCACCTGCACGATGTCCAAACCTTGGGCGCCGGGCAACCCATTCGTCGCCACCGCAGCCGGTTGACAAGCCAGTCTAGTTTGATCATACGTATAAATAAATAAAGTGTTCAAGGACGCCGGTCGCCGGGCGGCCGTGCAGGAGGAAACGAAATGGCAAAACACACCGCGATGCTCGGTGGTCTTCTGGTCATGTCGCTGGCGGTTGCCGCCCCGGCGCAGGCGCAATTCTCCGATAATGCGATCCGCATCGGCGTGCTGACCGATGTCAGCGGCGTCTATTCCGACATCACCGGCAAGGGGTCGATCGTTGCCGCCCAGATGGCGGTCGACGACTGCCTGAAAGCGGAATGCGCCGGCACGAAGATCGAGGTCCTGTCGGCCGACCACCAGAACAAGGTCGATGTCGGGCTGGCCCGGGCGCGCGAATGGTACGACACCGGTGGGGTCGACGTGCTGGTCGACATGTCGAACGCGGCGCTGCAACTGGGCATTCCGGGCATCGCCAAGGAAAAGAACAAGGTCGCGCTGTTCCCCGGCGGCACCGCCCGCCTGACCGGCGACATGTGCCAGCCCGACCATGTCGTGCAGTGGATGTGGGATACCTATGTCCAGGTCGCGGGCATCGCCAACCGCCTGACCGAGAAGAATTCCAAGTGGTTCGTCGTGGCCGCCGACTATGCCTTCGGCCATCAGCTGGAGGCCGATACCAAGACGATCGTGGCAGCCAAGGGCGGCACCGTGGTCGGTTCGGTCCGCCATCCGTTCCCCGCGCTGGACATGTCGTCCTTCCTGCTGACGGCGCAGGGTTCGGGCGCCGACGTCATCGCCCTGGGCAATGCCGGCGCCGACACGATCAATTCGATCAAGACCGCGCGTGAATTCGGCCTGACGACGGGCAAGCAGAAGCTGGTCGCCTATTTCCTGACCGTGATGGACATCAAGAGCCTGGGGCTGGACGTCGCCCAGGGCACGATGGTGACCGAAGGGTTCTACTGGGATCTCGATGACGGGACCCGCGCGTTTTCAGAACGGTTCCGCGCCTTGCACGGCAACATGCCCTCGGCCATCCAGGCCGGCATCTATTCGTCGACCCGCCACTACCTGAAGGCCGCGATGGCTGCCAAGACCGACGAAGCCAAGACCGTCGTCGCCAAGATGCGCGAACTGCCCATCGCCGACGAGGTGGTGCGCAACGCCCGCCTGCGCGAGGATGGCCGCATGGTCCACGACTTCTACGTCTTCCAGGTCAAGTCGCCGGCGGAATCGAAGGGCGACTGGGACTTCTACAAGCCGATCGCGACGATCCCGGGCGACCAGGCGTTCCGGCCGATCATCCCCGCCTGCACCGCGTTGAAGAAGTAAGCATCGGAGGGCCGGGTCATGACGTCCAATCCGATCGACGGCTTCGTGATCGACCGCGATGCCATCACCTATGTCGGCCGGGACCTGCAGCGGCCGGAATGCATCCTGGCCGAACCCGACGGATCGTTGTGGAGTGCCGACGCCCGCGGCGGCGTCGTGCATATCCGTCCCGACGGGTCGCAATCGCTGATCGCCCAGACGTCGGACACGGCCTTCACGGCCGCAGGCTCCGACGAACAGCGGTTCACGACCGGCACGCTGCCCAACGGCCTGGCCTTCGCCCCGAACGGCGACATCGTCGTGTCCAACTTCGGTACCGACCGGCTGGAGCTGATGTCGCGCACCGGCCAGACCCGCGTCCTGGTCGATCGCATCGACGGCCGGCCGATCGGCAAGGTCAATTTTGTCCTGCGTGACAGCCGCGGCCGCTACTGGATCACGGTATCGACCACGATCACCAACTGGATGGCGGCGATCCGCCCCGACATCGCCGACGGGTTCGTCGCCCTCTACGATCCCGCCGACGACAGCCTGCGGATCGTCGCCGACGGTTTCCGGTTCACCAACGAGATCCGCTTCGACGCCGACGAACGCTGGCTGTACGTGGTCGAAACCTGCGGGCCCTGCATCACCCGCCTGCGCGTGCAGGACGACGGCACGCTGGCCGATCGCCAGGTCTTCGGCCCGGCCGACCACGGCGCGCTGATCGACGGCATCACCTTCGACGCCCACGGCAATCTGTGGGGCACGCATGTGATGAAGGATCGCGTCTTCGCGATCACCCCGGAAGGCGAACTGCGGATCCTGCTGGACGATGCGCCGGCCGAGGCGTCCGCCCGGCTGATGGACGCATTCTATCGCGGCCAGGCGACGGCCGAGCTGATGTTGGCCTGCGGGGGCAGTGTGGCGCCCTGGATGGCCAGCCTGACCTTCTATGGCCCCGACCTGCGGCGCGTCGCCATCGGGTCATTGCGCGCGACGAGCCTGGCGACATTCGCCGCGCCCGTGGCAGGATTGCCGATGGCCCATTGGCACGACAGGCCGGGCGGCACGACGAAACCTTGATCGGACGGTAGGAACCATGGCCGAGCGCGAAGCCCCGAAACCGATCTGGACCCCCAGCCCGGCGCGCATCGCCGGCAGCCAGTTGCGGCGCTACATGGATTGGCTGAAGGCCGAGCGCGGCCTGGACTTCGCCACCTACGATGCGCTGTGGCAATGGTCGGTCGACGATATCGCCGCCTTCTGGGCCACGATCTGGGATTATTTCGAGATCAGGGCCCACAAGCCCTATGCCCAGGTTTTGGGCCGGCGTGCCATGCCCGGTGCGGAATGGTTCACCGGGGCCGAGCTGAACTACGCCGACCACCTGCTGCGGCACGAGACGGCGGCGCGTCCGGCCATCATGCATGCCTCCGAAACGCGCGACCTGGATGCCATGTCCTGGGCGGCGCTGCGCGCGCAGGCCGGGTCGGTCGCCGCCTGGCTGAAGGCGCAAGGGGTACGGCGCGGCGATCGTGTCGTCGCCTACGCCGCCAACACGCCCGAGACGATCGTGGCCTTCCTGGCGACCATCAGCCTGGGCGCGGTGTGGTCGGTGTGTTCGCCCGACATGGGGCTGCCCTCGGTCCTGGACCGGTTCCGCCAGATCGCTCCGGTCGCCCTGTTCGCGGTGCCGGCGGTGCATTACAACGGCCGGCCGATCGACAAGGGTGCCGTGGTGGCCGAGATGGTGGCGGCCCTGCCCAGCCTGCGCAGCGTCGCCCTGCTGCCGGGCGCGGGCGCGCCCGACCTGGCGCCGGGCATCGGCGTCGGCCGCTGGGCCGACATCATCGACCGGCCTGCGCCGCTGGTGATCGAGCCGGTGCCGTTCGACCATCCGCTGTGGGTCGTCTATTCGTCGGGCACCACGGGTCTGCCCAAGCCGATCGTGCACGGCCACGGTGGCATGCTGCTCGAAATGCTGAAGATGATGTCGCTGCACAACGACATCGGCCCCGACGATGTCTATCACTGGTATTCCAGCACGGGCTGGATCATGTGGAACGCGCAGGTCGCGGGCCTGGCGGTCGGTGCGACCATCGCGATCTACGACGGCAGCCCGAACTGGCCGGACTGGACCAGGCTGTGGCAGTTCGCCGGGGCGGCGCGGCTGACGGTGTTCGGCGCGGGCGCGGCGTTCTATGCCAATTGCCAGAAGGCGGACATCCACCCCCGCCAGGCCGCCGATCTGTCGGCGTTGAGGACCGTGGGGTCGACGGGATCACCCCTGTCCGAAGATTCCTATGCCTGGCTTTATCGCGAACTGGGCGACCGGATCTGGCTGATGCCGATTTCCGGCGGCACCGACCTGGCCGGGGCCTTCGTCGCCGGCTGCGTGATGCAGCCCGTCCATGCCGGCGAGATGCAGTGCCGGTGCCTGGGTGCCGATGTCCAGGCCTATGACGACGGCGGCAGGCCGCTGGCCGATGCGGTCGGCGAGCTGGTCTGCGTCTCGCCGCTGCCCTCGATGCCGCTGTATCTGTGGAACGACGACGGCAACCGGCGTTACCACGACAGTTATTTCGACGTCTATCCCGGCGTCTGGCGCCACGGCGACTGGATCCGCATCACGCCGCGCGGCGGGGCGGTCATCTATGGCCGGTCGGACGCGACGATCAACCGGTACGGCCTGCGGCTGGGCACCGCCGAAATCTATCGCGCGGTCGAGGAACTGCCCGAGGTCCTGGACAGCCTGATCGTCGATCTCGAATATCTCGGGCGCGATTCCTATATGCCGCTGTTCGTCGTGCTGCGGCCGGGCGTCGTGCTGGATGCCGAGCTGACCGACCGCATCAACCAGGCGATCCGGCGCAGCGTGTCGGCGCGTTTCGTGCCCAACGACATCTTCCAGGTGGCCGACGTGCCGCGCACCCTGTCGGGCAAGAAACTCGAAGTGCCGGTCAAGAAGATCCTGCTGGGGCAGCCGGCCGAGAAGGTGTCCAACCCCGGCACGATGGCCAATCCCGACAGCCTGGCCTGGTTCGTCGATTTCGCGGCGCGGCGCGACACGGTATCCACGACGGCCTAACCGCCCCGCAGCCCGCGGCCATAGATGCCCAGCGCCGTATCGACCAGCCGGTCGAAGGCGGCGGGCTGCAGCAGGTCGTCGGTCAACTGGCGGTCGGCCAGCAGATGGGCCAGGCCATGCACCAGCGCCCAGGCCCCGATGGTGGCAGCCCGGCCATCGGCAACGCCGGGGCGCGATGCGATCGCCCGTTCCAGCACCCCCAGGGCGCGGCCGCCGGCCGCGTGCAACTCGGGGTACTGGTCCTTCCGGATCTCCGGCCCGAACATCAGCAGATACAGCGCCGGCCGCGCCCGGGCGAAAGCGACATAGGCCCGGCCCAGGCCGCTGGCGTCGCGGGCGTCGGCCGCCGCGGCTGTCAGGGCATCGCCCAACTCGCCGAATCCTTCGGTCGCGATGGCCGCCAGCAAGGCTTCGCGATTGGCGAAATGGCGATAGGGGGCGTTGTGCGATACGCCGGCCCGCCGCGCCACCTCGCGCAGCGACACGCCGGCCGGGCCCTGCGCCTCCAGCAAATCCAGTCCGGCGCGGACCAGTGCATTGCGCAGGTCGCCGTGATGGTAGGGTGATGAATGATCTGATGTTGACATCGCCCACATCTAATGTTGATGATGTCCACATTGCAGCGCCGACCATCACGGTGCAAGGGAGATGCAGCCATGGACCAGACCATCGCCACCCATCCCTATCTGCAGGGCAATTACGCCCCCGTACCCGAAAGCGGCGAGATCGCGCTGGCAGTGGCCGGCGACATGCCGCGCGACCTGGCCGGCAGCCTGTACCGCAACGGCCCCAACCCGCAGTTTCCGCCGCGTGATCACAACCATCACTGGTTCCTGGGCGACGGCATGGTGCATGGCTTCCACATCGCCGACGGGGCCGTGCGTTACCTGAACCGCTGGGTCCGGACCCCGCGCTGGACGGCCGAGCACGCGGCCGGCCGATCGCTGTTCGGCGCCTGGGGCAACCCGATGACATCGGATCCGCTGGCGCGCGGCGTCGATGCCGGCGTGGCCAACACCGCCATGGTCTGGCATGCCGGCAGGCTGCTGGCGCTCGAGGAAGGCCATCGTCCCTTCGCCATCGACCCGGAAACCCTGGGACCGCGCGGATACGAGGATTACGCTGGCCGGTTGGGGCCGAAATTCACCGCCCATCCCAAGGTCGATCCCGAAACCGGCGCGATGGTGTTCTTCGCCTATGCCAATGGCGGCCCCCTGTCGCCCGAGATGGCCTATGGCGTGGTCGACGCGGCGGGCACCCTGGTCCGCTACGACCGGTTCACCGCGCCCTATTGCAGCATGGTCCATGATTTCATGGTCACCCGCGACCATGTCATGTTCCCGGTCCTGCCGCTGACCGGCAGCATGGAGCGGGCGATGGGCGGCCTGCCGGCCTTTGCCTGGGATCCCGACCAGGGGGCCAGGATCGGATTGATGCGGCGGGACGCGCCGGTTTCGGCGCTCCGCTGGTTCACCGTGCCGCCCTGTTACGTGTTTCATGTGATGAATGCCTGGGACGATGGCGGCCAGGTGATTGCCGATGTCATGCGGTATGACGCAGCGCCCCTGTTCCCGCTGCCCGACGGCCGGCCGGGCCGCGACGTGCCGGCGCGGCTGGTGCGCTGGACCTTCGACCTGGCCGGGTCGACCGATACGGTGCGGGAAACCCCGCTGGATGATGCGGCGGCCGAATTCCCGCGGATCGACGACCGTTTCGCCGGGCTGCCCTATCGCCACGGCTTCTTCGCCTGGTCCAGCCGCGCCGCGGCGCCGGGCGTGCTGGACGGCATCAGCCATATCGACCACGCGACCGGGCGGGTGCTGCGCCATGTCCTGCCGGCGGGCGATGCTATTTCCGAACCGGTCTTCGTGCCGCGCCGGCCCGACGCGGCCGAGGGCGATGGCTGGCTGCTGGCCGTGGCCTGGCGCGGGGCGGAGAACCGCTCGGACCTCATGATCTACGATACCGCCGACATCGTAGGGGGACCGGTGGCCATTGCGGCCCTGCCCGTGCGTGTCCCCTTTGGTTTTCATGGCGCCTGGCGGCCCGCCGCCTGATCAAGGACATCGACTGCGATGATCATCGTCCACCACCTGAACAATTCCCGCTCGCAACGCATCCTGTGGCTGCTCGAGGAACTGGGCGTGCCCTACGAGGTCGTGCGGTACGAGCGCGACCCGGCGACGATGCGGGGCCCCGACGCGCTGCAACGGATCCATCCGCTGGGCAAGTCGCCGGTCATCACCGAGAATGGCCAGACCATCGCCGAATCCGGGGCGATCGTCGAATATCTGTTGGAAACCCACGGCCAGGGCCGGCTGATCCCGCCGGCCGGCACGCCCGACCGCCAGCGCTACCGCTATTGGCTGCATTACGCCGAGGGGTCGGCGATGCCGCTGTTGCTGCTCAAGCTCGTCTTCATGCGCATGCCGCAGGGGCCGATGCCGTTCTTCGCCCGGCCGATCGCCCGGGCGATCTCGAAAAAGGGCCAGGCGATGCTGGTCGATCGGCAGTTGAAGACCCACATGGACTATTGGGAGGCCGAACTGTCGCGCAGCGACTGGTTTGCCGGACCCGAGATGACCGGCGCCGACATTCAGATGTCGTTCCCGCTGGAAGCGGCGGCGGCGCGGGGCGGCGTTGCCGGCCCCCACCCGAAGATCAAGGCATTCCTGGACCGCATCCACGCCCGCCCCGCCTATCAGCGCGCGCTGAAAGTCGGCGGGCCCTATGAGATGCTGAAGTAATTATTCCTGCCGGCAAAATTGTCATTCCGGGGCGAGGCCAGGCGCAGGCCCCGGGTCCGGCGATGTCGATTGTGAAGCCGGCTGGCGCGGTGCCCGCAAAAATCATATCCTGCGCAACCATACCTAAGCATTGGCGGCGCGTTCCGGTCGACAGGGTAGGGTGGCTCCAACCCCTTCCGGGCATCACTTCCACCAGCCAGCAGGAGCAACACCATGTCAGTCGATGCGAAGTACAAGACGACGGCGACCGCCACCGGCGGCGGCCGCGACGGCCGGACCGCCCTGGCCGATGGCAGCATGGCGCTGCAGCTGACGGTCCCTAAGGAACTGGGCGGGCCGGGCGGCGACGGCGCCAACCCGGAAAAGCTGTTCGCCCTGGGATATTCCGCCTGCTTCCTGGGCGCGATGCGCGTCGCGGCGGGGCAGACCAAGATCAAGGTGCCCGACGGTTCGACGGTCACGGCCACCATCGGCATCGGCCCGCGGTCGGAAGGCGGGTTCGGCATCACCGCCGAACTGGACGTCTATCTGCCGGGCCTGGCCGAGGCCGAGGCGCACAAGCTGGTCGAAACCACCCACGGCATCTGCCCCTATTCCAACGCCATCAAGGCCAGCGTCGACGTCAAGACCACGACGCGCGGCTGACGGCCGGGCCCGATACGGCGGGGGCCATGACGCTCCCGCCGCATTGCCGTGCCCGCAGACTTGGATAATCCACGCTTAAAAAACGCAGAAAAACGCCAAGGAGCACCTCATGAGCGGCGAAGGCAAATGCCCGATGCACGACGGTCACGTCGAGGGCAATGCGGTTCTGTTCGAGATGACCAACCGGCTGTGGTGGCCCAAGCAGCTCGACCTGTCGGTCCTGCACCAGAACCCGCCCGCCGGCAATCCGATGCCGGACGGCTTCGATTACGCCGCCGAATTCAAGACCCTCGACCTCAAGGCGGTGAAGCAGGACATCATCGCGCTGATGACGCAGTCGCAGGACTGGTGGCCGGCTGATTTCGGCCATTACGGTCCGCTGTTCATCCGCATGGCCTGGCACAGCGCCGGCACCTATCGCGTGGGCGACGGGCGCGGCGGCGCGGGGTACGGCACCCAGCGCTTCGCCCCGCTGAATTCCTGGCCCGACAATGCCAATCTCGACAAGGCCCGCCGGCTGCTGTGGCCGGTCAAGCAGAAATACGGCCGCAAGCTGTCCTGGGCCGACCTGCTGATCCTGACCGGCAATTGCGCGCTGGAATCGATGGGTTTCCAGACCGCGGGGTTCGGCGGCGGCCGCACCGACGTGTGGGAGCCGCAGAACGACATCTTCTGGGGACCCGAGCGCGAATGGCTGGGCGACAAGCGCTATAGCGGCGATCGCGACCTGTCCAACCCGCTGGCCGCGGTGCAGATGGGGCTGATCTACGTCAATCCGGAAGGGCCCAATGGCGAACCCGACCCGGTGAAATCGGCCCGCGACATCCGCGAAACCTTCGCCCGCATGGCGATGAACGACGAGGAGACCGTGGCCCTGATCGCCGGCGGCCACACCTTCGGCAAGACCCATGGCGCCGCCGACCCGTCCAAATATGTCGGCCCCGAACCGGAAGGCGCTGGTATCGAGGAACAGGGCTTGGGCTGGACCAGCAGCTTCGGCAGCGGCGCCGGCCCGCATGCCATCACCTCGGGCCTCGAGGTCACCTGGAGCCAGACGCCGACCCGGTGGAGCAATCATTTCTTCGAGAACCTGTTCAAGTACGACTGGGAACTGACGAAAAGCCCGGCCGGCGCCCATCAGTGGCAGGCGAAGAATTTCGATCCGGCCGACGGCGTGCCCGATGCCTTCGACGCCGGGAAACGCCACGCCCCGACCATGCTGACCAGCGACCTGGCGCTGCGCATGGATCCCGCCTACGAGAAGATCTCGCGGCGTTTCCATGAAAATCCCGATCAGTTCGCCACGGCCTTCGCCGAGGCCTGGTACAAGCTGACCCATCGCGACATGGGCCCGCATGTCCGGCTGCTGGGGCCGGAAGTCCCGGCCGAGCCGCGGCTGTGGCAGGATCCGGTGCCGCCGGCCGACCATCCGCCGATCGACGGCGCCGACATCGCCGATCTGAAGGCCAGGATCCTGGCCTCGGGCCTGTCGATTTCGCGGCTGGTGGCGACGGCCTGGGCGTCGGCTGCAAGCTTCCGTGGCTCGGACAAGCGGGGCGGCGCCAACGGCGCCCGCATCCGCCTGGCGCCGGCCAAGGACTGGGCGGTCAACGAGCCGGCCGAACTGGCCCACGCCCTGGCCACGCTGGAAGGTATCCGGCAGGCCTTCAATGCCGGCGGCAAGAAAGTGTCGCTGGCCGACCTGATCGTGCTGGGCGGCTGCGCCGCGGTCGAACAGGCGGCCGGAAAGGCAGGCCACGACGTCACCGTGCCGTTCACCCCGGGCCGCACCGATGCGACCCAGGACCAGACCGACGTCGAGTCCTATGCGGTGCTGGAACCCAAGATCGATGGCTTCCGCAACTTTGCCAGCGGCGACCAGACCCGGTCGCTGGAAGAAATGCTGGTCGACCGCGCCAACCTGCTGACCCTGACGGCGCCCGAGATGACCGTGCTGGTCGGCGGCCTGCGCGTGCTGGGGGCCAATGTCGGCGGTTCGACGCATGGCGTCTTCACCGACCGGCCGGGCGTGCTGACCAACGACTTCTTCGTCAACCTGCTGTCCGCCAGCGTCGAGATGAAGTGGACGGCCGAAAGCGGCGACGTCTTCGTCGCCACCGATCGGGCGACCGGGCAGAAGAAGTGGACCGGCACCCGGGTCGACCTGATCTTCGGATCGAATTCGCAGCTGCGCGCGCTGGCCGAAGCCTATGCGACCGACGATGCCGGCCGGGCCTTCGTCGATGCCTTCGTCGCGGCCTGGACCAAGGTGATGAACCTGGACCGGTTCGACCTGGCGTAAAGGCCGGGGCGGCATCACAACAATCGCCATCCCGGCCTTCGCCGGGATGGCGATCGGTGCCGGACTGGGTGAAGGTTCCTAAAGCGTCATCCCGCGATCCAGCGGAAAGATCGGGCGCGGCACGTTGACATAGGGCAGCAGGCTGAGATCCGGGGTGCACAGCGCGCCGCTGTCGCAGACGATCACCTCGCCGGCGATCGGCTCGAAGGCGGCGCGGAAATGCTGCATCGACTTCAGGGCGACGATGGTCTTTTTTGCCGGATCGATGCCGAAGGCGCGGAATTGCTGCAGGTCCAGCATCTGCGAGCGGACCGACACCACCAGAATCTCGATATCGCCGACCTGGATGACCGCGGTCGGCCCCCAGCTTTGCTTCAGCCCGCCGGCCATCGGCCCGTCGCCGACATAGGCGCCGTCGGACTTCAGCTTCAGCGTCGCGACCAGATCCAGCGGGCCGCCGCCGATGCGCGGATCGGTCTTGCCGCCCAGCGCCAACCGCACCCGGTCGCCGATCGCGTGGCGGTGCAGCAGGGCCGCCGCTTCCGGATCGACCATCGGGCCGAAACAGGCATCGCGGATGTCGGCGCGGATCAGGTGATCCAGCAGCGTCGTCGAATCGCCATACCCGCCGCCGCCGGGATTGTCGGCATAGTCGGCAACGATCAGCGGGCCGCGTTCCCGGACATAGGCGCGGGCGATGGCCGGCACGTCGGCGGCGGGGATGAAGCGGGTGATCGGGTCGTGGCGGCGGTCCCAGATGTCGTCGGCGATCGCCTCGGCAAAGGGGCGGTGGCGGTCCGGGTCACCATCGGCCGTCACCAGGACGGTCGGGCCGACCTCGGCTATGTCGGCGTTGCCGAACCCGCCGTTGACGCTGACCGCCAGCACGCCGGGCTCGCCCTCATAGGCGCGGGCGCGGGCCAGGCGGTCGACCATCGGGCCGATATCGGTGCGGCCGCCGTTCACCTCCTCTAGCATCGGGCGGTGGACACGCAGCGTGCGGGGATGGATCTCGCCGGCCATGGCACGCTGCAGGATGCCCGCCGCCTGGGCGCCGATCTCGCGCATGTCGACATGGGGATAGGTCTTGTAGCCCAGGACGATCTGGGCCAGGTCGCACATCGCCCGGGTGACGTTGGCATGGGGGTCGAGCGTGATGGCGATGGGCAGGTCGGGCCCGACCACGGCGCGCAGGCGTGCCAGCAGTTCGCCTTCGCCGTCCTGGCAGAATTCGGTGACCATCGCGCCGTGCAGGCCCAGCGCGATGCCGTGCAGCCGCCCGGCATTGGCGCGCGCGGCGTCGACGATCTCGCCGGCGATGCGGTCGAAGGCGTCGCGCGTCACCGGGCCGGCGGGTTGGGCCGAGGCGCTGATCGCATGGACCACGTCCCAGCCATGGCTGCGGGCGACGTCGAGGAAGCCGGCCAGCGGCGTGTTGGCCTCGCCGCGTTCGGCGATGGCCTGCGCGCCCCGATACAGGCTGCGATCGGCAAAGGCCTCGTAACCCGTCAGGCAGCGGCTGAAGGTATTGGTCTCGTGCGCGAATTCGGCGGTCAGGACGACGAAGGTCATGGATGGTCTCCGGTCGGCAACGGGTGATGGCAGGCGACGAGGTGGCGGCCGTCGGGCGCGGCCAGGTCGGGTCGGGTCGCGCGGCATGCGTCCGATGCGCGGGCGCAGCGCGGGGCGAAGGCGCAGCCTGGCGGCAGATTGAAAGCCGAGGGGATCTCGCCCCCCAGCCGCGCCACCACGCGCCGCCGCGTCGGATCGGGTTCGAAGGTCGAATCGAGCAGCGCGCGGGTATAGGGATGGCGCGGGGCGGCGCGCGCCGTGGGCAGGATCTCGACGATACGGCCGAGATACATGACGACGACCCGGTCGCAGAAATACCGCACCAGCCCCAGGTCGTGAGAAATGAACAGATAGGTCAGCCCCAGGTCGCGGCGCAGCTCTTCCAGCACGGTGATGATCTGGGCCTGGATCGACATGTCGAGCGAGGCGGTCGGTTCGTCCAGCACCAGGAAGGCCGGGTTCAGCGCCAGGGCGCGGGCGATGCCGGCGCGTTGCTTCTGACCGCCCGACAGCTGGTGGGGATGGTTGCGCGCCATGCCGCCCGGCAGCCCGACCATGGCCAGCAGCCGTTCGACGGTCGCGGCCGCCTCGGCCGGCGTCTGGCGGATCTTCTGGATTCGGAACGGTTCCAGCACCGCGTCGCCGATCGTCAGCCGCGGGTCGATGGCGGAATAGGGATCCTGGAACACCATCTGCATGCGCCGGCGCAGGGCCCGCAACGGCCCGGCATCCAGACTGCCGATATCGGTGCCGTCGAAGACGACGCGGCCCTCGGTCGGCTCGATCAGCCGCAGGACCAGGCGGGCCAGCGTCGACTTGCCGCAACCGGATTCGCCGACCACGCCGACGACCTCGCCGCGGGCCAGATCCAGCGAGACGTCAGCCACCGCATGTTGCACGCGGGGCGCGGCGAACAGCCCGGGCCGGCTGGTGAAGCGACGGCCCAGCCCGCGAATTTCGACCAGCGGGCGCTCAGCCATGGGTGGCCCCCTCCGGGAAATGGCAGGCCAGGGCGGCGATGCCGTCATGGCGCAGCGGCGGCACCTCGGCCGCGCAGACGGCTTGAGCCCGGCGGCAGCGCGGATGGAAGCGGCAACCCGGGGGATAGTTGAATACGCCCGGCACGCTGCCGGGAATGCCGCGCAGCGTGCCGGGCGCCTGGCCCTCGCGCGGGATGCAGGCGATCAGGTCGCGGGTATAGGGATGGCGCGGCTGGCCGAAGATCGGCCCGACCGCGTCGGTTTCGACCAGGCGCCCGGCATACAGCACCGCGACGCGGTCGGCCGCCTGGGCCACCACACCCATGTCATGGGTGATCAGCATCAGGGCCAGGCCCCGGGCGCGCGCCGCCTCGACCATGATCTGGATGATCTGGGCCTGGATGGTGACGTCGAGGGCCGTGGTCGGTTCGTCGGCCACGATCAGCTCGGGGTCGGCGGCCAGCGCCATGGCGATGACGATGCGCTGCTTCATGCCGCCGGACAGCTGGTGGGGATATTGTGCGTGTACCGCCGCGGCCTCGGGGATGCGCAATTGGGTCATCAACTCGATGCTGCGGGCCCGGGCCGCGGCGGCGTCGAGGCCCAGATGCAGGACGGCCACCTGGTCGATCTGGCGGCCGACCGGGATGATCGGGTCCAGCGACGTCATCGGGTTCTGGCTGATCAGTGCCATGCGCCGCCCACGCAGGCGGCGCCAGTCGCGCGGCTTCAGGCTGCGCAGGTCCTGGCCGGCGAATGACAGCGCGGTGGCGCTGGCCTTGCCGCCGATCAGCGGCAGCAGGCCCATGACCGCCATGGCGGTCAGGGACTTGCCCGAACCGGATTCGCCGACCACTGCCAGGATCTCGCCCTTGTCGATATCGAACGAGATGCGGTCCAGCGGCTGGACCGGGCCGATGGTGACCGACAGGTCGCGGACGGACAACAGCGCCATGTCAGCCCTCCCTCAGCCGGCCGCGGATGTCGAGCGCATCGATCAGCGCGTCGCCGAACTGGTTGATGGCGATGACGGTGGCGGCGATGGCCAGGCCGGGGAAGATGATGATCCAGGGGGCGATGAAGATCTGGGCCGTGCCGCTCGACATCATCGCGCCCCAGGACGGCGTCGGCGGCTGGGCGCCCAGGCCGAAGAAACCCAGCGTTGCCTCCAGGATGATCGCATCGCCCGTCGCCAGCATGCCGGCGACGATGACGGGCGTCAGCGCATTGGGCAGGATGCGGCGGAACAGGACGTAGAGGTGGCCTGCCCCCAGCGAGATCGTCGCCTCGACATAGGTTTCGGTCTTCAGGGCCATCACCTGGGCGCGGGTCAGCCGGGTGAATTGCGCCAGATAACCGATGGCGATGGCGATCGCGGTCGAATGCAGTCCCGGCCCGACGATGGCGACGAAGATCAGCGCGATCAGGATTTCCGGGAACGACCAGGTCAGGTCGACGACCGAGGTCACGGCACGGTCGAACGCGCCGCCGAAATACCCGGCCGCCGCCCCCAGCGTCATGCCGCAGATCACCGACGCGGCGATCGAGGTGACGCCGACGGCCAGCGACGTGCGGGCGCCCCAGATGATGCGCGACAGCAGGTCGCGGCCGAATTCGTCGGTGCCCAGCCAGTGCAGGGCCGACGGCTCGCGATTGGCCTGGGCCAGGTTCTGCATGTCGTAGGGGTAGGGGGCGATCCAGGGGCTGAGCAGGGCGCAGGCGACCACCGCCACCAGGAAGGCCGCGGCAATGCCGCCGCGCGGTGTCATCAGGGTGCGGGCCAGCACCGAACGGGTCGCGGCCATCAGCGCGCCCCCTCGCGGATGCGCGGGTCCATCGCGGCCTGGACGATGTCGCCCACCAGCGTGCCCAGCATGACGGCGATCGCCAGCATCAGCAGGCATCCCTGCACGACCGGGTAGTCGCGCTGGCCGAGCGAGGTGATCAGCAGCGAGCCGAGGCCTGGCCGGGCGAAGACATATTCGATGGTGACCGCCCCGCCCAGGATCCAGCCGATGCGCAAGCCCAGGATGGTGACCACCGGCAGCATGGCATGGCGCAGCACATGGCGCAGATGGATGCGCCAGGGCGACAGGCCCTTGGCATGCAGCATCATGACGAAGTCGCGTCGGGCAATGTCCAGCATCGCCGCCCGCGTCACCCGCGCGATCAGGGCGACGCCGCCCAAACCCACCGTCAGCACCGGCAGCACCAGGGCGGACGCCGAGCGCGCGCCGGACACGGGAAACCATTCGAGCTGCACGGCAAACAGCAGGATCATCAAGAGGCCCAGCCAGAAGCTCGGCACCGTCGATCCGAACAGGATCACGGTCATGACCGACCGGTCGGTCCAGCCGTCGCGGTTCAGCGCCGCGATGGCGCCGGCGGCGATGCCGACCACGGTCGAAAATATCAGCGCCAGCCCGCCCAGGGTCAGGCTGTGGGGCAGGTTCTGGACGATCAGGTCGGTCACCGGCTGGCGCAGGATGATCGCCTCGCCCAGGTCGCCCTGGGCCAGCTTGATGAGCCAGATGCCGTATTGGGCGATCAGCGGCTTGTCCAGGCCATAGCGCGCTGTCATCGCCGCGCGCTGCTGGTCGGTCGATCCGACCTGCAGGATATGGTCGATCGGATCGCCCGGCACCAGATGGATGATCATGAAGATGACGAACGAGACGGCGAAGAATACCGGCACCAGGAACAGCAACCGTCGCAGGATGTAGTCGAACATGCCGGTATTCCGCCGCCCGCCGCCGTTACTTGGCCGCGTCGGTGTCGATGATCGACTGGCTGGTCAGCCGGGTGCCGCGGATCGTCGCGGGCAAGGTCAGTTTCTTCGTGTTGAACGCGAAGGAATTGGCCGGCTCGTAGATCGGGGCGAAGGCGAAGCGCGACAGGACGTATTCGTGATAGGCGCGGAAATTCCTGACCCGCTCGTCCCAGGTTTTCGACTTGTTCATCGCCGTGTCGTTCAGCGCCTCGGCCTGCGGATCGTCCAGCATCGAGACGTTGGGATAACCCAGCCGCTTGGCCGAGAAGAACCAGTCGATGATGTCGGCATTGGTCCAGGAATAGCTGCGCACGGCCAGCTGATGTTCGGTCTTCTTGCGGTACTGGGCATTGATGGTCGAGGCGTCGAAGACGGTGATGTCGGCCTGCACGCCGATCGCCTTCAGCTGGGCCTGCACGACCTCGGTGATACGTTTGAATTCGGTGCCGTTCTGGGTCCACAGCTTGACCTGCAGCGGCTGGCCGTCCTTGGCGCGGATGCCGTTGGCCCCGACCTTCCAGCCGGCCTCGTCCAGCAGGGCGCGGGCGCGATCGGGGTTGTAGGAAATCTGGTATTTCGGATCGACCTTGGCTTCCTCGAGCGAGGAGATCAGGAAGGTATGGGCCGCGGCCCCGGCACCACCGTACAGCGTGTCCAGGATGGCCTTCTGGTTGATCGCCAGCGCCACCGCCTCGCGCACCTTGATGTCGGTGAACGGCGCGACCGAGGTGTTGATCGGCATGTAGACGATCTCGGTGCCCGGAATCGTCATCACCTTGATGTTCTTTTCGGCCTGCAGCCGCGGCAGGAAGTCGGTCGGCACGGTGTAGACCAGGTCGACGCCGCCGGTCTTGAGTTCGAGGAAGGCGGTCGAATCCTCGGGGATCTCGCGCACGGTCAGGCGTTTGATCTTGGCCGGGCCCTTGTTCTGCGACAGGTCCGAACCCCAGGTATAGTCGTCGTTGCGCACCAGCACGGTCTGCTGGCCGACGGTGAACTTCTCCATCTTGAACGGGCCGGTGCCGATCGCCTCGGCCACGCCGAACTTGTCGCCCAGCGCATCATAGGCCTTGGGCGCGGGCACGCCCATGAACGACGACGCCAGGTTGAACAACAGGTTGGGATCGGGCGTCTTCATGTGGAAACGCACGGTCAGGTCGTCGACCACCTCGACCCGCTCGATGGCGGCGACGGTATAGGCGTTCTCGGTACCGGCGAATTTCGGTACCCACCATTCGATGGTCCGGGCGTTGAACGGCTCGCCGTTATGGAACTTGACGCCCGGCTTCAGCTTGAAGGTCCACTGCATGCCGTCGGGCGACGATTCCCATGATGTCGCCAGCAGGCCGTGAAAACTCTGATCGGCATCCTGCAGCAGCAGGCGGTCGAAGATCAGCGAGTTGGCCGAGTTCAGCTTGGTCGCAGTGATCGGGTTGTAGCTGGGCGCGCCGACCTCGCGCGCGGTGACGGCGAAGATCGCTTCCTGCGCCTGGACGATCGCCGGCACCGAGACCAGCAGAGATGCCGATAGCAGGGCGGCTTTGACGGACTTACGCATGTGACGTGGCTCCCTTGTTTGATTCTGGTTTCAGCGGACCGGCCCCGAGGGGTCGCCGACATGGCCCGTGAATTTCGAATAGAGTTCGGACAGCTTGTTCATCCGCGCCTCGACGCCGGGGCCCAGCTCGATGAAGATCGAATTCATCATCAGCGCCACCAGGTTCGCCATGTGGGCGGTCGAGTCCCAGAACATGTTGAATTCGGTCGAGACGACGAACATCTCGTCGACCAGGTCGCGCCCCCAGTCGCAGAAGGCATCGGTGACCAGGATGACCGGCACGCCGGCGGCGCGCGCCTCGCGCGCCAGCAGCGGCGCCATGCGTGAATAGCGCCGCGCTTCGAACATCACCAGGCAGGACCCGGCGGTGTCGGTCAGCAGCAGTTCGGAAAAATTTCCGCCGGCCAGGTCCAGCAGATGGACCCGGTCGCGCAGATATTGCAGCTGATGGGCAAAGAACTGCGCGATGCCGCGCTCGGTCTGGAAACCGGCCACATGGACCGATGTCGCCGTGGCAAGCCGGCGCACCGCACGCTTCCATTCCTCGCCTTGCGCCTGTTCGTAGATCGCGACCAGCCCGGCGATCTCAAGCTGCAGGCCCTGGGCCATCTGGTCGCCGCCGGCCAGCATGCGCGCCTGGAAATCCTGCAGCCGGTCGGCGATCAGCCAGGGGCGGTCGCCGATGTCGCCGCCCAGCTGGTCCTTGAAATCCTTGAAGCTTTTATAGCCCAGCGTGCGGCAGAACCGGCCGACGGTCGGCTCGGACACCGCCACCTTGGCAGCCAGCGTGGCAGCGGTCTCGAATGGGATTGTATTCAGCTTGGCCAGGATGTAGCTGGCCAGCGCCTTGTCGGCCTTCGACCCCGTGGCCAGGCATTCCTTCAGCCGCTCCCGCACCGTGCCCGCCATGCCGCCACCCCTTGCCCTGCTTGACTCCAGAATTGAAATAAAACTTTCATAGCGTCAATAAGTTTTTGTTTTCTTGCAAATCGTCAGCGCGGCGCGCAGCATGACCCTCCGTTTGGCGGTTGGGACGGCTGTGGATGGATTACGATTTTCTGGTGATCGGGGCGGGCATTTCGGGCGCCGCGGCAGCCTATGAACTGGCGCTGTGCGGCCGGGTGCTGATGGTCGAGGCCGAGGCGACGCCCGGCTATCATTCGACCGGCCGGTCCGCCGCCCTCTACACCCGCAATTACGGCGTGCCGGTGGTCCGGGCGATCAACGCCGCCAGCCATGCCTTCTTCATCGCACCGCCCGACGGGTTCGCCGAACACCCGCTGCTGACCCCGCGCGGGGCGCTGACCCTGGGCCGGCCCGGTGCCGAAAAGCTGCTGGATCCGATCCTGGCCCTGTCCGGCCCGGGCAACGAGATCGTGCCGGTCACCACGGCCGAGGTGATGGCCATGGTGCCGCTGCTGCGCCCGGAGATGGTCTCCGGCGGGGTGTACGAACCCGGTGTGATGGACATGGACGTCGCCGCCATCCACCAGGGTTTCCTGCGCGGCGCCCGTCGGCGCGGGGCCGAGTTGCGCTGTGATGCCCCCGTCACCGGCCTGCAGCGCCGGGGTGCCGGCTGGTCGGTCGCGGCGGGGCCTGAGATCTTCACCGCCGGGGTCGTGGTCAACGCCGCCGGTGCCTGGGCCGATCAGGTCGGCCAGCTTGCCGGTGCGCGACCGATCGGGCTGGTGCCGAAGCGGCGCACCGCGATCCTGGTCGACCCGCCGGCGGGCAGCGGGATCGACGGCATGCCGACGGTCGAGTTCGCCGGCGACGAAGCCTATTTCAAGCCCGATGCCGGCAAGATCATGGCCTCGCCCGGCGACCAGACGCCGACCACGCCCCAGGATGCCCGGCCCGAGGAATGGGACATGGCGGTGCTGGTCGACTGGCTGCAGCGGCATACGACGCTGCGCATCGGCCGGGTCGGCCATGCCTGGGCGGGATTGCGGTCGTTCGTGGCCGACGAGGCGCCGGTGGTCGGCTTCGACGACCAGGTCGACGGTTTCTTCTGGCTGGCCGGCCAGGGCGGCTTCGGCATCATGATGGCCCCGGCCCTGGGACGTGCCGCGGCGGGGCTGATCTCGGGGGCGGGCCTTCCCGCCGATCTGGGGCTCACCGCGGCCGCCATCGGCCCGGCGCGCCTGCGCCGTCAGACATAGGCGATCAGCCGGCCGCAGACCAGCGCCGCCGCCCAGGACAGCAGCGACAGGCCGCCGGCCAGGCGCGCGGCCGCGGGCAGGGCGCCGTGATCGGGCCAGGCGTCGAGCGTTGCGCGAAAACGCCGGTGGAACAGCGCGACATTGGCCAGCCCCAGCCCGATCAGGCCGATCTTGGCCAGGAACATCGGGTTGCGCAGATAGGTCGTCGCCTCGGTGATGAACAGCAGCGCCCCGGTCGTCATTGCGACGCCGAGGCCGATGCCGGCCACCGGCAGGGCGATGGCCGCCAGTGCCGCCGGCCTGATGCCGCCGCCCAGCCCGATCAGCCGCAGGTCGAACACGACGATCGCCCCCAACAGGCAGGCGAAACCCAGGATGTGGACGGTCTCGATCGCCGGGTAGAACGCGGCGCCGCCGCGGATCGCCTGGGCCAGGCTTGACTGTTCGACCCAGGCGGCCCAGGCGGGGGCGGCCGTCATCAGCGCAGTTCGACGGTCTTGCCGGCCACCGTGATCCGCTCGGCGCGCAATACCTGCGGTTCGGTCTTGTGCGGGTAACCCACGACGGTGACGGTGTCGCCTGCCTTGATCGCCCCGTCGGGCAGGCCGCGGGCGCCCATGCGCGACGGCGGGGCCAGGTCGACCTCCCAGGTCCGGGGCGCGGCATCCAGCGCGATGGTGACATGCGGATTCTTGTAGTCGACGCTGGCCACCTTGCCCTCGACGGTCAGGGTCCTGGACGTGTCGAAGCCGCTCCAGCCGTGATGGGCGGTGGCGACGGCGGCGGGGAACAGGGCGGCACAGGCGAAACCGATCAGGACCAGGCGGCGGGCTTGGATCATGGCGACGTCTCCTTCAGCTGTCGGGTGGGACGATCCTGACATGGATCGGATGGGCCTGCCCGGCAAATCCTGCCGCACAGCCCTGTCCGCCGGGTCACAAGTCCTTGATTTCATTGGATGCAGGAACTGGCACAGGGGTTGCAGATACCCCGGTGGCCGCGAGTGCAAGGGCGGCCGGAACGCACAAGGACCGGGTTCGCGATGGAAAATGTTGCCTATATCGGCTTGTCCCGCCTGACCGCGATGCGGCGCCAGCTGGACATCGTGGCCAACAACATCGCCAACATGAATTCCCCGGCGTTCAAGTCGGAGAAGCTGATGTTCCAGGAATACGTCATGCGTTCGTCCGAGCGGATCGGCATGAAGCAGGACAACATCGCCTTCGTCCGCGACTACGGCACCGCCCGCAACATGGCCGAGGGCGAGTTCGAGGTGACGGGCAATTCGCTCGACGTCGCGATCGCCGGCCAGGGTTACCTCGCCGTCGATACCCCGGTCGGCCCGCGCTATACCCGCAACGGCCGGCTGAAGGTCGACCAGCAGGGCCAGCTGGTCGACGCCAACGGCTATCCCCTGCTGGACGACCAGGGCCGGCGCATGCAGATCAATGCCAATCGCGGCGAGATCAGCATTGCCCATGACGGCACGATCTCGATGGTCGACCAGAACCTCACGACCAATCTGGGCCGGCTGTCGCTGGTCACCTTTGCCAATCCGCAGGAACTGACGATGACCGGCCGCGGCCTCTATGCCGCGCCCGAAGGCCAGGCGCCGCTGCCGGCCGTCGACGTCACGCTGCGCCAGGGCGTGATCGAGGGCTCGAACGTCCAGCCGGTGGTCGAGCTGACCGCCCTGGTCGAACTGAACCGCGCCTACGATTCGACCCAGCAGATGGTCCAGTCCGACAACGAACGCCAGCGCAAGGCCATCGACCGCCTTGCCCGCATCACCGCCTGAGGCCGGAAGGGGAAACCGACATGCGCTCGCTCCAGATCGCCGCCACGGGCATGCAGGCCCAGCAGACCAACGTCGAAGTCATCTCCAACAATATCGCCAACATGGCGACGACCGGCCACAAGCGGCAGCGGGTCGAATTCCAGGACCTGCTGTACCAGAACCAGCGCCGCGTGGGCTCGTCGACGGCCGATGCCAACACCGTGGTGCCCGCCGGCATCCAGCTCGGCGTCGGCGTGCGGGTCGGCGCGGTCTACCGCATCCTCGAACAGGGGACGCTGACCATGACCAACAACCCCTACGACCTGGCGGTCTCGGGGCGCGGATATTTCCAGGTCCAGATCCCCGGCCAGGACCAGCTGTTCTACACCCGCGCCGGCGCCTTCACCCTGAACCCGCAGGGACAGATCGTCACCCAGGACGGTTATCCGGTTCAGCCGGTCATCACCATCCCGCAGAACGCGACCGAGGTGTCGATCTCGCAGACCGGCCTGGTCCAGGTGACGATCCCCGGCCAGATCCAGCCCCAGCAGGTGGGCCAGCTGACCATCGGCACCTTCATCAATCCGGGCGGGCTGGAATCGGTGGGCGACAACCTGTTCCTGGAAACCCCGGCCTCGGGCCAGGTGACGCTCGGCAATCCCGGCGCCATCGGCTACGGCATCCTGCGCCAGGGTTACCTCGAAACCTCCAACGTCAACCCGGTCACCGAGATCACCAACCTGATCACCGCCCAGCGGGCCTACGAGATGAACTCGAAGGTGATCACGACCTCGGACCAGATGTTGCAGACCACCAACCAGTTGCGCTGATCCATGTTTCAGGAAGACCGTGTCATGCGCATTGCCATGCTGCTCCTCGTCGCAAGCCTCGTGCTGTCGGGCATCGTCGCCATCCTGGCCGCGTCGATCGCGCTGTCGGGTGCGGCCCATGCCGCGACGCCGCGCGAAGTGCGCCTCAAGACCAACCCGACCGTGTCGGCGTCGACCATCACGCTGGGCGATCTGTTCGACAACGTGGGCAGCGCCGACGGCGTCATCGTCGCCGATGCGCCCGCGCCCGGCGAACGCACCTTCCTGCGGGCGGGCTACCTCGCCTCGATCGCGCGCGAAAACGGGCTGAGCTGGTCGGGCGACCAGTCGGTGCGGGGCGTCACCGTCACCCGCAACGGCCGCATGCTGCCCCAGGCCGACCTGCTGGGCGAAATCGCCCGCGTCGCCAAGGAGCGGCTGGGTGGGGCGCGCTATGAGGTATCGCTCGACAACCGCACCCAGAACCTGTTCGTGCCCGAAGATGTCCTGCCCTCGCTGCGGGTCGACGATTTCGACATCGACCGCCGCACCGGCCGCTTCACCGCCATCATCGTCTATCCGGCCGATCCGGCGGTGCAGGGCGAAAAGGTCCGGCTGACCGGCCGGGCGGCCGAG